>Ga0265797_10002633_pt1 | contig 29897 bp, 20 predicted proteins | sample P2T30metagenome_FD_192433 | JGI IMG/M metagenome (GOLD analysis project Ga0265797, IMG submission 192433) | Plant litter microbial communities from East Loma Ridge, Irvine, California - P2 T30 | ecosystem: Environmental > Terrestrial > Plant litter > Unclassified | place: USA: California...
AAGAGGGCGCCGAGATGTAGTGCCGATTCATGCTATTGACGAAGTGTTGGCTGAGACTGTTGATAGTCAAATTTAGCCTTCGCAATTGCATACGTGGAGTAGATAGCAAGGTGCAGAGGTCCGGGAAGTAATGGTAAGCATATCGTAATACCAGCGAGTCTGTAGACTTGGCCTGGACGGGATAATGAGCTTCATTGGTGCCTATCATGTTGCTGCCTTCGTCAAAGGCGATCTCCATGGCCGATATGAGCTTGAGTGACTCAGCAGGTCTGTCGCACAGGAACGCAAACGCAGTTGGAATGGCCTCGGTGTCGGTAAAGCTAAAAAGGTTCTTGCCGTAGAAGACCTCGCTAGCCTCATGATAGATTTGTCGACACGTTTGCAGTAGGCGGAGTTCGAACTTGTGGGTCGAAGGCTCATCGCAGTCATCTTCGAGTTGGTAGGTCATCTGGACGTCACTCGGTAGATCGCGTGGGTCGTACCGCGAGCTATATGCGCGTATATCGAAGCGAGGTATAGCCCATGTACGACGGTGGGCGCGTGCCCTTCTCAATGGGTATGTAAGTTCGACTTGTCTGTAGAATTCGGGGCAGCGTTTGCGTGTTTCCTCCGGTATGTTGTCCAATGCAGATGCAGCGCGCTGGATGGGTATAACATCGCATACAAGTACGAACTCGTAGATCAAATCTCGGAGCTCTCGTGGAAGTTCAAGAAGCCGTGAACTCATTCTGTCCGGGTTCCAGTTTCAGGACCTCTTCCTTTGGAGTGCTTGATTTCGTTGATAGCTGTAACTGATAACTTTGCAACTTTAGTGGGATTCGGCCTTTGGAGCTTTTGCAGTACGACTGCTGTGGGGGCACGAGGAGATCCGACAAGATGCGGAGAAGCTGTGATTGATGACGCACTCCGGCACAGGCTAGCCCGATTAGCTTAACTCGTATACATGGCAACGTCTTACTGTCTCCTGACTAATCCAGACTAAACTACATGTACGCAATTCTTCTCTCATTGTAGTTTTCTGTCGATATGTTTTCTTCTGTTAATATGTATCTGCGGCTTATTGAACTAACTGGGAAAACTATATATGAGAGCAATCTAGGTATGCAAACTGCCTTGTATCTTTGATGTGATGTTTATGAAACTTGCAGCGTTAATTAGCGACATTTGAGTCATTCCTAGTTATCAATCGATTGTTTTTCCAGCAATTATCTATGTGTTTCCCGAATGATAAAGTAGCGACACCAACACTCTTCTCTTTTACCACCCCACCCAAATTTCTCAAGGGCAAAACATCACAATCCCTTACACCATGGTTTCGTGTAAACTTAGCAACTTAATCTTCCGCGATTCCTATCAAGCTATCTGTCCAGTACGTTTGCTCGGTCGCTCACAGCTTCTTCCTCTGCTGAGTCACACATCCAGGTCAGGAAAATCAACAGATCCACCATATTATTCTATTAGAGTACAGGCCGAGGAGATATTGTAAGGTTCGCGTCATTTGGAAGACGGACAAGCCGAGCTGTTTGATTGAATTAACGGACTAGAGCTCAATAAGCATTCTTTTTGCATTTGTGCATTATTCTGGCCATTGATTTGCCTTTTTTGTGTTGTAGTACCAAAAAGCAACAATATTACTTACACAACTCTGTTTGAGCTGATAGCAACACAAGTATCCGTTATTGGCGCTAGTTCAATATTAAAAAAACTCTGTTATCCTGATCCGTAGGGATCTTGTGTTGTTAACTAGTCCTTGAAGAGGGCCCAGATGGGAAATACATCACCATGAACATGCGATGAAAACATGACCACTAAACTGCGCTACAATGATACTCCGTACCGCCTCAGAAATTACTCGACCATTCTTGTGCTAACTTCTCGAGCATCTAAGAGTCCCCGATAATCCTCAGGCCCGTAGCTACTCACGCATTCCTTCAACGCCCATCCCTTCCGGTGCCCGTTGATTGTATGATCCTTCAAATCCTCAAGAAGCATATCAAAGTAAGGCAGAGTGTCGAAGACAAGATCTGGTAAAGTATGCCCATAGCTCATTGCGCCGCGAATGACGCAATATTGCGTATCTCGATACGTGGCTTCGAGGACCTTGGAATGAGTCAGGGTTATCGGAGCAGACATCGTCCCATCAAGCCAAGCTGTAATCCATATCGATTGAATATAAGCGCATGGAAAGGCGCCAAGGCTCATTAGTGCACCTGTGAAAGCGACGCTGCGCTCTTGGTACAGATTGGGCGGAACCATGAAACGGTAGAGACGATATGGGTGGCTTTGCGCTAGGGGTGGCTGTGTATAGCGGAGTGAGGGGTCGGGGTGGTAGACGCGACTTGTATCTCTTTCTTTTAGGTAGCGAAAGTCTCTGTAGAGACATTCTTCCGCCGATTTTATGAGTGCCGATTCCTCTGGCGTCGGCGGGGATGTAGATGGCAACGCAAAATCTTTCTCCAGAGCCGGTGGTTCGAAACGAAACTTGTGACCTTTTTGCCATCCAGTCGCGCAGACTACAGCATCTGTCTGTAACACTTTTCCCGACTTAAGTTGTACTTGTCGTTCTGCATCAAGACTCAGAATTTCGTCGACAAGGACCTTGATCTTTCCCGCTTTGACAAGATCGAAGAAGGAGGTGGGGTAGTTGTGTATAGAAAGTGCGTTCCCGACTTCGAATGCTCCTCGCCACGGTCTTAATTTCTTCGTCTCAGGATTGCTGTCCATTCCATTCAATGCGATGGCGTCTTCACCAAGCATGTGCCAAAACCCTGCCACAATCTTTTTCCCAAGCCACGTGCGATGGAAAAAGGCTCGCAGCCAGCCTTCGAGACCCGTGGTAGTTGCCCAAGGGCACGGTGACATAAAGCCAAAGAAACGTGTGTGGACGAGTTTCTCGAGCCAGAGACGAAATGGCGTGACATGAGCAGGTGTCATCCATATCGGTCCGTTGCCGTTTGGTCGAATGAGAATTGTTGCTGTAGATGAGGGCTGGGTGGTGCAGGCGTATGCTATGTCCCAGGCAGATTTCCCGGATCCGATAACCGTAGTGTGGGTGTTGGGTTTTACAATGGCCGAGTAACTGGCTGCAAAGTCTTTGGAGTGTATGACTGTCGGCTGAAACTTTTCAGACGTGGGATAGGAAGGCAGAAAAGGAGCGCTTGCCACGCCCGCTGCGATTACGAGTTTCTTCGTTTTGATCGCTATTTGGTTCTTATTGTTGGTAGATGATAAAGAGGTGCATTGTAATGTCCAGCCCTCCTCGCCATTGCTGTTTCTTCCAATTACATCAACAGAAGTACGTAGGCGTAAGAATTGCTCAATATCAGCCCACCTTACAAACGCAGTAAGGTAGTCGAACATTTTAGCCGCGGGTATGTGTTCGCCTTTCTTAACGCCAAATGTCTGCTCACTCATTGGAAAATCGGGATGCTCGTACATGCCTAGTAGATTGTTCGTTTTGAGGCCTGGGAAAGTGCGATGGGGTGCCCATGGTCCGCCAATGGAAGGTGCGGCGTCAAGAACAAGAATACTAGCTGATGGATGTATACGGTGGTAGGTATGGGCGGTCGTAAGACCATAGATCCCGGAGCCGATGATCACTAGATCTGCCTCGGACATTGTGGTCGAAGGATGGGAAGGAATGAGGTAGAGAGATTGTACAAGAGTCAACGATGGGAAAGAGGGATATGATATGAGGCGAACGGGAGGCCTAAACTGTTTCCCTGCCGAAAAACGGGTGCAAGCGAGACATGTATACCAAATACAGCATGATGCATATAATACCCCCTAGTGGCCCACTAATAATCCCTAGCCGTTGTCTGGTAGACTGTTGGTGGCCAGATATTTGCAAAGAGGCTTAAGCCTAGTGTCACAAGAACCCCCCAATGGATTAATAATCACTTGGCAGTGTAATAGCTTCTGTTGATGAGAAGATTAATAGCTTACTGCGTGTGTTTTGCCAGATGAGAGCTTTAGGAAATGCCCTATATGCGTGAGCATTTACATGATTTGGTCTTACAACGTATTTCACAAAACAAGAATGTGGGCACTCCGCATCACAACTTCGCTTTTACCGAGCCAACACCAGCCTTGACCTGTACGGTACCCGATGAATCAGTTTCGACTATGACTACCACGCCTTCCGAAGCATTACTATTCGGCTGCAGCAGTATCTCTTGGCAGTCCTCGTTACCGACTCCATTCGCGAACTGCACCACGACAAAGTCGATTGGGCGATCTCCCACGACTATCATAGGCGCATGCCATGTACCGGCCCCATATGTCACTGCCTGAGTTCCAGTCGCAACAAAAGCGCGAAGATTCTTGAGATCTGGTAGGCCGGGCCCCTTGGGCCTTGCAGATGGATGCAGTCGCGAGAATTGGCTTTTTGTAGGCACCGTTTCGTTGGTGAAGGGGCTGGGGCGCGCGCGGGCAAAAACGTCCAAGACGCTCTTCTTCCGCTCAAAGTACGGTGTAGGGTATGGCGGCGCCCTACCCGTGTGGCGGTTTGATGCGCTTGCGGGGAGAGTGGGTGCGACAATGACGAGATACTGTGTGTGCTTGTCTTGTTGTGACAAGCCCATCGGTATAAAGGTTTGTGTGGTAAATGGATGTCTCTCAAGGATCGACACGTCCAAGAGCTGCCTCCGGTAGTCTCCGTTCCCGTCCTCGTCTTCATCCAAGTCCAAGTCTCCCCACGAACTCGGCATGCTCATGCTTGGTTCGTGAGGCCGCAAGTTCCGAGGTGCACAAACAAACATGTTCATGACGGCCTTTGCAGGCTTCTTGCTCGGCGCGAGGTTGTACAGATTCGACATGTGGGTGACATCAAGGTACTTGGTGGCAGAGCCCTGGTTGGCGGGTACGGCGTCCGGCGGAGGCACGCGGTTGGGTACGGGGAGCTTTGCGGAGGGTGATGTTGTGGGGTTCTCAATGACGGTACCGAACTGCGCGAAGGCGGTTGGAGTAAGGAGCTCCATGGGTATCCTGATCGAGGGCGCGGGCATTGAGGTCGGCATCTTTGCCGTCAGACGCGAAGAGCGTCGCGCACCGTAGGGAGACGAGGATCGCAAGGAGCGACGGGACGGTAGAGTGGAGATGGGGCTTGGGGCCTCGGGCGGGAGCTATGCTGTGAAAGGGCGCTACCGCAGATAACGATAAGACATGGGGTCCGGACATTCACCCCAGAATCATTCCACAACGCGTGTGTATATCGATGTTTGATAGATGCAGACGTCTGGCGATGAATGGTTACGAGTAAGGTGAATCCATGAGGTGCAAACCAGTGTTGCCAATGCCAGCTAGATTCAATGACATGTGAAGACCAACTAGGTGCTGATCTAGCTGCTGCTAAGTAAGTATTCAACTTTGTCTCTACAGGTAACACGTTGGCTGTGCTAGAGGTTGGCTATCGTCGGTACATTCGAAGGGAAAGCCTGGATACATGCCCCGCAGATTCCAACCTGCGTTTGGCTGCGTATTCACGCACTCATCCTTTGTCCTGGGCGTGGGTACGAGCAAGGCTGATGTCACCAGCGGCCCGCATTTTCCCCGAGCACTAGCGCGGCTGCCCACGGTTTTCTTTCTCAACTGCGCCTGCGCCTGCGCCCGGATTCTCTCTTACTACGCTCGTCACACGGTCACCCTTCAATTCTTCGGCTCGTGTTCCTCTCTCCTCTTCTTCATCCGCCCGTTGCCGCTGCGTGCGCCCAAAGTCTGCCCCTGGCATAGAAAGTCGGAATTTACGTCACACTCAAAACCAATACCCACCACCCGACGTGTTCCTGTCTTAGCCTTATTCATCGCCAACACACCACACCGCGCTCGCATATTCGAGCCAGACTTCGCGACCACCAGCACCTTGCCCTACGCCCACTTTGTACAACTTCCTGTGACTTTGACTAGTTATCATGGCTGTTCCCACACAGTTGGCTTGTAAGACCACCACGGTCCAGTAGCCATTGAACAAAGCTGACAACACTGCCAGACCGTTCCGCCAAGGGCATCGGGCTCTTCAACGCTGCTCCAGTCTATGAGGCCCTCCCAGGATTCGTGCGCCCAGAGGGTAACCTGCGTTGCTGCTGCTACTCGCCAGACAGCAAGTACTTTGCCTGGGCCACACCGGAACAGTAAGCCCTTTGGATTTCACCCAGCCTACTACGCGAGCTGACCTTGCCAGGGTTTCGGTGATAGATGCCTCGGCCGGCCACATCATTACCATTCTCCCTACACCGAACGTCTACGAACTCGGCTTCTCCCCGCTAGGCACCTATCTCATAACATGGCAGCGTCCATCCAAGGACGATGACGGAAACGCGGTCAAGAACCTCAGGGTCTGGAAGACGCTCTCGGACGAAGCCGAAGACGACGGATCGAGGGCCGTCATCGGCGAATACGTGCAGAAGAGCCAGAATGGGTGGAACCTGCAGTACACGTCTGACGAGAAGTTCTGTGCGCGCGTTGTAACAAACGAAGTGCAATTCTTCCAATCGAGCGACTTGCGCAATCCCTGGAACAAACTCCGGGTCGAAGGCGTAACCGACATGGCTTTGTCGCCTGGCAAGACCCATTCAGTTGCTGTTTTTGTGCCAGAGCGCAAGGGCATGCCCGCTGCTGTCAAGGTCTTCCAGGTGCCTCAGTTCAGTCAGCCCATGTCCCAGAAGACCTTCTTCAAGGGCGACAAGGTCCAGCTAAAGTGGAACGATCTCGGCACCAGTCTCATCGTCCTGGCCCAGACCGAGGTCGACAAGACGAACAAGAGCTACTATGGCGAGACGAACATGTACATTCTTAGCGCCAATGGCACCTTCGATTCGCGAATCCAGCTCGATAAGGAGGGCCCCATTCACGACGTCTCTTGGTCACCCAATTCCAAAGAATTTGGTGTCACGTACGGATACATGCCTGCAAAGACCACCATCTTCAACCAGCGCGCCGTCGCCCAGCATAGCTTCGACCTTGGCCCCCGCAACACCATTCTTTTTAGCCCCCACGGTCGCTTCGTTATTGTGGCTGGCTTTGGCAATTTAGCCGGAGATATGGACATCTACGACCTTGAGAGGAACTTTGCTAAAGTCTGCCATGTCAAGACGTCGAACTCTACATACTGCGAGTGGAGCCCAGACGGGCAACATATTCTTACAGCAACCACTAGCCCACGTCTTCGTGTTGATAACGGTATCCGCATCTACCACGTCAGCGGTGGTCTAATGTACAACGAGGACATGGCAGAGCTCTACCACGTTGTTTGGCGACCCCAGCCCACCTCCATGTTCCCGCTCACCGACCCCTTGGCTACTGTACCGACCCCTCACCCATCGGCACTCGCGTACTTGAGCACGCAGAAGGCACCGTCCAAGCCTGCCGGTGCCTACCGACCACCTGGCGCGCGCGGAACGGCTACTCCGTTGCACTTCAAACGTGAAGACGAGGGAGGCGCAGCGTATACAAACACGGGTGTTTCCTCCACCAACGTTGGCTTTGCCAATGGATTCGGAAAGCCGCGTCGCCGCGAGGTGCCTGGAGCAGAAGCTGCTGAGCTTCCACCTGGTGCAGCCCCTGGCGGTGGCGTCAGTCTCACTGGCGCGCAGGATGGCGACGGTGAGCTTTCCAAGGCCGCTTTGAAGAACAAGAAGAAGCGCGAAGCCAAGAAGGCCCGTGAAGCTGCCGACAAGGCTGCGGGTTTGGGGACTGAAGGAGTCAACCCAGCGAATGGAGGAGCCAATGGCGGTCGCAGCCCAGAGCGTCGCCAGCGCAGTCGTAGCAAGAGCGGCTATGAGCAACAGTCGCGAAGTGCTAGCCAGCACCGCAACTTTGGCAACAGCCCAAACCGCGAAGCTCGTGAAGCCAGGCAGGAGGGACACCCGCGACAAAATCCGCGCCAGCAGCGTGGCGGCCAGCAGGCTCAACCTCAGCCTCAGGCTCCTCCTCCTATCCAGACGGAGAACCAGGGCCCTCCGCCTGATCTCACTGTTACCAGCCCAGGTGATGGTAACCCCCAAGACAAGAAGATCCGGGGTTTGCTCAAGAAGATGCGCGCCATTGACGAATTGAAAATGAGGCAGGCTTCAGGCGAAAAACTTGAAGACACGCAGGTGAAGAAGATCAGCACTGAGACACAGATCAAGAAGGAGCTGCAAGGTTTGGGATACCGGGAGTAGCATCCAGGCTAGCACTATGAAAGCTATAGTCAAACAACATGGATAAAATCATTCTCAATCTAGCATTTTGTGCTTGTTACGGGTAGAATTGACTTCCTCATACTAGAAAACAAGCCCTGGTTGGTCTCTCTCTCTCCGCGCAGCCCACATGAGCCCCCTTTGGACCTGTCCCACGAACCAGGCATCCTCATACGCCTCGTCGAAATGCCCCAAAGCCGTATAAAATACCCTGCCCCCTTGAAACTCCTGACACCAAACCAACGGGTGATCCTCGCCGTGTTTCCCTCCTTTAAATGTCTTCGGGTTTCCGCACAGCAAAACATTCAGATTCTTGTTCTCACGCGGGTGCGTATGGAAGTTGTACCACTCATCCATCCACCCGTCTCTGCCCCCACAACAACTCATGACATAATGCTTCTGCGCGTCCACCTCTGGCACAATACTCCCCGCCTCAGGCTCAGGGTGCATGTCGAAGCTCGCCCCAATCAAATCAGTATACCATTTGTCTTCGGGCATACCCGCTGCGGCGCCATGGATGGCGACGACGCCGCCCCCTGCTCTGACCCAGTCTCGGAAGGCGGATAGCTGGTCTGCAGTCAGGATTTCCGGGCCAATGTTTTGCAGGAGCACAATGACGGTGTAGGCGGAGAGGGTGGTTGGGGTGAAGAGTGAGGCGTCTTCAGTCGCGGTTACGGTAAAGGAGTTTGTGCGGTTACAGAGGGTGTGGAAGAGGGCTATGCCTGCGGGGATGGAGTCATGGCGGTAGCCGGTGGTTTTGCTGAAGACGAGTATCTTGAAGGGTTGGGGGGTGGACATTGTGGGATGTGGTGAAGTACTGGACGTAAGGCTAGGCATTGCTCACATCAAATGGCATTTTTAAGTGTATACTCGCCATGGATATTCAGGCGAATTAGGCTGAATTACGATGCAGACAAGTCCGATGACGTCATCCATACCGGCACTCATGAACAATGGTGGTATCCCTTGTGTGACTATAGTGCATTGTTCAGAGGCCGAAATTCTAAAATGCCAACTTTCAGATGCGGGTTGCCAATGTTGCAAAACTATACACGCCTCACGCCATGGATCCACCGGCGCCCATACTTACGTAACTGAGGAGATCCAACGCCAGTCCAGAACGTGTGACAAGTCAATGATTGACATCAGTTGAACCTCTTAACCTTAAACACCGGCTTCGGCAGGGTCGACATTGAGGTCCCAGTCAATGCCTCCGCCCTTTCCATAGCGTTGCTCTAGCCACTCATTGCATTTGGTGAAGTGACCACAGTCGAACTGGGTCTTGTTAGTGACTCAGCTCGTGCAGCATAACGTAGTAGTACTTACGAATCCCCTCGCAGCACTCAGCGGGCTCGGGTGAACACTCTTCAGGACGAGATGCTTGTCGACTGGAATACCCTTGGTCCTGTTTTGAGCAGGCGTTCCCCAAGCCAAAAAGACAACACCATTAGTCCGCACTTTGACAACAGTGTCAATGACCTTTTGCATCAAAGTCTCCCAGCCCTTGCCTGAATGAGAATTGGCCTCGCCTCTACGAACAGTCAAGCAAGTGTTGATGAGCAAGACACCACGGTCCGCCCATGGGGTCAGCAAACCACCCTTGTTTGGCGGGGGTTGGTAGTCCGGGTACTCTTTCTTGAGGCATTTGTAAATGTTCTGGAGCGACGGGGGAGCAGGGTTTGGCGGACGGATGGAGAAGCAGAGTCCGTGGGCTTGGTTTGGTCCGTGATAGGGGTCTTGGCCTATGACGACTGCTTTTACGGTGTTGAGAGGCGTATGTCGTGACCTGTTGACGCGTGTCAGCCGCTATACTAGACCGGCGGTGTGCGAGAGTTCAGAAGTCGTACCATGAATACACATCTTTCATCGGTGGATAGACCGTCTTTCCACTACTCAGCTCCTTCTTCAGGAACCTCTTCAGCTCTAGGAACTGCGGTGTTACTAGTACATCCTTGAGATACGGTAGCCAGCTCTCGTGCAGCGTGTCGAGCTCAAGTTGTAGAAGCTCCTTTTGTTCATCTGTAAGCTTCGCAACCCACGCGTCTCTGTCGAACTTTGCGGCTGCTGCCGTCTTCTTGGGCGGCGCGTTGGGGTCAGCCTTGGGTGCGCTAAAGAAGGCGGTAATACTGCCGTTTTGCTTGGGCTTCTTGGACGCGTCCGTAGCGGCGGTGGCTGCTTTGCGCTTCAAACTCATGATTGGGGTGTCAATTGGTTGAGAAAGTACGGTAGGACAACGGGTATGAGTGGAGTTGAAGGGGAGAATAAGCGTTGATTGCAGTTGCGAGCACCCTCCCAGCCCCAGCCGCGCTTCTCCTCAACGTAATGCCGAAAATGGCAGGGCAGGCCGCCTAAAGGTGTCTGATTGGACGTCACGCGCAACGTTGTCACGTGATTACGTGAGACGCGTCGCAACCATGTAATATGACATCACTGGTCATCCTGTCACAAGCAGGCTGCAACAACATCCCCGCACACGACGGCGCTTTTTTCCCGGTAAATGAGACGCGAGTGGAGGCTTGATCTGCACCAACATGTCTACAAGTAGGAATTTCCACCGTTGCACAGTCGCACCCAGCATGTCTGCCCGCAATTGTGACGTGCTGTTGCCTAGGGGAAGCAAACAGGAGCGCGTGCAGACTGGAGGCATATAAACAGACGTCCTTTGAATGTAAATTGTTTCCCCCATTCTCTCCCACAGTTGCCCAAGACTCTCACATCAGCTTGCTCAAATCCCACCGTCCAAGTCCACTTCTACCGTACCGACATCAACGATGGCCTCCTCTAACCCAGCCAACTTCGCCAACCTCCCCAAGGACGAGCTCAAGGAGATTGCTGCAAAGGGCGGACATGCGTCCCATGGCTCAGGCAACACCGAAGTAAATCCACTGCGACACGAATGACAGAAGTTTAACATCTAACACGCACCACAGTCCACTCACTCTGACCGCAACCCAGATGGTACCTTCACCAAGGGCTCCGGACTTGCAAAGGAGCTAGGTGCCCAGGGTGGCCACGCCTCACATGGAGCTACCGAGAGCAGCGAGCCTGGCCGCAACCCCGATGGCACGTTCAAGAAGGGTAGTGAGCTTGCTTCTGAGCTAGGCGCCCAGGGCGGCCATGCTTCCCACGGCGCTTCCACTACTTCTACTACGACTTCTACTGAGTCTTCTGGTGGCGAGAGCGGCGTAAGTTGATCCCTCGACTATTAAATGTATGAGCAGGAGCCTGACAGTATGTGTAGCGCAACCCCGACGGTACGTTCAAGAAGGGCAGTGAGCTTGCTTCTGAGCTCGGCACTCAGGGTGGACATGCCTCTCACTAGCAATACTGGTAAAGATGATGCATGGCATGAGATAGTGAGGCTGGATCTAAGAGGGCTCTATGCTAGACCAGTCCTTCTGAGATCATGAAGCTACAAATAAATTAATACAAGGCAAAAACTCCCTGTAACGTGATGCAGTGAAACAGTGCCTTTTTTTTCTAGTGTATGTTATCTATCTTGTATGTGTGGGAGTTGTGCAGGCGCGTGGAGAGAAAGCGTCTTTTCGCTTCTAACACATAATATAAGTAAGAGAGATACAAGATAGTAAATAAAGAAAAAGGGAAATAACAAAAAGATAGGTATACACTACCAATCAGCCTCGTACTACCACAAAATCATTCATACATGACATTCATGGCAACTAGGGTACAAAAAAGGCAAAAAAAAGTAAGCTGGGTAGGTGTTTTTCAGCGTTATGCTGCCATTCCACTAGTCGTGGTGGAGCGAAAGGTCTTTCCACAAATTACACAGTTCACGTAATCCACCGGATTGTACGAGCCCGGTTTCGAACCAGCGGACTTCGGCAAACATGTATAAGGAGGGGAATCTCCTCGGGATCCACCTGGCGTACCAGACTGCTTTCTTTTGATGGAAATTTCTTGCACTAACTACGATATATACACGTTTTGATCCATTAGATAGAGAGGTGTGGCGTTGTGGTGGGCAGCGAGCATTTCATGGCGTTGTGTACGGTGTGGAGTGAACATAAGTGTGAATGCGCGGAGCAAACGGAACGAAGCTATGTGGTCACAACACTGTCAAGCCTTTATCAATTGCCCTCTTAATAAATCTACTATGGATTGTTTAACTGTTAACATTGCCCAACGAGGTTTATTGTAGGGTCATCTAGGAGCAGTAGCAGCGACATTGTCAGACCTAACATGTATTGTGTATATAAATGCCTCCTTCTAATGCAGTCCATCTATACTAGCTACAGATGTTGTGTTTATGAGTAGATGAGTGTAGTAGCGAAGAGAAGTGTAGGCTGCCGTGGCCGCCTCGTTATCGACAGTGAAAGAGAGTCGACTCGCGGCAAACGCTCACCGCAAACGCTCACCTGAAAATCTCTTCGATGTCGCAACATTGAACTTCCCCGCATCCCCAATTCTCTCAAAGGACTATCATCTCTGTTCAAACCTTCACGCGTCCCATCATGTCGTATCTCACACAGCTCTTCGAGAGGGCGAAGGCCCTATCCTCTGCCGAGACAAAACACCTTGTAGAGGAAGAGCGTAACATGCGCCAGGAGGCCCAAGCTGATCCCTCAAAGGCGTTGTACTACGATGTTCTTTGCCGCGCGTATTTGAGTGCCGAGAAGAACTCAAAGGCTCTGGGAATCAAGCTGGTAGATTGGCACCTGAAACAAGACAAGAAGAAGACGATGATGATGGAGGAAAAGGAAATAGACGAGAAGGAAATGGAGAAGGAAATGGAGGAGAAGAAAATGGAGGAGAAGAAAATGGAGGAGAAGAAAATGGAGGAGAAGACAAAAGAGCAAGAGGAGAAAGTGAGCACGGATAAGGCGGGCGACACCACTGGGTCGGGTATGCACTGCCTCTACTTATAGCTCGCTTGATAAATCGCATGTACTAACTTTGAGATAGAGTCACTTGTCTTCGAGAGTAATACCCCACCGGTCAAGCCTACCGCTGCACCAGAGCCGCCAAAATCGGCGATCATCACCGACTTTCGCGGATACCCAAACCACAATCCCATCACCTGTCACCCATCATGCTCGAGCGATTTGATGCATCCTTGGATGCCCTGTCCACTCCGAGCACAAGCAAACAAGCGTGCTGCGGAGGAAGCCCTCGAAAAGGAGCGCGAGGCAAAAAGGGCAGCCCGCCGTGGACAGCCTTTCCGCCCAAGATTAGATGACTGGCAATGTAGGTGCAAATATTGGAACAGCAAGTTCTGGTTCAATTGCCGCTGCCGCAAGAAGTGTGATTACTACCGCAGTGATCAGCACATTATCAAGAGGCAGGCTGCCGGCGAGGGCATTGAGGACCACCCACCCATCAAGGCCAAATGGGATGGAGACTGGTGCTGCACTTGTAGCCAATGGAATCGTGCGTGGACAACGTATTGTTTCAGGTGTATTAAAGATATGGAGGAGTGCTGGGACTACACGGCCAAGAACGGAGTGGATGGCGAGCTTCTCCCTCCCCCAGCGAAGGAGCCTGACGATCCTTCAGAGGCTTCTAAGCGCCAGAAATTCTTCGCTACGCATGACGGCCATTGGAAGCCGCAGTCGCGCAGGTATGGTGGCAAGAAGTAGGTTCTGATGGAGGATCGTGAGAGGATACAGATGGCTATGACGGGGTAGATGATAGTGTACTAGTAAGCTGAGTATATCCTCGCAACTGTAAGACACTTTAGAATAAGCTCTCGTACTGGTAATAGGACGGATACGATAGGTGTGAAATTGAGATGGGATGAACGAAGGACGTTGGAAAGCTACATGATCCTGCTAACCTAATCCGACATAGCAACGTACCGTTATCGATAAAGAGCCCCGCTTTCCCACTACTATCTTGTCACTCCACCAATGCACACATGAAACTTGATGTTCAAGACGAACAACAGGACTAAGTCGGTAGCGTCATCTGCGTCTTTACCAGCGAGCAAGTATTCTATCACCTAGCGTTTGTCTTGTGTTATTAGTAGAACACACCATAGCGTTATCCACATACCTACTTTCTTCCTCGACCGTTTCCAAGGCTGTGACCTGATTACTAGATTCAATATCATGACTTTCAGCAACGGTAGTCAATGGATCCCATACCCGCCCGTCCCAAGGCCTTATGAGGACGCTCTACCTTCACCTATACCTTATCCGCCGGGCGGTGCTTACATGTCGGAACTTGACAGTCTTCTCGAATCTGCGGAGGTCATGGAAAAGAATGGCTATGTCCTACAACAGCTTACAGAAACTGCACTCGAGCAGAAACGCAGATGTGCCAGCTGCAACCAGAGTATGTATAGCCACTTCCGGTTGTGTTGAAAAAAAAATCGTTCTGTGACGCTTATGCACCTCTAACATGATAATAGCTGTCCAGCAGCTAACAAAAGGACTGGAAAAGACGCTGTTGATCCGTGCCCAATATCCCGTTCCTCGTCATCCACTAGAATCCTACGCTCCACTACCGACTATACGTATTCCAAAGCAAAATGGCTACTACGAGTCCCAGCCATGCACCACACCATGCAAATTCCACCCCGGAAACTATGACAAAGACAAGAAAGTAGGCCGATGCTTGACCTTTGAGTAGACGCATAAGTTAATATGTCAAGGGCTACAACTGCTGCGGTTCCCACATTTCAGGAACTACAAAGTATTGCGTAACCAACCAGATGCACACGCTGCGCAGGTATAGGCACGGTGATCTCGAGCGCCTGTATCAGTTCTACTGGACTCCCCCTGTACAACCCGGACAGAATCGCGCTCCTCGCGCCGCCGTTGCCATTGACTGCGAAATGGGGACCGCCACAACCGGAGACACGGAGCTTATCCGCCTCAGTGCCATTGACTACTTCACTGGCGAAGTGCTTGTGAATAACCTAGTGGAGCCTGATATGCCGATGCTTCACCTCAACACCAGGTTTTCCGGAGTCACGTTCGGTAACCTGAACTATGATGTACGTGCTGGGCGGTGCCTAAAGGGGAAAGCCGGAGCGAGAGAGGCATTGTGGAGGGTTGTAGGACCCGAGACTTACATTATTGGTCATGCGGTCAATAATGACCTTAGATCCCTTCGTCTGATACACCCGCGGGTCGTTGACTCGTATCTGGTGGAGAGCAAAATTATTCACGCGAAGAGAGCGATTGAAGCCGCAGCCGCAGCCGCCGAGGCAGAGCAGCAGCTCCGAGAGGCAGCGGTTTCTCCAGGATATTTAGCTGCAGAAGGTGGCGGGGTTAGCCTCCTAGTGCCCAATCAGCAGACTGCCCAAATCATCACTCAGGCGTCGCAAGTTGAGCCAAAGAAGAAGCGGCCCAAGGGAACTGGAGACCTGGCACTGAAGACGTTGCTCAAGCAGTACCTTGGCCGAGATATCCAAATGAAAGGCCATTTGGGCCACGACAGCATGGAGGATGCGATTGCAGCAAGGGACCTGGTACATTGGATGGTCATGCGGAGACTCGACGAGGCAGTTCAGACGACGTATTGATACAAGCATATCCGGTGACAAGAAACACCTCTTCAGTCACACCAAAAAAAGGAGAAAGGTTTCGTAGGGGAATAACGCTAGGATTTCAAGATTAAGAACTATTTCTTTAAACCTACATATTCGGGTGCACTTATACTCGTTTTTCTCATGAATCGCGAGGCCGCAAGACCAGGATGTGGTAGGTGAGTGGTCAAGACGGAGAAAGACTTGGTCGTAAACAGAAAATTGTTAGCCCTCCTACCTAGGTCATATAAGGTGTTAATAGTTTGGTTGCATGACCATCACAATAAACCACATTTCCTCCAGACATGTATTAGGCAGACTCATAATCGTTACTTCATTACTCCGGAAAATGCAAATCTAAATCTCCAACTCTCCCAACGCCTCTTCCAAATCAATAACAACCTTCTCCTTGTCCGTTGCCTTCGCCCCATTCCTCGCCCTATACTCCTTGCCTAGCGCCTCCATCACCTTTCCCATTTGCGCATCCCTGCCTTCCAACTCCAAGCCTTTCTTCACCCTTGCAAAGTTCTCCTTGACAAAAACTTGGTACTCGCTCTTTTCTCTCTTCCCATCTTTGCCCACAGCCACACCGGTGCCAACACCACGGGGTGTAGGCTTCGTCTGTGCAAGTCTCCCTTTACACTTGCCACAAGAATGGCGCGCCGGGTCCACAGATTTTGAATGGCGTTTGAACTCGTACCCGCAAGCAATGCATTCCCAGATGTACTTGTACTCGATTTGATACGAGTGCTTAGTTGTGACTTCGACGCCTTTGCTTGTGAATGCGGCAGTGGCTTTGCGGCCCCAGGATTTGAACTCTGCGCCGTGGGGGTTGTTGCGCACTTCGCTAATCATAAATGTCGTGAGATGGCAAAATTCGTGCGCAAGTACATTGTACAGGCGTTCTTCGTCATCGATGACTTTTTCCGCGAGTTCGATAGAGCAGTGGTGTCGAATCTCAACATGCGTGTCGGTGGGTAAAGGGCCAGTTCGAATGCGGATTTGCTCTCTACGCCAATTCGCACGACCGGCTGTTGTCTTGAGGGTTTTGGACCACACTAGTTTGATACCACCGGTGGGTTTGGATAGTTGGCGGATGCGGCCGTCGGAAATGGTAGTATCCAACTCGTCCAAAAAGGCTTCAGCTATGGCGTGTTTCCTCTCGGCGAAAGCTTTGCGTTGTTCACGGATTTGCTTGACGTTTGTTGTGGCTGTAACCTCGGGCGCCTTCTTTTTGACTGGGCCGCGACTAATGGGGTTTTTCTTAGGGCTGGCTGCAGGACTTTCGTATCCTTCATCGCTGCTTTCTTCTAGGGCTACTCCTTCCATCATCTTTACAATATCCTCCCTCCATTTCTGCTTCTTTGGGGAGACGATGGGTTTTGCCGGCAAGTGGCGGTCTGTCCAATCATTCACAGCAGCAGGGTTCCAAAACACGTCAAGGCTCGGTCTTCCGTCTAGGTCAGCAGCTTTTGGAATAACAGGCTTCTTCTTTGAGGGCGATACAAGTTTGATCGGACTGGGAGGACCGAGTGGGGGTGTTCCTGGCCTCGAAACAGGCGGTGCTTTGCACGGCGAGCGTTTCTTTGTAGGTGTTGGCGAATATGTAAGGATTGCTAGGGGTGCGTTGGATGCTGAGCTGGTAGGGCGAGACGATGCTGCGAAAGAACTTGACCGAACGTGGGTCGGTTGTGAGAGGACGAAAGATGCCGGAGCCTCTGGTGAGTCGGAAAGATCAATAACCTCCTGCGCCCAGTTTGATATCGTGCTGTTGCCCTTTCTGTGTGGCGGGCGCATGGAAGTTATGTTCGCTGGCTTTTGGGTAGGTGCTGTTGGTTTGAGCTCCGGGACTTTCAGCTCTGGTTGACGAAAGTAAGCAGCGGGTTGTGGCTCGCTCATCTCAGTCTCATCCTCTTCACTATCAGACACTATGCGCCGGGCTCGTGGTTGTCGCTGCCTGTTCCTGGTATCCACAACAGCGTCCTCATCCTCCGTTTCTTCACTGTTATCCAGAACTGGCTCAGCAACCTCTTGCTGAGTTTCCGCTTCTTCGTCGCCACACCATAGACTTGTCTCTTCCTCCTCAACTCTCTCATCCTCCTCAACTTCTACAGCCTCTTCTTTTGACTCTTGATCTCGGCTCCGCGACCGTTCAATAGCCACTTGTGCTTCTGCTTCTGCCACAACCTGAATTGTAGGCTTCCGCGTTTGCTTGTTGACCACACTCCTAGCAAGGCTTTTTGCGTACATAAGCCTGTCCCTCCTTTCCACATCTGTGTCTGTTGTCCCGCTTCGGACCCTCCTCTCCCGCTTCTTCTTCTCCGGGCTCGCTAGGCTCTCGTCGCTCAATTTCCTGAGCAGTCTACTGTTGCTTTCGACCGGCCGCAATACTCGTTGCTTTCGTGGGGTGAGCGCATCTTTGGGTGTCGCTGTCTTGGGCATGCGGAACGACTGCTCCGCGTCGTCGGGAAAGCTATCGTCTCGCGCCGCACGCCTTGAGCTCTTTGGTACCAGTACAGGACTTTCAGTGTCCGAGGATGATGCATATCGTAGAGTGGCTTTTCGGGGACTTGAGCGCTTCGCTCTCGTTTCTGTCGGAGGCATAAAAATGGTTGGTTCATTCGGACTCGGCTTACGTAGACGCGCCATGTTAGCAATATGCAGGCGTGCAGCACGTAAGAATAATTAAAGGGTTCAGGTGCGTAATTTGGTTCCAAGAATGATGTTTCCGAAAGGGAGTGTGATTGTTCACGATATCCGGTCGTGTTTGTTATCAACGGTTGTCCCGGAGACTAGCGCGTCGCGTGCGTCTCCACCCAGATGCACGAGCACAGTATCTGGCACATTGAGACAACCACGGGCGGCTGTCATCATCCGATGACGCATTCTAGGAACATATGTCCTGACGTACACATGAAATCGTTTTTTGTTGTAAACCTTAGATGGTGACAGTATGTACACGTCGAGCTGAGGTATAGACATGACGTATTCAATGTTGCAATGGCATGCATTCTGTCCAAGCCCACCTCCTGCACATCCCATGCACTTCCAACGCATGCATAGAGGAGTGTATAACGAGAAATCATTCATACATTGCATGCTAACCGTCAATAATATAAGCAAAACCAACCACATTGAGCCTGGTGGACCGTTTACGTGAGGTCCACTACTGCATCTTCCACAAGCGTCCAGCCTTTCATCATTCGTCTGATTCACTCGCGCTGGGTATTCTGTCGTACTCTATATACATCCCCAATAGTAATCTTTTCGTTCGCCTTGGTCTCCTGCCGAACATTTACTGCTTAGCGTTCTTGGCCATGGTGTTGAGAGCGCTGCCGTTCTTGAACCACTCGATCTGACCCTCGTTGAAGGTGTGCGAAAGCTTAATCTGGAACTCCTTGCTGCCATCGGCGGGGTGAACAGTCATGGTCAAGGGCTTGCCAGGAGCAAGCTCGGTCGAAGCCAAGTCAACCCTGTCGTTGGGACCAATCTTGTCGTAGTCGGCCGGGTCGGAGAAGGTAAGGGGAAGCATACCCTGCTTCTTCAAGTTGGTCTCGTGGATACGAGCGAAGGAACGGGTGATGATGGCCGCACCACCCAAGTGCCTGGGCTCAAGCGCAGCGTGCTCACGGGAAGAACCCTCTCCGTAGTTCCAGTCACCGATGACAACCCACGGGACACCGTTCTTCTTGTAGTCACGGGCAACGTCGGGGACAGCACCGTATTCACCGTTGAGAGCGTTCTTGACCTTGTTGGCCTCACCGTTCTCAGCGTTGATAGCACCGATCAACATGTTGTTGGAGATGTTGTCCAAGTGTCCACGGTACTTCAACCAGGGACCGGCCATGGAGATGTGGTCAGTGGTGGTCTTTCCCTGGCACTTGATGAGGATAGGGAGGTTCTTTGCATCTTTGCCGTCCCATGCCGAGAATGGCTCGAGCAGTTGCAACCTGTCGGAAGTGGGCGAGACAGCGACGGAGACGGAAGCACGGTCCTCAGGAGGAGCCTGGTAGGTGTCCTGGCCTGGGTCGTAGCCGTTAGCGGGAAGACCCGCACCGGTGGGCTCCTTGAGCTTGAACTTCTTGCCGTCGGCACCAGTCAACTCGTCTTTGAGCGGGTTGAAGGAAAGGGTACCAGCGATGGTCATAGCAACGACGAGGTCAGGCGAAGTCACGAAGGAGTGGGTGGCGGGGTTCGCGTCGTTACGTCCGGTGAAGTTACGGTTGTAGGACGAGATGATGGAGTTGGCCTCGCCTGGGATGAGTTAGTAGATGCCCAACGCAGCCTGCATTGAGTACGTACCCTTCTTTACATCCTTGCGATCCCACTGTGGTTGTTAGCATAAATTCTCAAGAGCGGGGTAGGGGCGATGGGAGAGGAGTGAATGAAGGGAGTCGAGATGACATACCTGACCTGCGAACGAGTTAGTAGTTGAACTATCAAAGCGTGAACTTGTTTTGCACATGTAACAGAAGAAGAGTGAAGCACCAATAGTCGAAGAGAATCCATCGCACAAACCCTAGGGTGTAGACGGGACAAGAAAGGAATGAGGAAAAGGAAAATGAAGTGATAATGCAGCCCGGGCGTAAACAGGCCGTAGGCTCAAGAAAGGGGGTTCTCACCAATGCAAGGTCCGCAAGCGTTCGCAAGGACCATACCGCCAAATTCCTCAAAGGTCTTGAGCTGACCGTCACGGGCAATGGTAGCCCTGATCTGCTCGGAACCGGGGGTGACAGTGAAGAGAGACTTGGCCTTGACACCGTGGGCCATGGCATCCTCAGCGATGGAGGCAGCGCGGCTCATGTCCTCGTACGAGGAGTTTGTGCAAGAGCCGATGAGACCGACCTTTAGCTCCTCGGGCCAGTTGTTGGCCTTGACAGCGTCCTTGAACTTGCTGATGGGTGTAGCCAGATCGGGAGTGAAGGGACCGTTGATGTGAGGCTCGAGCTCGTCAAGGTTGATCTCAATGAGCTCATCGTACTCGGCACCCTCATCCTCGCGGAGCTGGGCAGCGTACTCGCGGGAGAAGTCACCAATGTCGCGACGCTTGGTGGCAGCAAGGTAGTCGTACATGCGGTCGTTGAAGGGGAAGACCGAGGTGGTGGCACCAATCTCGGCACCCATGTTACAGATGGTGGCCATGCCGGTGCAGGACAAGCTCTCGGTACCGGGTCCGTGGTACTCGACGATAGCGCCAGTTCCACCCTTGACGGTAAGAATACCAGCGACCTTGAGGATAATGTCTGTTGTTCATGTTAGCCTATTCTCGCTGTACAAGTATTGAGACACGTACCCTTGGGAGCAGTCCAGCCGGACAGCTTGCCGGTAAGCTTGACACCAATAACCTTGGGGGCCTTGAGCTCCCAGGGCAGACCAGCCATGACATCGACAGCGTCAGCACCACCGACACCAATAGCGGCCATTCCGAGACCACCGGCGTTGGGAGTGTGCGAGTCGGTACCGATGAGGAGAGCACCAGGGAAAGCATAGTTCTCCAGCACAATCTGGTGGATGATACCAGAGCCGGGCTTCCAGAAACCAATGTTGTACTTTGCGCAAGAGGTGGACAAGAAGTTGTAGACCTCCTTGTTGATCTCGTTGGCGCGGGCCAAATCCTTCTCACCACCGACCTGGGCCTCGATGAGATGGTCGCAGTGGACGGTAGTGGGGGTAGCAACGGAGGGCAGACCAGCTGACATGAACTGTAGGATAGCCATCTGGGCGGTGGCATCCTGGCAAGCTACACGGTCGGGACGGAGCTTGAGGTAGCTGGCGCCGCGCTCGATCTCTTGACCGTGGGGGTCGTCCAAGTGGGAGTAGAGAATCTTTTCGGCAAAGGTGAGCGGGCGGTTCAGTCGCGATCGGACAATGTTGAGGTTGTCGTTCATCTGCTTGTAGTTGATGTAGTGGCCTTTCTCCCAGTTTGTCATTTCGACCTTGCGGGAAAGGGCAGCATCGCTGACGGTGGCCAATTGCCTGCGCGAAGCAAGGCTCTGGCCCATGCGGCCGAGCCTAGAGAACTTCTGCATGGTGAAGTTTGGTGAGGATGGAGTGGGGAGAGAGAGAGAGAGGAGGGATGGAGGAAGTGGAGGAAAAGAAGGTCAGAAGCTGCCGCGAGTTGGGCGATAACTAATGGCGAACTGGAATGTGGTGATTGGCTCGTCTAGCCCCAGCTTCGTGCGGAATACCTCGGCGCCAGCGCAAAACAGGACGGCAGCACCTTTCCGGGGGCCCGACGTTTCACGTGTTCGCTCCATGGGCGGCGTAATTGGCATGGAATTATGGGGAGACGCGGTTATCCGGTCGTTATCCGGGCTGGGCCATGTCTGTCTGGAGCGACGGGCGCTGAACCGCTGGGCTCGAGTGTTTGAGCTTCAATGCTGGTAGAGGGGGGGAGGTTTGAGTTCATGCAGACGTCATATCCCGCACCCGTTCACTGACCCCGCGCGCTCGTTGCCTGTGCAGCTGATTGGCGGTTGGATAACCCAACACCATCACATAACAGCAGCATATGTTCCCCCGTCGCCAGGTGCCAGAAGATTGCGACTTGTAGGCCTTGCAGCTTCGTGTGCGGCATTTCCGTCGCAGCAGTGTGCGCCGGCGTCAGCCAGCCAGGCCTGCAGACATGGCTCTGGAGCGGCGCTGCATCTACCAGACCCGCTTTCAGCCTAGCCCCAAAAGACTTTCTGACCTGCAGACACGCACACGGGCCATCGGGCCATCGTCGGCAGCCCGTCCCCACACAGCCCAAGGAACTTTCTCTATAGCCGACACTTCTCGACTCGACACGGATAACCGACGGCCGCGGATCCAGCCTGCCAGCCTGCCAGCCTGCCAGCCCATCATGCCAGCCATACGCGGACAGGACTCCAAGAAGAAGACACGTCGCCATACGCGCGACCTCGACCAGATTCACGCCGACCTGCGCGACGAAAAGCACCTGGCCCAGTTCAAGGATGCAAAGCCCATAGAGGACCTGCCCGGCCTGGGCCAATATTACTGCAAGGAATGCGCAAAGTTTTTTGAGAGCGATGGCAACTTTGTCGCCCACCAAAAGGGCAAGGTTCACAAGCGGAGGTGAGGGCATTGGCCTAGCACTTGCCAGAACAGAGACTGACAAATTTTCAGAGTCAAGCAACTCCGCGAGGAACCCTACTCCATCAAAGAAGCAGAGGCCGGCATGGGCTTCACCACCAACAACGGAAAGCGCACAACGATACCTGCGGCCCCAATGGACGTCGACCAGGTGGCAACGACAGGATGAGTGCGCGCAAGCTCCGCAGCATGACTATATTGAATTGTCGGGGCGACTGGTCTGACCAAGCTGAGAGTTGATGGCCACATGCAAGCCGGGGAGAAGGCATCGGCTAGGCAGACATTGTACTCTACTGAGCAACAACGGGTTGCGGCTTGGGACAAAAAAAAATGCATTGCATGGCGTTCAAAATGGAAACTGGGGCATATAGAGACGCCAAATGTTCAGATGATACCCCCACGCTGGAATTAGAGTACATTCATTTTTGACAACAAGGGAAAATCCATGTGAACCATTCTCCAGGGTGTGATGCGCATCCAAGGTCTTCAATTGTGTTGCAAGTGAAGACAATAATGTCGTATGCCATTATGCGAAGACATGACGATATATGTAAATGCTCACAATCCAATAATGATATCACGAGCATTTACTATACATGTCCCCAACACTCTCAGTTTAAGCTACGTCGGCTAGGTATCCATATCAGTGGTGCCTGGAGCTGCCCGGTAGCTACCTAACACACGCACACCCTCAGCACAAACCAACACCAAATCCACAACATAAAAAACCAGACTTTGGGACCACCCCGATCCAAATAGTCAAACGCTTTCTGCACGCCTACAACAACAACAACAACAATAACAGCCATGGACTTTACAAACACCCCCCTCTATGGCGGCGCCATAACCATGGACCTCCCCTCCAACTTCGCCGACGCATCGTAAGTTTTCCCCTGCACCACAACTTTTTTCCCCATATCCCGGGTACAAGCACGGCACGCTTCTCTTGGCGGCAACAAGACACCACAAAGCATGATGCCTCGCCACCCTTTGGCTCTATTATTATTATTTTTAACATCATTTCACTTGATTTCTTTACTCAAAAAAAACCCCCCCACTTCATGCCTCAATAACTGACCTCTGTCGCAGCCAAATCCGCCAAATCCCAGACAACCAAGAAGTATACCTCGACAACGCCGGCTACTCGTCCATTGTAGTTGAAATCCTCGAATACGTGAACAAGAACAACGATGAAGAGGCATTGCAGTACCATTTTGGCGATTTGGTAAATGGCACGGGTGACGCGACGACGATTCTTGAGCAGCAGGTGAATGCGAGAAGGGTGACGAGTTTGCCGTATGTGTATACCTAAGGGTTTTTCTTTTCCTTTCCCATCCATCCATGATCAATGTTTTGAGGAAAAGAGGAAGAGCAAGGATGAAAAAGAAGAAGAAAAAAAACAGGTGAAGAAAGACTAACACACACACATATATATGTACAGAAAAACACCCCTCTTAACCTTGTCTTTCCTACAAACACCACCATCGCCTAACCCCCATCCCAACCGCAAAACTCCAGAATACACCTTTATCCACCTGCTTCTCGTCCGACTCAAAGAACAGGAGACTGACATTCTCATCACCATCAACGTGCCCCATTACCCCGGTGAGTATGACAAGCCCGCCATGGGGCAACAAGAGACGGACCTGATCAAGAGTGCCAAGGTAGTGGGAGAGAGAGTGTTGGACACGTTTGATATCAAGGAATGGGGCTTGTTTGATGGGTGATGGAGATTAAACTTGGGGGCGGGTACTTGGACCGGGAAAGAGAAGGTAGCAAGGGAAAATGCGGATCCAAGACTTGAAGGGATGACGAGGTAAGAAATAACTTATTAGATAGTAATAAATGAAATATCCTCACTGCCAACCTTCCCCCTCTTGCAACCACCAACAGTCTTCCTCACTTGCAACTAACTCGAAATATGACATGTCAACGGGAAGAGAGAAAAAACAATCAATCTTGTACGTATTTTGCATGTGACTACGACCATCTCACGACCATGTCCAGTCGCCATGTCTTGGGTATAACAACCGTGCTGTTCCCCCGCTTTTCCACATGCATGTCATGCCATCATCACGTTCATATACCTCTGCCCAAAAACGCCAACGCTGTAAGAACAATAATCTCACCATCTCAGATACATCTACATCACCTGTATATAGTAACAGCACATCACTCACTTAGTTATACTGGTTAGCCCGGTTCAATCTCCTTCGCATTTCCTCGGCAGCAGTAGGCGCCCGCTCGTTCAGGCTCGGATCAACGTGCTGCTCAAGATGACCCAAATGCGGCAAGCCATTCGTGCCTTGCGCAGCGAGGAACGGTGACGGTGGGAGATCTGCAAGACTGTTTCCAGCCTGCACTCCTTCCATGAGTGCGGGGTCGACCGGCATGTCGAACTCGTTGTGTTGTGAGAACTGCGTGAAAGAGCCATGGTGCTGTGCAGCTTCGAGCTGAAGCTGGGAACTCGGTGAGTCTGAGCGAGGTGGGGGTTGAGATGGAGAGAAGAGGCTTGGTGGGGTGGGCGTCAGAGCAGGTTGTGTGTTGGTCGACTGCATGAAGCTTGAGCTCGACCGTCCTTCTGCTCGCGCCTGGTTTTGTCCCTGTCGCATGGCCGAAAGACCCTTGTTCATCTCACTACAGACAGGGCAGTTACGGATGACTTGGCTAACCGTCTCTTTTATGCGAACCCAATGGTAAGTCTCGGCAATGGCTGCAGTTGTCTTGTTTATGCCGCCGTGTTGCTTGTGATGTATCTCCCGTGCAAGCTCGTATTGTTGCTTGGGATCCGCAATGACCTCTTTGCCCTTGAGCCACAACTTATCGGGCTCATCGTCCTTGCCAGGCGTGAGCTTGTAGTGTGTCGCAGCGCTACGAAGACGGCTCTTCTCTGCCCGGTCGGCGCCATTTGGGTATTTACCGTTCTTTAGGTAGAAACGAATCTTGTCGAAGCGTTCCTCTGACACGAACTCGTCATCTTGACCCAAGTCTCGCCCGTAAATTATAGCGTCGACAAGCTCGCCAGGGTATGATTTGAGGTTACCGCAACCCTTGACGCGGCCGATGCGCTTGAAGCCAAGAGCATCCCATATGCGACAGGAAGCGACGTTGGTTTCGTATACGAGGTTGAAGACGGAGTAGGTGTAGCCCTATACATGTTAGTGGACCGGGGGGTTTTTTTTGTACAGCCCGAGTCATGGCATCTTACCAGCTTAGGGGCCCAGTCCAGATACGTCTCGCCCATCAAGCGACCAACACCCCGATTCCGTGATGCATCCGTAACCAGGAACCCACCGTTGCAGACATGGCTCGACCGTCCTGGATAGTTTGGCTTGATGTAGAAACTACCCAAGCACTCCCTCTCCCAGTCACAGCCTTGGCGCGCCATCTCATGTAGTGCTCTACCATCTTGTATCTCGCCGAGCAGCATAATGGCACCAAAGACGCCAAACCAGTACGGACCAAAGTTGTCGAGAGAGAGCGGCTCGACCATGGGGTACGTGTCGCCCTTTTCAATCTCGCGGCCTAGTTGGTCACATAGGTACGCCAGCAGCGTGAGAGGTACTTGATTCGGCGCAGAGAAGGGTATGATGGTTGCGGTAGTCACACGGTCGCGCAGGATCACTTGGCACGGTGCGATGCCTACAGGTAGCGGGCCACCAGGCGGGGGATACGGCACATCGCCCGACGTTCTATACACGACTGGTGCGCTCGGGTCGTCTAGCATTGCAGGCATGGCGGGCGGGCGGGCGGGCAGGCAGACGAGGACGATAGGGTTTGAAGGGTTCTACGACATACGATCAGCATTGTAAAAGTGTAAATATTAAGCTACATGAGGGCGAGTGAAATGCTTGCGATGATGGCAGAGCGAGACCGCAAAGGAGGCATAGAGGACGGCATGCTAGTGTAGCGGGGGTGTAGACATGCTCCACAAAGCCGCGAAGAAGATGGTGTACATATATGACTTACCGCGTCGTCCCTGAGGGCCTAGAGATCGTCAAGCAGGATGAGAGATACTGCCGTGATGTGGTGCTCGCGCTGCGTGCCTGGCCAGTCGTGCCACTAGCGCATCGCTAAGAAGATCCAATCATAGTCATCTAGCTAATGTACTTTTTCCAACCCGTGACGCATAAAGCTGTGGCGTGCTATTGAAGCCATGTCCATCGAGGATCTTCGAACAAGGTTTCGTGCATTGATTCATCATGGTTTCAATATATTGATTGCCGTAGGAATTGACAAACTGGGGTTTATAATTAGGGACAATATAAGCTCGACCAGAATGTTACTCGATAGACCTAGGTATCACTACTAGCATCAACTGAAACAACCTGCAAAGCCTGCTCATCAAAGCTACAAGGATGGCCAATAAACTCGACTCATACGCCATAGGACAGCAAAATGAGATACGATTGCGACGCTAAGAGATGCTGACATTCCGGCCTAAACCTTGGGATATACCAATGACATTGTGTAAAAAAAAAGAAACAAAATTCTCATGTCAAATGTACATTGCGAAAAGGTATTATGTAAAAAGATCTTTCGTACACGCGCACACACACACGCCCACACGGCCCAACTTTCCCTTCCATCTCATCCTTTCTAGCTTTGCAAAGGAACCCATCTTACATGGAAGAGTAGAGGAAGTTACCCTGAGGGTCAACGTACTCGACCGTCTGCTTGCTTACACAGTAGCCATTCTCCTCCCAGGGCATAGATGGGTAAGGAAATACACCGTTGGTGGGGTTCTTGGGGAGAGTGCCATCGCTGCTAGGCTGCGTGTATTCCGCAGTGTCGGGCAGCGGAATGTCAAGTGCGCTTGGAACGTATGTAAAGGGCTTTCCAGCAGGAAGATGTGCAACAGCGTCCGGAAGAACCTTGAAAGGTGCGCTCATGTCGGGGAGCTCATCAGGAGAGGCAGCGGGCTTGACCTCATTGCACGCTATGCTGATGTGGAAGTTGGGAATGGTATCCGGGTCGATTTCGCCATTAACACCAACGACCTTGTAGTAGAGGTTCTCCTTGAGGTACGGCTCGACGTGCTCGGGGCGAAGGGACTCGAGCTCTCCCTTGGCTTCCTTGCCTTGCAGGCACGAGGTCAAAGGAAGAGAACCTTTAATCATGACAGGTTGGGAGGAGTTGGTACCACCCTGCATCGAGCTACCAAGTACACCGTAGGAGCCGACATAGTTGGAGTATTGAGTGTAGTCGGTGGACGGGTCGTAGTCGGCTTCAGTGTTGTTGCTGTAAGGAGCTGTACCAGTGCTGAGAGGCAAAGTAGCAGATGTAGTAGAGTTTGCAATGGGGTAGGGCGCAGTGGAGTTTGTGGTGGAGTTGCTGTCCGGCTTGCCGATGAAGCAGTGAATGGTGTAGGATCCAGCCAAGGCGTACTTGTCAGCAATGATGTTGAAGACAGTTTGGTAGTCACCCTCCTTGAATTGGCGTCCGAGGTACTGGCCTGTGGCGCTGAACTCGTCATCACGCTTGGTGATGGACCTGGCACCGGCACCGTATAGCTGAGTGACAGCCTGGGCGACCTGTTGGTAAGAACGTTGGCTAGTCTCGGGGTAGTAGTATCCAAAAATACGCGTGTCTTTGACGTCATTGGCGGTGAAGTAGGTGCCACGTTGATCCTTGGTAAAGGGCTTCATAGGAGAGTGGGCATTCTTGGGCTCGCCCTGGTTCCATTGGGCCATGGGATGCATAACGTTGCCATTGGACATCCAGGTATTGGGAACGATGTAGTGATACATGTCAACCAATCGGTCAATGTTGCAGTGGTGCAACCAGAATATGGGGTCGAAAGCAGACTGATCGAGGTAGTACATGTGGCCGCCACTTTCACCACCAACGGTGTTGTGAACAGCATCGTGCAAGGACTCGAAGCTATCGCTTGAGCTGAGCTGAGTGCGGACACCGATAGCCGATGATGTAGCATCGCCCCAAGGGGCCTTGCTGGCGAACAGAGCAAAGGTACGATCACGCAGAGAAATGCGATTAGACTCCATGCGAGCGTTCACCTCATTGTTGTTGCTGCGAGTGGGGTTGGCGACCGGGCGACGGAGGGTCTCGGGAAAGCTGTTCCAGGTTCCACTGCCCATTTCAGCTGGATAGGTGCCCCACGAGTACTTGTAGAGCGGGTTGGTGATGCGAACGGGTCCTGAGGGCTTCATGACACCAACAGTTTGGTCACGAATCATCGAAGGGACAGCGTCACCGTTGCCAGTCGAAGCCCAGTCCCAGTATGGAAGACGAAGTGTGGAGGCGGCGTTTTTCCATCGCTGCTGCTGGTTGGCGGGGAACTCGGCAATGACTTCATTTACGCAAAGATACAAGGCTTGCTATGCAACGAATTAGTATTCAACTCATCTCCATGTCCGACGGACTAACCTCGAAAACGGCCAGGAAGGGCCTGTGCCATGGAGCAAACATGGTGGACCCGTGAGGACAGAAACCGGCCTGGTTCACAAGGGGGGTGGGGAAGTTGTTCCAAGACACAAAAGGATGACCGTGGACACCAGCGATTCTGTAGTACGACAACGGATCATTCTTGTCCTTGGCCTGGAGCCGCTCCAGACCGAGCAGGAACAGGTTGAACTGATCGCTGTTCTGCGCCATGACGCGCACCTCCAGACGAGGAGAAGCGGTGCTGCCAGAATTGCACTGGCCGTTGGAGTTTGTTCCGGCACTGCAAACACCGGTGATGGCTATGGTGCCCTGGGAGGACTGGCGCTTGGCAATCGCTGCATTGAGCTCATCGAGGTGGGCCTTGATCTCAGCGTCGCTACGGGCGGCATGAGCGTGGTGATGGGAGCCATGCTGGAACGCGACGGTGAACTGGAGGAGGGCGAAGAGGGTGAAGAAGGCAGTCAAGAGACTCGCGGGCTTGCTGAAATTGGCCATGGTTCGACGCTCGTGGTGCTGATGCGGTCCGATGTGAAGAAATAAGAATGACCGGGGAGGGGAGGCGGACGAGGGCACTAAGAGGGACGACTTTTGGAGCCGGAGAAGCAAGCAGGAATTAAAAAAGCAAAGCTAAAGAGCGTAACGACCGTTGGAGCAAGCCCAGAGGTCTGTAAAAGAAAAGGGTTGCGTTTGGTCAGAAACCTCGACGTCGAAGACAAACGAGGAAT
>Ga0265797_10002634_pt1 | contig 29893 bp, 19 predicted proteins | sample P2T30metagenome_FD_192433 | JGI IMG/M metagenome (GOLD analysis project Ga0265797, IMG submission 192433) | Plant litter microbial communities from East Loma Ridge, Irvine, California - P2 T30 | ecosystem: Environmental > Terrestrial > Plant litter > Unclassified | place: USA: California...
GCAGGAACCGTCATTGACACTGTCATGAAGCAAGATGCATTCTTTTGCTTTCAAAGTTTTTTATGTCATCTGATGTTCCTTGAGTTGACGGGCTGAGGACTTCTTGACTGGAAGCTTTCAACCGACACGCCAGAGCGCGTTTGAGCAGACTTGCATATATGCAGGGTAGGATGCAGGGATGAGTACCATGGAACGAGCTGCCTTGAGATGGAAGCAACTGTCAGTTGAACTATCAGTTGCGTCCTGTCACTTGGGATTATCAAGATGCAATCGTAGTAGTTGTTGCTGACAAGAGACTACTAGGACGCTACCACAACTGAGCCACGACAGCATCATGTCTGTGATAACTAGTGCGTACCAATAGACAGTAAGAATGCACGCGCATGAACAGCTTAGATATTGTCTGCTTCGGACTGTATGATAGTCTATAGCTCTAAGTAACATATAGACGAGGCTAAGACAGCGCTCTCATGCTATACCAATAAGTGTCCTGTCACTGGCGTTGTTTGGTTAGTGAATAGTCTCAACAGTGGTACGACTGCGGGAGGGCCGTGTTCCCACGCCAGCTAAAGACGGATGGCGTCTGTCAAACCTCGCTGTATGCGAAACCGAACGAAAGCATTTGTTGGGCACCGGTATTTATGAAGCTAACGTTGATAAAGTGCAAAGATGGGTGAACATGATTGGCACGCTAAGATTTCGTGGTCTTTCTTGGAAGACCGGTTCGCTCACCAGGGGCTGCATGTAAACAAACTCTCCGGGCTCGCCCACAACAGTCCAACAGTGCGGCTTCTGTAACACCACCCACCCTTGCACGGTAGTCGCTGCCATATTAGACTGCCATGGCCTTCCAAACACCGCGGCGAGGCCTGACGAGGCCGTCTTTGAAGGTATTCAATCATCAGCGCGACACCACGCTGGACAAACGCTCACCTTCATCTCCCAGGCCGCAGAGTCTTCGCCAAATCTGGCCCTCCACGCAAGCACCGCATTTCAACGAAAAGCCTCTTTGAACGCACTAGTAGGCGGCGCATCTCCGCCAGCAAGCAGAATGGGCGCAGACGGACAGGACATTGGTGTGGGCGACCGGGTCGACGTGCCCGGCGGCATGCACGGCGTTGTCAAGTTCATAGGCGCCGTGTCGAACAAAAAGGGCGTCTTCGCAGGCGTGGAGCTGAGCAGAGAATTTGCGTCGCGCGGAAAGAATGACGGCGAGGTGGACGGGTGGGTACTACAGCGTGGACACCATGTGGCGCGCCTACTGACATAGAGCAGCAAACAATACTTCAGGACCTCGATCCCGGGGTCAGGCATATTCCTGCCCGTCCACCGCGCGCAGAAGCGCTCTTCGGCGACTTCAGACGACTTCCCTCCTACCCCCACCACGCCCTCATCATACAACAAATTCAGCCTCTCGACCACCACGAAACCCCACTTCAGCCCTGACACGCCTTCCGTTCCCAAGTTCTCCCAGTCGATGGGCCCTGGAGCTCGAGCGCCTAGTCCGCAGTTCAAGCCAAAGGGCCGTCCGTCTCTCCCACGACCAGAATCGCCTATACGCAGACCCAACCTGACCGCCACACCAGCACGGAATGCCAGCCTCACGCCGTCCGGCTTCTCCAAGAGCGCCATTGGCGCACCGCCACGATTCGCAAGTCCGGCGCCTCCGCGGGTCTCTGGCATGCAAAAGCCTCGAACACCAGGGCCCCAGCGACCATACTCGCGGAACGGCTCGCGCCTTGGTCACCATGACACTATAGATGAGGATACGGAGATCACGCCTACGGGTGGAGCGCGTACGAGCAACGAATCGATGCAAAGCTACAAAGGCCGCCGCCCTAACTCTCGGCTTGGGTCCACTGCAAGTCAGGGTGACGAGGTCCAGCGACTTACGAAACTGCTTGAGGACCGCGAACAACAGCTCAAGGATCAGGCGACATCCCTTGGCGAGATGGAGGCAAGCCTCTCGGAGATACAAAACCTCATACCTGAAGACGGAGATATGGGCTCGGTCTACAGCGGAGAGCCAAATGATGTCGCGCAACTACGAGCACTTCTTAGGGAGAAGAACGATAAGATCGGCATGCTCACGTCCGAGTTTGACGCGCATCGGTCTGACTTCAGGAGCACTATTGATACCCTCGAAATGGCCAGCACCGAGACCGAGCGAGTCTACGAGAAGAAAGTGGAGGAACTACAAGAGGAGCTGCGTGAATATCAGTCACGAAGCGAGGACGTCGAGACTGTGGCCATGCAGTTGAAGCAGCTGGAGGAGCTTGTGCAAGAACTGGAAGAAGGTTTGGAAGATGCACGGAGAGGCGAAGCAGAAGCACGTGGTGAGGTCGAATTTCTCCGCGGCGAAGTGGAGCGTGGACGTTCCGAACTCCGTCGCGAGCGAGAGAAAGCAGCTGCCGCTCTGAAGGGAGCCAACAACATGGTCGATGCGCCGCACACCCCTGGACAGCGAGAGGTCGAACAGCGCGACGACGAGATTCGCGGTCTCAAGGCCATCATACACTCTTTGAGCTCCGGTGCTGCAGAAGACCATGGACGATCACCTTTGTCACGCAAGGGCTCATCGACGGATCCAGAAGAACTCAAAACAGCACAGGCTAGTAATGAGCGCTTGGAGCGGGAGAAGGAAGAGCTTCGCGGACTTGTCGAGCGCAAAGCCTTTAGAGAAGAAGAACTTGAGCGCGAACTGGAGAAGCTACGAACCCAGCTGGGTAGCGCAGAGCAGCGGGAGAGCGTCATCAGCAATGGCGTATCTGAGCACACTGCCACACAAGAAAAGCGCAACTCTGAACGCGACTCCAAAGGCACGATCGTCAACTGGCGCGACCCACCGCAACGCCGCGAACCGCCTTCAACTCTAGCACCCATGCCGGAATCCGACGGCCGTTCATCAGCCAACAGCAGCGTACTCTGGTGCGAGATCTGCGAGACAGGCGGCCACGACATACTCAGCTGCTCTGCCATGGGCGGCGAATCCGCGCCGCGCGAGAACGGCATGCGCAACGGCAAAGACGTAGTCATAGAAGGGCTACGAAACCTCTCCGTCACTTCAGACCGCTCTCGCCCATCGGTTCTGAGCCCGACGAAACCGCCAGGCAGCGCTCCCACCGCACCTTTACCCACTCCATCTTTGAACCATTCAAATTCATCGCTCGTACCACCAAAGGGCGCGGCGGTGGCGGACCCGGATAAGTGGTGTGCGCTGTGTGAGAATGAGGGCCATGATGTGACGGCATGTCCGAATGAAGATGCTTTCTAGGTGTTTGTGCGGTCGAGGGCGTCGGAGCGTTAAATGATATCCCCATGAGTTGAATAGAGCGGTGCGCATAGTATAATTTATTCAATCTTGACTACCTGTTACCTGGGTTTAACCATTGGCGACTGAAAATGATCTGATCAGTCTAAACACAACAGAATATCAACTTCCAAACAGCAATTAGGAGTGATCTAAATCTTAGTCTCTATTCGGGAGACTGCGCGGGTGTCCAATTAAGACGACCTGGATAGACTCGAGGCCTTTTCGACAGCTACTATTGCGCTCCCTCCATGAGTTTCTTCTCGAGGTCTGCACTCTCACTTGTGTTATTATCACGCGTCTAATCTTCAACAGTTTACCTAGGTACACCCGTATTCCAAGGCTAGTAGGCCTTGCAGCACGTGACCAATCGCAGCCTGCATGCTATTAAATTGTCAAAGCTTCGCGATCGCGATTTTTTCTAAGTCAATCCGCCGCCTCTCCATCCCGTTCCAGGGCGCGTCCACAGCCCGATCTCACTAATAACTACCCGGTATCTCGTCTTTCCTTTTCAGCGCATACTTTGACGTCAGGTTCGCGCCCAGACAAGCCCTACTTCTGCAAGGACACGGCCGTGAGGCGACAACACCAGCGCACGCCGCGCATCGAGCAGAGATAGACACGCCACCATGGCGGAAAAAACGAACAACCTCGCGCAGTTCAAATATGCGGCCATGTCCAATTTGGTCCTGCAGGCGGACCGTCGATTCACATCGCGCCGCCCAGACGAGCACACGGGCGATCCCGAGTCGCTCGCAGGCCGCATAAACATACGGGACATGGGAGGGCGGACGGCGCGAGACCGGGCGCCTACAGAGCAGAAGAAGCTCAAGGGACCCGGTGTGGAGCGAGGAAGCATGACCGAGGGTGGCGATGTGCTCGACCGCGAACAGCGCAAGAGGAAGAGAGACGATGGCAGCAGCGCATTTGGAGCCCAAGCCACCGTTGACTTCAACATCGAGGGTCTCACCTACAGACCGCGCACACCGGCTACGCGTGCCACATTCGAGCTCATCACCACTATTGTCAGCAAATCTCTTGGGGACGTCCCGGTCGCAACCACAAGAAGCGCTGCCGATGCGGTGCTAGAGTACCTGAAGGATGAGAATCTCAAGGACTTTGACAAGAAGAAGGAGATCGACGAACTGCTTGGCACATCTTTCGGCGCAAAAGAATTCAACGAGCTGATGAACCTCGGAAAGAAGATCACCGACTACGACGCGCAGGACGACGACGATGACAAGGACGAGAATATGGGCGACGGCGACGGCGCTGAGAATGGCGACAACCAGGGCGTCGCTGTTGTGTTTGACGAGGACGAGGATGATGAAGAGGGGGCTCAGACTTTCGAAGTCCGGGACGCGGACACCTCTGATGAAGAAGATGAGGCCGAAACTGCAGTGGAGCAGATCGGCGGCGAGGAGCGGGAGGTCGGCGACGGCATGGCAGACACCGAAGAAATGATCATTCAGGGCGACACAGCGACAGCGACGGACCGCAAAGGCGATGGCGAACGACTCATCCCCGCACACGAGATCGACGCTTTCTGGTTACAACGACAGATCGGCCAAGTCTACGAGGATGCGCACACTCAGCAGGAGAAGACACAAGATGCGCTGGACATTCTTGCCGGACGCGACGAGGACGGCGAAGAGAAAGCGCTGCGCGAGATCGAGAACGACCTCATGGAACTCTTCGATTACGAGCACCACGAACTTGTGGCGAAACTTGTGCTGAACAGAGATCGCGTTGTCTGGGTCACGCGCTGGCGGAGAGCTGCTGAGGACAACGACGAGCGGACAGCCGTGGAGCGGGAGATGAAGGCTGCTGGCCAGCAACGGATTCTCCAAGAGCTACGCGCGCGAGAGACTGGCGTCAAGACTGAGGATGCCGGACAAGGGAAGATGAAGTTCAATCTGAAGGACATCAGCCTCCCAGACGTCAAGGACGAAGAAATGGCAGACGCACCGAGGCCAGATGGCGTGGTCGGAGGTCTTCAACCGTCCAGCAAGCTGGTCAATCTAGACAACATTGTCTTTGACCAAGGCAACCACCTCATGACCAATCCTAGCGTCAAGCTGCCGCAAGGCTCTACTCGCCGTCAGTTCAAAGGCTACGAAGAAATCCATGTACCTGCACCCAAGGGGAAACGCGACCCAAGTGAACGCCTGATGCCTACATCTGAGCTTCCAGACTGGGCGCGTCCCGGATTCGGTAACTCCAAGTCGCTCAATCGCATTCAAACGAAGTGCTTCCCCACAGCTTTCAACGACGACGGCAACATGCTCATCTGTGCTCCTACCGGTTCTGGAAAGACCAACGTTGCTATGCTGACCATGCTGCGTGAAATTGGCAAGCATCGCAACCCGGAGACTGGCGAGATCGCCCTGGACGACTTCAAGATTATCTACATTGCTCCGCTCAAAGCGCTTGTTGCGGAACAAGTTGGTAACTTCGGCAAGCGTCTGGAGCCATACGGCATCAAGGTTGCTGAGCTCACGGGTGATCGCCAGCTCACCAAGCAGCAAATATCTGAGACTCAGATCATTGTCACGACACCAGAAAAGTACGACGTTATCACCCGAAAAGCCACAGACACCAGCTACATCAACCTGGTCAAGCTGATCTGTATCGACGAAGTCCATCTTCTGCACGACGAGCGAGGTCCGGTCATTGAGAGCATCGTCAGCCGCACTCTTCGACGCGGCGAGCAGACAGGAGACAACGTCCGCATCGTTGCTCTTAGTGCCACCCTGCCCAACTACCGCGATGTAGCCAGCTTTTTGCGTGTCGATCCAGACAAGGGCCTCTTCCACTTTGACGGCACGTTCCGACCATGTCCCTTGAAGCAAGAGTTCATTGGAGTCACCGATAAAAAAGCTATAAAGCAGCTCAAGATCATGAATGATGTCTGCTATTCCAAGGTCCTGGAGCAGGTTGGAGAGAATCGGCAACAGATGCTCATCTTCGTTCACTCGCGAAAAGAGACGGCAAAAACAGCAAAGTACATTCGCGACAAGGCTCTCGAAGAAGAAAGCATTGGCAAGATTCTACGATCTGACGCTGCGAGTCGAGAAATCTTGAAGGAAGAATCGGAGTCGGTTCAGAACGCTGATCTCAAGGATGTCATGCCTTACGGTTTTGGTATCCATCATGCTGGCATGTCCCGAGCGGATCGATCGACTGTCGAGGATCTGTTCGCCGATGGCTCAATCCAAGTCCTTGTGTGCACAGCAACACTGGCTTGGGGTGTCAACTTGCCCGCTCACACCGTCATCATCAAGGGAACTCAGGTGTACTCGCCCGAGAAGGGTAGCTGGGTCGAGCTCAGCCCTCAGGATGTGCTGCAAATGCTCGGTCGTGCTGGTCGTCCTCAATATGACACGTACGGTGAGGGTATCATTATCACCACGCAAGCAGAGATTCAATACTACCTGTCGCTTCTCAACCAACAGCTGCCTATCGAGTCGCAGCTTATCGGCAAGCTGGCAGACAATCTCAACGCCGAGATCGTTCTTGGCAACGTACGCTCGAGAGACGAAGCTGTCGATTGGTTAGGCTACACTTATCTCTTCGTGCGCATGCTTCGATCGCCGGCTCTGTATCGCGTAGGCCCGGAGTATGAGAACGACACGGTCTTGGAACAAAGGCGTGTAGATCTCGTACACGCTGCATCACACGTTCTGGAGAAGTGCAGTCTTGTCAAGTATGACCGGAAGACGGGCGCCCTCCAACCGACCGAACTTGGTAGGATCGCCTCGCATTACTACATCACGCACAACTCGATGATGACGTACAACATGCACATCCAGCCTGGCATCACCGCAATCGAGCTGTTCCGTGTCTTCGCGCTCAGCGAGGAGTTCAAGTACATCCCAGTACGCCAGGATGAGAAGCTCGAGCTCGCGAAGTTGCTTGGCAAAGTACCAATTCCCGTAAAAGAAGGTGTTGAAGAGGCACAAGCCAAGATCAACGTGCTCTTGCAAGCATACATCTCGCGACTCAAACTGGACGGTCTGGCCCTCATGGCTGACTTGGTCTACGTCACACAATCGGCCGGCCGTATTCTCCGCGCCATTTTCGAGATTGCGCTGAAGAAGGGCTGGTCTCAGGTTGCGAAGCTGGCCCTCGAGATGTGCAAGATGGCTGAGAAGCGTATGTGGCCAACCATGACACCTCTTCGACAGTTCCCTACATGCCCCAGGGATATCATGCAGAAAGCAGAGCGCATCGACGTCAACTGGTCCAGCTACTTTGGACTAGATCCTCCAAGTATGGGTGAGCTTCTCGGCATGCCCAAGGCCGGCAAGCTTGTGTGCCAGCTAGTTGACAAGTTTCCTCGTCTTGAGATTGAGGCTACGCCGCGACCCGTCACTAGATCTTTGCTCCGGTTGGAGCTCTTGATCAGGCCGAACTTTGTCTGGGACAATGACCTGCACGGAGCCTCTGAGGCCTTCTGGATTCTCGTTGAGGATTGCGACGGTGAACAGATCCTATTCCACGACCAGTTCATCCTCCGCAAGAACTACGCTCATGGAGAAGTCAATGAGCACTTGATTGAGCTCACAGTGCCCATCGACGAGCCAATGCCACCCAACTACTTCATCACTGTCCTCTCAGACCGATGGATGGCGTCTGAGACGAAGCTTGCGGTATCGTTCCAGAAGCTTATCCTGCCAGCGAAGTTCCCTGCACACACTCCCGTCCTTGACCTGCAACCACTGCCTGTCTCAGCACTGAAGAGGAAGGAGTACATGGGCTTGTATGAGAACATCGGTCGCTTCAACAAGGTCCAGACTCAGACATTCAACTCCTTGTACACATCAGATGACAACGTTCTCGTCGGTGCATCGGCTGGTATCGGCAAGACTCTTTGCGCAGAGTTTGCTATCCTGCGACACTGGTCAAGCAACACCGAAGGTCGAATTGTTTATCTGGCACCATTCCAAGAGCTCGTCGACAACCAGTACAAAAACTGGAACGAGCGCCTTTCCGGTCTCGGTGGAGGCAAAGATGTGGTCAAGCTTACTGGCGAGACTACGGCCGATCTGCGACTACTTGAGAAGGGGGATCTCATTCTCGCGACACCAGCGCAATGGGACTCGATATCACGACAATGGCAACGGCGGAAGAACGTTCAGACTGTGGCTCTACTGATCGCCGATGAGCTACACATGCTCGGTGGCTCTGGCGGACACATCTACGAGATCGTCGTGTCGCGCATGCAAGCTATGGCCGCTCAGCTTGAGTCGAAGCTGCGCATCATTGGTCTCAGTGTTTCCTTGTCGAACGCACGAGACATTGGCGAGTGGATTGGCGCGAGCAAGCACACCATCTACAATTTCAGCCCTGCCATCCGAGCAGTGCCGTTGGAGCTGAAGATTCAGTCCTTCACCATTCCTCACTTCCCGTCGCTCATGATGGCCATGGCCCGGCCGACATACTCTGCGATCACCCAGCTGTCACCAGACAAGCCTGCGATGGTCTTTGTACCCAGCAGAAAACAAGCTCGCAACTCGGCTTCTGATCTGTTTAATGCTTGTGTCGCTGATGAGGAGGACGATCGCTTCCTCAACGTCGAGTTGGAGGAGATCAAGCCGATCCTCGAGAAGATCAACGAGCAGTCGCTGGCTACATCTTTGTCACACGGCATTGGCTACTTCCATGAAGCCCTCAACACCTTCGACAAGCGAGCAGTGCAGCACTTGTTTAAGGTTGGTGCTATTCAGGTCCTGATCGTCTCTCGCGATGCGTGTTGGGAGGTTGAAAACAACGCACATCTGGTTGTCGTACAAGGAACACAGTTCTACGAGGGTCGGGAACATCGCTACGTAGACTACCCGATCAGCGAGATTCTCCAGATGTTTGGCAAAGCCGGAAGAGTTGGACAGGACAAGTCAGCAAAGGGTGTGCTCATGCTTCCTGCGGTGAAGCGAGAGTACTACAAGAAGTTTCTCAACGAAGCGCTCCCGATCGAAAGCTATCTGCATGACTACCTGCATGACGCCTTTGTTGCTGAGATCAGCTCAAAGACAATCGAGTCGACGCAAGAAGCTGTCGATTGGTCTACATACACATACTTCTACCGCCGTCTGCTCGCGAACCCAAGCTACTACAACCTTCACGACACGTCGCACGAGGGCTTGAGTGCTCATTTGTCTGAGCTTGTGGAGCAGACGTTGAAGGAGCTGACAGACGCCAATCTCATTGAGCATGACGAAGAAGAGGACGCCATCACGCCACTCAACCCTTGCATGATTGCAGCGTACTACAACATCTCGTTCATCACGATGCAGACACTTATGATGTCGCTCAACGGCCGCACAAGTCTGAAGGGCGTACTGGAGATCATCACAGCCGCGACTGAGTTCGAAGACATCCAGATCCGACGTCACGAGGACCACATCCTGCAGCGCATCTATGACCGCGTGCCCTTCAAGATGCAAGAGCCCAGCTTCGAAACCCCCCATTTCAAAGCCTTCGTCCTTCTCCAAGCCCACTTCTCCCGCATGCAGCTGCCCATCGACCTCGCCAAAGACCAAGAAACCGTCCTCCGCAAGGTCCTCAACATCCTCAGCGCAAGCGTCGACGTCCTCTCCTCAGAAGCCCACCTCAACGCCATGTCCGCCATGGAGCTCTCACAAATGGTCGTGCAAGCAATGTGGCAAAAAGACTCGCCGCTCAAGCAAATCCCCCACTTCGACGCCGACACCATCAAAGCCGCGCAGAAATTCGAAATTAACGACGTCGACGACTTCATCAACGCCATGGACGAAGACGAGAATCCAAACTACAAGAAACTCATTGCCGCGCTCGACGTCGAGCAGCGCCAACTCGCCGACATTGCAAACTTCACCAACAATTTCTACCCCAACATCGAGCTCGAGCACGCCCTCGTCGACCCAGAGGACATCGCGTCTAATTCCCCCGCACAGCTGCGCGTCAAGATCACGCGCAACATTGACGAGGACGAGGAGCTCAAGACGGAGGTACATGCGCCGTTTTACCCGGCTGACAAGACGGAGAGCTGGTGGCTGGTTGTGGGCGATCAGAAGGAGAATTCGCTGTTGGCGATTAAGAAGGTGAGTATTGCGAGGAAACTGGAGACGGTGTTGGAGTTTACGCTGGAGAAGGCGGGGAGTCATGAGTTGACGGTGTATTTGGTGAGTGATAGTTATTTGGGAGTGGATCAGGCGCCGACTTTCAAAGTGGAGGCGGCGGAGGGCATGGAGGAGGATAGTAGTGAGGAGGAGGAATAGGGGAGTGGATAAAAGTGGCGTTGCGGGTTGGATCTTGAGGAGAGTTTGTAGTATATTTTGTTTGATTGCATGGTATCATTTCGCAAAGGTTTCTGGTGGGCCGCAAGGATTCGTGATCGTTTCGTCTCAGTACTCGGTGGGTGAAGCATAGAGTCCTGAAAACGCAGGTCTACCTTGGAGGCTACGGGTGTGGTTCGCGAACCCAATCGCGAGCTTGGAGGTTTCCTCAAATTTTCTCGTCTACCGATCTGTCTGCGGATTCAATCGCGAGCTTGTGAGTTTCCCCAAGGTTTTCTCGTCTACCGATCTGTTTGCGAATTCAATTGCGAGCTTGTAAGTTTCCCTGAGTCCTTTCTTGTCTACCGATCTGTCCCACTCTCACCTCTTACCCACACTGCCCATGCGCTCGGACCCTGTTCGAGCCTTGGCATTCATCAGGGCACTACTTACATACAAGATTGCACAGTCCTTATTCCCCTCCTGAATGTTTGCACAACCCACCACCGCTACCACAACAATGACCCGCGGGCGACGCGTGACAGTCCGACCCGGAATCCTTGACGCGCGATGCTATATCTACGAATTGCTTGAGGCAGTTGTCCGGGGCGACAAGAGCACTACTGTTGAAGGCTCCCCGATTCTAGAAACCAATGCCTCGAGTCTAGCTATGTAGGTTTTCAGCCTTACTCCCATTGTGTCGTTCGGCCTGATCTCCCATGACAGAGCTCAGAGTAATCAACTCGCATCACCACTACTGCGTCTACCCGCCGAGCTCCGCAACAGGATCTACGATCTTGCCCTGGACCTCCACACGAGCGATTTACACGAGGATCACGTCACTTGGGAGCGCTTGAGTCTAGCCCAGTCTTCTCGTCAACTCTTTGCCGAAACCGCGCCACAGTACTTTGAGAAGAAGATGCTACCTGCGATCGTCGTCCTTGAAGACCAAGACACCGCCGTCAATGGTTCGAAAGTTCGCGATGTACCTCACATCTTCACAGATACGCGGTGTCCGGCACATTTCAATCTCGATCCTCTCTATCCGCCCATCCATCAACTGGGAGGTCGCACGTGTGGTACGAGGCTTTGTGATGCTCAAGAAGCTTGACATCCACGGGGTGTATGAGGCTGAGACCGGATTTGGCGTGGAGAAGAACTTGAGGGTCTGGGGCGTAGACAACTTGAGGGGCTGGAGGTTGAGGCGTGGTCGAGGTCGGGGACGAAGCTGGTGCTGGTGGGCTGGTGTGGTGGTGAACGCTTTTGATCACCTGCGTGGGGACTAGAAGCAAGTAACTGACGTACGATCAAAGTTCAGACATAACTTTAGTAGTGGTATGGTGGCGCTTGCAGGTGGATCTTAAGAAGGATTTGTATAGCACTCGTTCTCTTGCAGGACACCACATCAAACAAGCCCGCCACCAGGTGTGTCAAGAATTCGTGATCGGTCAACAAGCACAACTGCATCGGCATCATGAATCTAGAGATCGAGGTTTTCATTTTCGAGGGACAGAAATAGATCTTGACGCCTACTCTCGAAGAGGTTGAGAGTATCAAGTAAGGTATTCGGTGAAGTAGTGTAAGGGTCCTGTTATTGGGCGGTAGTCATCGATTGGCTGAGGAAGCGATTTAGCTCTAGGCAGCTACAACCGACTACCCAGCATCACTCTTTGAACAAAGTATCAACAAGGAGACGTCAACTCATACAAGATGCTGTCTAGAGCCAAGTTTTTCGCACAGACACTCGTCGACCCTTTTCTAAGTGTGGCCAACGTTGTGCAGCACCTCATTAGACCCTCGCCTCCAGCGCCGCAAGGAATTGTATCTACCTGCAACGACGAACTAACAGAAAACATGAAGGACATCTGCAACTCCTGTCTCAAGGGATTGCATAGCAAAGCTCAAGAAAGTCCTCGCCGAAATCTCCGCGGCCCGCCCGACCTCGTCCCAAGCAAGAGAAGCTTGAAGATGTGTGTAGAAATCTGCTTGTGGACATACACGCATCTAACGCGTTCAGTGCCCAAAGAAACCAAAAGAAGTCTTTTTTTTTAGTTTACCTGCAGAAACACGAGTCCAGATCTTCGAGTTAGCAATGGACATCACCGACGACCCACCCAGTATATACAAGCACTATCCACGTTGGGACCGCCTCTCCGTCTCGCACACTTCGCGGCAAATCTTCGCAGAGACAGCAGCTCGCTACTTCGAAACGCACCTCGTCTTCTTCGCTACAGTACTGGACGGGATTTCGCTCTGGGCCGATGACGAGATATCGCTCTTCGCACACAAACTACTCACGCCGAGCCAGAAGCGCGTTATGCGACATCTAACATTGCGAGGGGACGGTATGCGGCCGTGTCTTCGATGCAACATCATGATGTATTTTAGTGTGTTGAGGGATTTTCCGGGCTTGACTAGGACCAGATTGATTGGGGTGGGTCTGGATCTCCCTGAGGTTGTTGATGTTGCGCGCAAGCTGGTGAGGCGGGAGTGTGTAGGTACGAATGACGTGGAGGTTGAGGTTCAGTGACAGGGCTTGTATAAAGGTTTCGAAGTCCTGTCACTTTCTCGACCCGGACATTGGGCTGCCAATGTGACCTGCTCTATGTTTTGTTTACCCGTAGCTTCTTCCTCGAGCAACACCACGGCTTGGTGAGATCCCAATGAAAGAGTAAAGTGTGAACTCATATGACACAAAAATGACCATGACTTTCACCGTGTTGGTCTTTTGCGTGATTCCGACTGTTGACACCATGACTTTCGCCGTGTTGGTCATCTGCTTGTTGGACTACGTATCTCGATGTCTCGGTCGACCTCGTCCACCAGTCACCAACTCCTTGTGATATATCGAAAGAAGCAGTGGGTGCATTCTAAGCTGGGCAATATCTGGGAACTCACTCACGCGACAACGTGGAACGAGGGCGCTCGATTATGGGAATGGAGCTGTTGATATTGCAAACCGACCTACTTTGATCATGGGTAAGCTATGAGGGAGAGGAGGATAGTACACGGTCATCATAAATGGCAAACTCAAGTAATAGAAAGAGTTTGCCATCCCAATCCCCTACCATGAACGATTTCCGCTCACAGGAATTCGAATTCTTGCGCAGCCATCTCCAAGAAGTTTCCCACCATGAGTCCGCCACCACCAAGTAATTTTCCAACGCCGAGTAAGTCCTGCTCAGCAACCGTCCTGGTGAGATCGTGACTCGCCTTGTGTACAATCGCTTCTTCTTCGGTATGATACTCACCAAGCGGCGTAGCCAGCTCCATTCGCATGTGACCAAGGCTAGGGTCGTAGAATGGGCTCTTCGGGTCCGTCGAGTTGAGACTGAAAGGACTTGGTGGCGGTATGCATACCGTGTCCTGTGGTGGCAGATTGCCAGTCTGGAAGTATGACTTGATGTGGTTGACCAAACACGTGTTTAGTGCAGACACAGAACAGTGACCGGCCATGTCCGACACCAAGATGCCGCTATTGGGAAAGAAGCTATGCATGAGGCGACCGCTCCGCAGCGGCGTAACCGGATCGGCAGTGTTGCTAACAAAGAGGATGGGGTTGCTTGTGTTTCCACCAAACGGGCCATTGAACTTGTGACTTGCTTTGATCTTCCAGGATGCGCAGCGTAACCTGAGCATGGACCAGATGGCACCAGCAGCGGGAGAGAGGCCCTCGAGCAAATCCCAGTACTCTGAGAATTGCTTGATATCGAGGTATGTCTCGTCAATGCTGTCGGAGCAGAGGACTGCGAATGTAGGTGTAAAGGTCGAGGCTTCGGGCAAAGATGCTTCGGAGCACGAGTACACATGAGCATGTGTGTACTGGTACTTCGCGGCCAAGAGAGTGATGATGTAGCCGTAACCGCGTTCAAGTTCGAAGAGGAGCTCAGCGATCTGCGGGAATGTTACTTTGGGCGAGTAAAGTGCACTGAAGATGACAGCTTTGACGTCGGAATATGTCAACACGTCAGGGCCGTATGTCATGTTCAGTATCAAAGGATTATGATAGAGCGATTGTAGGATGTTGTGTGTGCGTTCTTCGACGTCGCTGTAAGTGGAAGCTGTGGAGGCCGCCAGGGGACAAAGACTAGGGCCAGCGTATACACAAAATGTGTAGAACGAGTCCATGGCTTTCTGGCTGTCTGTGAGGGAGCCATTACCTAGGGCATGGACATAATCGTATGAGCTGACGACACCGTCGAGCATGAACCGTCCGATACGGTCAGGAAACATCGAGGCGAACGTAGATCCAAGCATAGTTCCGTACGAGAAGCCCCAGTAGTCCACCTTGGCGTCGCTGGGCTTGACTGGGACATCTTCCGGAGCCCGTACCCTCTGCGTCTTCTGGTCTAATTGCGCAACGGTCTGAGCCACAAGAGACGCATGCTTCTCTGCGATCTGAAGCATGTCTCGAGCGACGAAGGCGGTGGACATATACTGCTTGATGTTTGGGCCAGACTCCATGTCCATTGTGTGTTTGCAAGCGTTGCCCCATGCATGCGACATCGACCATAATCTGCCGAGAGAAGCGTCTGAGCTACCAAGAAGGCCGACGGTATTTTCGCGCAGGCCCCAAGACCATGACGCAGCACTGTCACGTATACAATATGCTTGCGGTTCTGTCTCACCAATGCCGCGAGGGTCGAACCCGATGATATCGTAATATCTCGCGTTCGCGGTCACGATGTGGGGACTTACATCGGCGTCGACTATCGTCTGCAACAACCCGCCCACGATTCGAGCAAATCCTGCTCCGGCGCCACCTGAAAATGGAGGCATAAAGTTAGCATACGTGTTCACATGCGTTTGTTTGCCGTATCACGCACCTGGACCGCCAGGATTGATCAATATGGGTCCGCCATAGCGTCTGTCATGGACTGGTACTTTCGCTGGAAGCTTGGTGATAGCAATGCTGACAGACTCATCTGGATATGTGCCATTGAAGTAGTCGAGAGGTACCTTGAGCTTGGCACACTCGTACAAGTCGAAGCATTGATGAAAGCGTAGGTCTTCTGAAGCTTTGATCTGTTCACAGATGAGTTCTGACGTTCTCGCATTCGTGTGATGTAGAAAGCGTGCTCCTGGCATCCACGAGAGTTGAACATGACGATGACAGTATTGATATGAAAGTTAAGTGAAAGAAGCATGCCCAGTCAGCTGCTAGCAGTCTGGAGGTTGAGAAAGGCCGAACAAGCTGGCGACAAGTTCAGCGGATCGAAGATGCATCGTAGAATTTGAGCGATCATGTGAAGAACGTGGCTGTCGTGCAACCTGGCCTTTGGTACAGAACCAAACTACAACGGACCAGACACCGTCTGGCATCACTTATACACAGCGACATTCGGAAAGTATGGCATACCTGCGACCACTGAAATGGTTTTTGGTGGAGCCCAGACTCTGATGGGGAGCTCGATAGTACGTTTTTTACGTCAGGGAACAGGGCGTCAAGCCCGAAGATTCCCATGCATGTTATCGCGGTGAAGACGAGCGCCCGACGAATTTGGACTCTGTCACCTGCAGGAGAACTACGGAGCGGCGCAACCAACGGCGCGTGCTCGTCCGGCCCGTTCCAGCTCTTCATGATGTCTGTCCAGAGGCGTTGCTCAGCCCAAGCCAGCTGTGGTGCGCAAGTAGTATCGGTAGGTGATGTAGGTTGGAGAATGAAGCGGGGTCACGAAAGCCGTGCCTCAGCTGCGAACCTCGATGTTGAGAATCGACTGCCAAGCAGGCAGGCAGCAGGAATCAATTCAGTGTGGAGCAGCGACGAAGCGCGCGGTGCGCCTGACTGTGTCCCGCAATATCGGCGATCACTTTGCATGTTCCGCTGCAGCTGGAGCAGCAAACTCACGGCGGTTATGCGACGTCGTCACAAATCAATGCGTTGTCTGTGCGTGCGCGCACACATTGTTTTGCGCCATTTGCCACGCGGTGACAGGTAGTGACATGACTGATGGTTCCCTAGCAGAGACTTGTTCGTCGCACTCCAAAGTTGAATGGTTCTCTCGGTCGTACTGCGGCAGAATTCGAAAGCTGGGGGCCAGGGCTCATGAGAATTGTGGAGAGCTTGTCAACATCTCCGAGTCGTGGTCTTGCTTGGACGTGACTTGCGCTTGAAGCACCTTTGTACCTCTATCATCATGTGGTGCATGGCAGAAGTAAGCTCCATGACTATTAGCATGATCCGATCTGAATTGTCTTGTAAAAATCCGACAGGTTGTGCAACAATGGCGAGAGGGTCGCCGTGGTACGAGGGAACGGTAAGCTTGATCTTAATGCGAGTTCACGGGAAGAAGCAGGCCTAAATAGGAGCCATTTCTGTGTATTAGGTACGAGTAGCACAACCGGATCAATGGGTATCAATCATCTCGTCGATACCACCCTTACTCTTACAGTGCCATTCAAGCACGGGGTCGCCAGCACCCGTTCCACAATTTTGCAAAGAACCACGAGCCTCCGTCGATAACAAGCTCACGTATACCGCCAACTCCTCATTGTTGCCACCATGCTCAGTTCAGACACTGGAGACTACAAGCTTCGGAGGACGGGAGTGACTTAGTAGCCACCACCGCCGCCGCCTTGCTGCTGCTCCTGGCCGCCGTAGCCACCTTGGCCACCACCCTGACCGCCGTAGCCTCCACGAGGAGCATAGCCGCCCTGGGGAGGACCCCAAGATGCGCCACCGCCGCCACCTTGCTGGCCGCCATAGCCCTCTTCTGAATTGTTAGCCGTGGACTGTCAGTGTTTCAAGAGAGTGATAGATGCGTACCACGACCACCACCGTATCCTGGAGCACAAGTTAGCAATTGCATCTGCAAGCAGCATCATGATCGATGTACCTCCTTGACCGCCGCCGTAGCCGCCGCCTCCTCCACGGTAACCACCGCCGCCGCCTCCTCCGTAACCGCCACGGCCTCCGCCGCCACCGCCGCCACCTCCAGCGCGGTCAGAGGCCTTGTCGACGCGGATCCTACGTCCGTCGAACCTGGGATAGTCAGTACTGTTCTGAGGTTTGATAGCCGTAGCTTCGTAAGCACAGTGAGATTTCTGATGCTTCGATCGAATAAGGTTGCGTTGCGCAGAAGCATTACGACGTACTCCTCGTTGTTCAGAGCCTGCATGGCAGAGTCGGCGTCTGCGTCATTGGCGAAGCGGACGAAGCCAAAGCCTCTGCTGCGACCAGTGTCGCGGTCCTTGACGACAACCTGGTAACAAGTGAGCATTTATCATCCTTTCCAGGCGGAACTCGCCAGAAGATGTGTTACTGACGGCTTCTTCGACTTGGCCGAACTCCTCGAACTTCTGGCGGAGGGTGCCGTCGTCGGTGTGCCAGGCAAGGCCTCTGTGCATGATTAGCGGCAATCGTGAGGTGCAGGAGAGGAGACTTACCCAATGAACAGCTTTGACATGGTGAAGGCTGATTCGAACACTGAACGGTCTCAATACAAGCACTCGGATCTCAAAACGATGCGCGCAATACACAGAAGCTCAGAACAGGACGGCGAAAGGGAGCGGACAGGTTTTAGGGAAACGCGGGCTGGAGGCGCACGAGGAAGCCATCGCGGCTCTCGTGCAAGTAACAGGTAGCAACGTGCGGAACGAACATTTAGTCTTGTGCGCACCAGGCTGTATTGGTGTAGATGGCGCAGATGATCTCTCTAAAGCGTGAGAGAAGGAATAGATCGCCTGTATGGTGGTTGTGTCGTGACAAAACCGGTTGGGGGCAGAGATAGTGAGTAGAAGGTTGGAGGTTGGCGGGGCAAGAGCACGAACAAGTAGTAAAGTTGAGTACCCCTCCAAGAGATAAAGAACGCTAGCTGCGTTTGTCGCAAACGCACTGAGATGGGCAGCTGAGTTTTTATCAAGGAAAAGCTGGCAAGGCAGGTCTAGGTGTCCTCTCACTCAGTAATATGCGGGCCCGCGCAGATCGGACAGCACCAGAGGCGTTTTCGCGAGTGCGCTGTCTTGAACCGGCGCCTGATGATGGCAGCGAGTGTATGCGGTTCTTTCCCACCCATACAACGTCGTATCAGCACGCTGCTGTCATTAGTCTGTCCCGTGTCTGCTTCCTCATGCTGGGTATTATGCAGCCATGTTAGCTTGGGGCTAACCAGACCCAATGACAGGGTGTACTGTCTGAGCCCTGCTAAAAGCGAGAGCTCGAATTATCTGATAGGTGCTTCGACACCTCGACTAGACCAAGGGTGCCGGCATATGCGTGGACGCATTATTGGACAGCGCCAAATGTGTCCATTGAAAGTCCTGCAGATGGCGAGTTGCGGACTCGCAGGGCGAAGAGCATCCAAACGCCGCCAGCATGAGCAGCTGCGAAAGTCCAATGGCGGACAGGTATTGGATGGTGAAGAGTAGTTCAAAGAAGCTTATCAAAAGGCCCCGTCATGTGGTGTGGGGAACTTGGGACCGGGGCCGAACCTTGGAACGATAGGTCGCTACTTCCAGAAAATGGCTCGTGCGTATTGACGAAACTCACGTCAAGCGAGACGACGAGGAGTGAAAGTGAGTCTCCTCGTCTAAGGCTGAGCACAATCTCAAAGGTGGTACAGATTCACAATGCAATCGGGCTGATAGATTGTCGAATGCATTGCGCGGTACCGGTTCTACAACGGCATCACCTTCACCTCGCCGTCTCGCCGTCTCGCCTATGTGCTTGCACACTTCGCTTGCAATTGTTGTTTACTAGCACACCATGTGGTAGCTTTTATGTACCGAGGATAACCATGGATAGAGACATCTGACATTGTCGTCCTCAAGTCGTTTCATATCGTCGAGCTCCCACGCACTCTCATGTGTTATCACTTTGTTCATGGCCACGAAAGCAAAGCTCCTTGGGCCTCATCATTCGGGCAGCAGACCATCATACTGCGTGTAAGAAAAAGGTCGATTTGACTGCGCAGGCGGAGACTACCATGCCGCCGCTTGTGGAAGGCCATTCCACCAATCACACCAACATCAATCCAAGCCTCGATGCACTCGACGCACATCCATGCCATGTCACCGCTCTTCGGCAGTGGCATGTAATGACAAGGCCTTTTCCGAGATGTAGTGCGAGGTGTAGGTGTGAACGGTAGCGAGCTCACCTACCGGCGTCACGGTTCGCGCCTTCCTCTCCAAAGGCTGGCGGCGAAGAACCTCAACACGACGGCGTCGTGCCTTGCTTTTCAGCAGACATGAAAGATTTGCCCTCCACTCCACCACCACACCCGTCCTGCGGCATCAAACATTGTGCGCTACCATCCGTCCTATCCTCCAACGTTACACGAAACCATCCTTTGACAACCGACTTTGCTGCCTGACGCACCTAGCCCGATGCTGTACGACAATTAGCAGCTGTGTATGCTTGGGCGCACTACGCAAGTAGCCAGCGCTTTCTATCCAGAACGGAACGGCTCGCTGGTGGATGCCCGCTCTGCCACCCTAGCTCTATACAACACTGAGCTATCTCGGGCCCACAATGAATATTCACAAATGGCTAGAAGAAATTAAGGATGCGGAAGCCCCTCACAATCCGGAACAGACTGCAGGCGCCACCTTCTTTCAACGTACGGAACACTCAAGACCTGTTTTCAAGGAGAAGCGTACAGCAAAGCGAAGCAGATCCGACAGCTCTCTCCTCGAACCCCGACCCCACACCCAGATGACGCCACCGAAAAAGCCGAAGCTCGCTACTAAAGGCAAATCGGTCGCCAGTGCACTCAGCGAAGCCTCTGAACCAGACCAGAGCGATTCTGCCGAGAGCGAATCATCCAGCGATCGATATGCACGCAAACCTCGCCGTAAGACGCGACCCGAGCGCTACCAACCAAAGCCTGTCGTTCAGCGGGTAAAGCATGTTCACAAAAGTGGAAAGGGCGAATCAAAGAAAACGAGGCGCAAGTCCAGACGCAAGAAAGGGGAGCAATCGTGCAGCGGTGTCGCAGAAAGTTTCCAGGCCAAGAATGTCTCCAAGGATCGGCTGACTGTAATTTGCCCGGCATGCAGAACGGAGAATGACTGCTGATGATTGGTGGTAGCTGAAGCCGCGAGATCAATTGGGTATCTTCAACAAGGGCAAAACATCTTCGGCGGTACGGGGCCGTGGATGTAAGCTTTACTTCATGCAGCGCCCCACATACTCGATTGGCAGCTGACACTTTGCAGTACCCGATCTTGTCTTCTCTGAGATGAAGTTTCTCCAGAGAGAGAAAGAGCAGCCCATGTCTGTTATTCAGCAAGATGTCTCGAAAAAAAAGCGCAAAAAAGACCATGCACATTCAAGAGAGGGAGAGATCTCGGCATTCTTCACCTCGGTACGACCGACACTGGCAGAGAAGGACGGTAATGCAGCCGCCGTTGACAGACGTCCCGAAAGAGAACGATCGACAAAGTCCAGTGGCGTCATGCCCACGACCGAAGTATCTGATAAGGGACCATACTTGGGCTTTGGCACCAGAGGTCCTCGCCATGAGAGCACGAGTTACGTGTCTTGGTCAGACTCCGTTCGAGACCCGAATATTGCACCTGGACATCCTGAACAGGTACCCGTTGTCGCGAAGGACGACGGCCACATAACGAAGCATCAAGTGACCAGTACTACAAGTGGCGAAGACAGTACAATATTCGAATGTCCCGCGCCACCTGCTGCCGAGCGCGGAACACATGTTAGCTCTGAGCAGTTCAAAGTCTCCTCCGTAATCGTTTCCGGACCCCACCAGAGAGTATCTAGGTCGTGCTCGCTACCACAGCATACGTCCTCACCACAGAGAATGAACCTCGTTGACCGTGCCGCGAAAACTTACATGGCCGAAGCTATCCAATCTCCATTTTCAATGCCACCGTCAGTACCTGTGCGCGCCAATCGCGAGACTCACCACTACCGTCCTACCGTCGAGACAAGACGAAACATCTCGACACTTTCTCAGGCACGAGCTCAAGGCACGCCCGTGCGCAGGCACATGATCGCAGACCAACGAAACGATGCTGCTGATGTTGAGCCGCAGACCTCCTCGGATCTCGATGCCGTGATAGAGGAATGCAACTACACGTTTGATAAGAGACGACGAGTGAGTGGGCAACAACGGAGACACACCGTTCAGCCCGAGCAAACCTTTGAGCGGTTTGCAATGGAGAATGTCGGTGAACCTCGCTCAAATATCGAAAGACTTGTCCGTTTTTCAGGTTTGGAACGACCGTCGCGCATTGTGCCAAACTTCCCAGGTACAAGTATATACGAACAACAAGCCCAGCGTCAGTCGTCCCCATTGCTATCTCCTCGCTACGAAGACGGAGCTGCGGCTTATTCGCGTTCAGGTGCAGCAGACTTTGGAGACGGTGATGACATGCTGTACAGCGAAGGGTACTGGGAGGAGTATCCCGAGGAACAAGCATCACACGCAGTAGACCTAGAAATAGTAGACTATGGGACGGAGGGAAGCATTGCGGCTGAGGAGCATGTCCAGCGATTGGCATCTGATAACGGTGTGGTGGCGCGTGGGTTCTGGCGACCTAACAGACTGTACTGAAGACGTCAGAAACGCCAAAAGTCAACTTGTGTTCCAAATGTCCGTGCGTAGTGTTTTTGGACATGACCTCCGCAACGCCCGTACTGACATCCTCGGTTTGAGGCTTGACACACGCGATCCGATTGCTCTGCCTAGCCGGCGACTGGTCATATAGTTCCGCTTGCCCTACAGACGAATGCTGCGGCTCTTGCGTGCGCGACGACTTGCTTCCCAATTGCAGTCTCCTTTTCCCCTTTCGTCGTCCGTTGCATGCAGACGGTCGGCCTTGTCGTTCGTCACAGTGGCGCCTCCCCCCACTAAGCCCCGCGAGAAAATCAGCTCCCGGGTGCAACAGCTTGCAGGCCATTTCCCATCAACACCACCTGCTGCCTCCACCCACACCGCTAGAAACACACCATCCAGCATGTCATACACCACCCGCAAGATTGGCGCGGCCAATACCCTCGAGCACCGCATCTTCATCGAGAAGGACGGCCAGCTCGTGTCGCCATGGCACGACATTCCGCTGTATGCCAACGAGCAGCAAACCATCCTCAACATGGTCGTCGAGGTGCCCCGCTGGACCAATGCGAAGATGGAGGTGCGTGCCGTCCAATTGCCTACCTGGGCAACCTCGTCTCGAGGCATTGGCTTCCTACTGACGACGCCCGCAGATCTCCAAGGAGGAGACGCTCAACCCCATCAAGCAGGACATCAAGAAGGGCAAGCTGCGCTACGTGAGGAACTGCTTCCCCCACAAGGGCTATCTCTGGAACTACGGTGCCTTCCCTCAGGTGCGATGACGCGAGCCCGATATCGGCCGACAAGATAGATACTGACTGCTGTGGCAGACGTGGGAAGATCCCAACGTGGTGCACCAGGAGACCAAAGCGGCCGGCGACAACGACCCGCTTGATGTTTGCGAGATCGGCGAGCTGGTCTCCAAGCCCGGCGAGGTCATCCAGGTCAAGGTGCTCGGCGTCATGGCTCTGCTCGACGAGGGCGAGACGGACTGGAAGATCATGGTCATCAACGTGAACGACCCGTTGGCGCCCAAGCTCAACGACGTCGAGGACGTCGAGCGCCACCTGCCCGGTCTGCTGCGCGCCACCAACGAGTGGTTCCGCATCTACAAGATCCCGGACGGCAAGCCCGAGAACCAGTTCGCCTTCTCCGGCGAGTGCAAGAACAAGAAGTACGCCATGGACATTGTGCGCGAGTGCGCCGAGGCCTGGGAGAAGCTTGCCACTGGCAAGACCCCCAAGGAGGACCTCAGCCTGTACGTTTACTGCACTTTGGGTTGACTGAGCTAGACTAACAGGACGCAGCGTCAACACCACCGTGTCTCACTCGCCCGAGCGCACCGACCCCAGCCAGCTCAACATCCCCAAGGGCGAGAACCAGGCGCCCGCGCCCATCGACCCCAGCATCGACAAGTGGTTCTACATCTCTGGAGCCCCGTCCAACTAGTAGTGCAGGTGCAGATGCTGGGACATACTCTTTTGCGCATTGGTGCAGCTCAGAGGCAGGCTCAGCATAGTCATACTACACAAATGTGCATGTGGAGGAACGACCATTACATAGACTCATCAAAAGTACAGTTGACCACATTCCGTATGAACTTAACGCCGGGTGATGCTCCGAATACAATCCGCGACGTGAATTATGTATCATCGTATGAGCCTCCTCAGTTGCCTGTCAACTCCTCTTTCCGTGCTAATTGTCTCGAATGTCGATCCACCTCCTCCATGACCTCTGGTATCCGCATCTTGCTCAGATCAAGGTTGATTTCTTTGCCGTCCTCTGCGCGCACATGTTAGCCCACACTCTTCCACTAACCAACATTCCCCCCTGATAAAGACGTTGCCACGATATAACACAAGCATCGTCCTCACTACCCTAGTGTGGAATTGTACGTACTAAACTTGACAGCCAGCGTCGCGGGATCCTTGCTGGTGCGCGGCAGCATCTTGGACTCGATCTTCATGCCTTCCATGCGGGCATTTGGCGGTATCAGGGACAGGAAGAGGCGGGCGGGCTTGGAGCGCATGGAGAAGGGGTTGAAGGTTACGCGCACGTCGGTGAGGAATCGAGTGATCATGATGGGCGGGACGGTTGGGGGATGGTGTGCGGAGCCGCTGTAGTGTGTTAACGAGTGAACGATACAAGTAGAACTAGCTTACGATTGAAAACACCAATTGATCTCAACGAGGCTATTGATGCTGCTGGATCGCGGCGATGATGTTCACTTTCGAGAATTTGGTCTGTGCTTCTCTGCATATTGCGCAACATGTCTAATCCGCCAGCCGTAAAAGCCCACCGCGGCTTCGTCATTGTCGTGGCCCATTCAAGCCAACTTGCAACTGCTTCACACCATGCCGCCAGTCGGCCTCACCACACAAGCGCTGACCACACGTCTTACTGCGCTCTCCGATTCGAACAAGGCTATCGGACAGCTTATACACCGGCTAGCGAAACTCGACTTCCAGCCTGGATCGCTGCCTGCGGACTCTGAGGAGGGGGACGTGCGATTGGAGCTCAGCGCGGAGATACATGAGAGTCTGAAGGGCATTGAGGAGGATCTTGAGCTTCTGAGACAGGAAGTCGAAGACGTTGTAGGGACAGGGAACGGCTTTGGGAGGAGGAGAGACAGCAAGACTGAGAGCGAGAGGAGTAGACTTGCGGTATTGCAGGCCAGATTGACAGAGGATTTGAAAGCGTATGTCTACTTCACTACTACTACTACTACTACCGTCTTATATGAATGGTGCGCTGACTCCACTACCACACAGATCACGATCCCAATTCCGCAAGGCCCAACTCGCCGCCAAACACAACGCCGACCGCGCAAAGCTCAAAGAGCGCGAACTCCTCTTCTCCAACCTCCAATCCGGCACATCGACCCCCACATCCACCTACCGCCAGCGCAGACAAGCCCAGCCCAACTCCGAAGCCGAAATCGTCGCCCAGGCCTCGTCCGACGTGAGTTCCGCCCTGCGCCGCACCCACCAGTTGATGCAAGACGAGCTGTCGCGCTCCCGCTTCGCCCAAGAAACACTCGAGCAATCCACCGCCGCGCTTGCAGACCTTGGCGAGAAGTACTCGGACCTTAATACGCTGCTGTCCAGCACCAAGACACTCGTCACCACGCTGCTCAAGAGCACGAAGAGCGATACGTGGTATCTCGAGACGACGTTTTACATTCTCATCACTACTTGCATCTGGCTCTTCTTTCGCCGCTGGCTGTACGGACCGTTGACGTGGTTCGTTATCCGCCCGATCGCGTGGTTCGTTATCTGGCCGCTTAGAATCCTATCCCGCAATATTGCGAGAGTGTTAACGGCGTCTGCTTCTGTCGCTGCGACATCTGCATCCACCAGCCTCATCGTCAAGCCCAGCGCTACCGGCGGTTCGCCCAGACACGTTCCCAACGCGCAACCGTACTTTCGCGTCGGCGGCGGAGGACGAGCTGGTGGGAGCGGCGATCCTAGTCCGCCGGACTCATACTCGCAGAAAGTAGGAAAGATGGCAGAGAAGAAACAGGAGGAGGAGGTGCCGGATCATCCGCAGTTCAGGGAGCAGAGGAAGGAAGAGGATGAGGGGCCGGTTCGCAGGGGCGATGGCACGATTCTGAAGGAGAGTGATAGGCCGCGGAATCCGAAGAAGAAGATGTGGGACGAGGATGTTGAGAGTGCGAAGGTGGAGGCGGGGAAGGAGGGGGAGAAAGTGGCCGCAGGGGATGGGAGTGGGAGTAGGGGGAAGGATAAGGATGAGCTTTGAGTTGTTGGACAGCGATGAGGCACGATCCGAAATGACGTTATATGAAGCATGACTTTACCTTTTCACTCGCCAAAATCTTGCCATGCAGGTATCTATGTCCCGCCATGAAAGTCATCCCTTTTTTTTCCGTCTCCCAGACATATATAAACTCTTCTCCATGCGCACAAGTGCTTTTCCCTTCCTCAAATCACTTTCTTATAGGTACATCTTGTCAAAGCTCTGATATGGAAGACCATGTCCTGCGTCTTTTTCCAAAATCAAGCAAATACCGTGGCCATGTCTTGTGCGCCAATAACCGGGAAACCCATGCTTCTATGTTCCGTCTCTCTTGTTCCAAAGCAACTCTGCACTATAACATGTCTTGTATCTCGTGCGCCCAAAACAACGACCGTTATGGCGTGAGTTTCTTCTCTTTGTCGATCCTGTGCTTTCCCAAAACTCCGAATCGAGATACGTTATGACTGCCTCTTTTTCGGCACACCAAAAGCAGTGCCGAGTACCTTCATGCTGTGCTGCCCCCTCGCTAGCTAGCCGGGCGTCGGACAAACTTGGTACAGAGTGTGTTATAACTTTTCTGGAAGGTCTGGCGGCCCTGGCTCGAAAGAAAATTTACTCAAGGTATTTGTTATGTAAAATTGGACTTCCTCCCTCATATGTTTGTCTCGTGTGCTGAAACCACGTCAACACAGTTAGAACGTCCTTTTCTCTTTGTGAAAAAGCAGAAACTAACCCAGCAATGGCTGGTCCTCTTTGCGCAGCAAGGAACTACAGAGAGAAAGACAGTACATGGTGTTGCTGCTCGTGCTGGTGACGAGTAAGCCACTTAAAAGATAACGCATGCCTTGTATAAAGTCTAGAAGTCCCTGAACAGCAGCCCACCGAACCTTCCTTCCCATCATCGATCCCGAATCTTCGAACCGAAATACAGGGCAGAATGCGCTAATGTCTGTCTTGTGCGCTAAAAATTTCGCAACAACCTGCACATGTCTCTTCCTTCCTGGAAAATATGATCGCGTTACCGCCATAATTGGATTGTTCGGCGGCGAGAATTAGGTACTATGCCTCCTAGCAGCGAGGAAAAAAAGGATCAAAAGTTCAGCGGCCTATAATCTTGCTTCCCTTCCAATGTTATCAATTAAATTTGCCGCAGACTAAGCTAGTCCACCGCTTTTCTACGGATACATATAGCCCTGCCCGGCTTTCCATCTTCCCTCAAGCTCCCTAATCGCCAAATCGATTCTCTAAAATTCTGACACTTCCTCTTTTATGCTTCTGGCCGCCAAAACGCATCATGGACGAGCTGATGGTCCTCGTCTCTGAGTCTCGCCTTGGAAGTTTTACGCCGTCTTCTCATGGCGGCGTCTAAGATGAACGATCAATATGTCGTATGGTGTGCTGCTCGCTGGCGGCGACAAAAGTTTATATCACGACCTTTATGTATTGTGTTTATGATGGAAGTAAGTCCTCAAACGCACACGTACCCAATGCATGTTTGTTTTGTTCTTCTCTTCTTTTTTTCGAAACCTCGATACGCACTATGTATGCAGCGAACATCCGACAGTACAAAACTCACGAGGACGAGCTTAATAAGTAAACACAGCTGCACTACATGTTTGGACTCCGGGTCGAAACAAGTAATTATGTCACTCGCATATGACAACTACCTTAGACTTTAAAACCAATGGAAAGTCTACATCATGTCTGCGGTTTCGCTATCTTCTAGAAAACAACACGCATCATAGCTGCTAATGTGTTCTTCTGTGCTTCCCGGCTCTCGAGATTGTCTTACTTCTACAATCTTCACAATTCTCTCGCCATGGCACTTCTGCGCTTAGCGCGAACAAACAAGTAGCAGCAACATGTCTTATGAGCCTGAAAAGCAGATTGACAATGACTAATATACGCTCTACCCTTCTTTCTTCTTTTAAAACAAGTAGAAAACCAAACGTTCCTGCTGGAAACCCGAGCGAATATAGCTCGAACATGTCAAAATGAGTGGCTATGCTGTGAGCGGTGATAGTTCATCTAGATGGGCGGCGGCCCTAGCCATTGACCACCAGCAAAATTATGTTGTCATTCAACATATAGCACGAGGTTGAAGGCTCGCTAGAAATGTGCAGTAGGTCTGACCATTCATGTACTATAATCAGTCTTTGTTTCTACCAGAAACGCCTCTCTTTCCAGCTGCCATAACCAAACCTGTGAAGAATTAGCGAGTGCCATGTATATCTCAAAATCCGCTCCGCAACCCCGTTCCACATATGCTCTTTCATCCCCAGCCCAGTTCCATCATCAAGCTTGTCCACCGAAATCTTCAACCTCAAACACCCGCAAACAAGACCCCTAATTCGTCCAATACCAGCTCACACCCTTTTTCTTATCCTTCTCCTTCCCCCACCCATCCCCAAACAATCCACCCTTCAACCACGCACCCACACCCTCCTCCCCCTCAACCCCAACCCGCACCCCCTCCAAAACCCCATCAACCCACCCCTCCACCTCCCCAACAACCTTCTCCTTCGCCCACTTCGACATACACCCCCTCGGCCCCTCAATCACCAACTCCTCCAAACCCGTCAGCATACCGAACGCAGTCTCAGAGTTATTGAACGATGTGTTTTTCAGCGCGGCTTCATTGAGTACAGATCGAGCGGTGTGCCAGCGGATTTTAAGAGTCTTGATTGCGCTGCGCTGGGCGGGGCTCATGCGGCGTAGGATTTGGCGGAGATCCCAGGTGTTGGTGCAGTAGAAGGTGTTGTTGGTGAAGGGGAGGAGGGATGTGTGTTTGTGGAGGGCGCGGCTGGTGAGGAGGGTGGGCAAGATGGGGGAAGGGGTGGGGGCAGGCGCGTCGAGCATGATGAAGTCGTCGCTGGCGGTGGTGGATATAGGGACGTCATTGTTGTTTTGAGACGCGGTGAGCATGTCGGTGTCGGCTTGAGGCGCGGTGAGGACGTCGCAGGTATCTTGAACCACAGCGATGGGATCCGGCATGCGCGAGCGGAATTCAATGACTTCGTCCGTCGAACACGCATACGTGAGGATCTTCTTTAGAACCTTATCATCGAGGCGGAGAAGTGGCGACTCAGTCGCGTTCTTGGCCGCAATGTCCAGCATAGCTTGATCCGATACAATCGCCATGAAATTCGCAGTAGACGCGCACTTCGCAGGCACGAAGATGATCCGCGGCGCATCTTTCAGCGGCGCAGACGGCTCCGGCGGCGCAGGCTTCCACCGCTCAGGCTCGAAAGCGTCGCCGTAGGCTGGTTCTGTCTGGAGGAATGTGAAGCGCGGCTTCTTGGACGGGCGGGGAGGCGAAGAAGTGTCCATGGGATCGTGGGTGGGTGTATGAGGTCGTGTAGTGTCCATGCTGGAAAGTTGAGTCAAGACGTGTGTGAGTGAGAGAAGTTGTGGTTGCGTGTCGTGCGTGGATGGGCGTGGGAGTGAGAGTGAGGAACTTCAAAGGGAGAGGCGAGATTCAGAAGAGAACGTTAGTGGAGAAGGAAGTGAATCTGCAGTTTGTCACGTGGGTTTGGATCTTTCTAGCAAGCGTGCCACATCCACCCCGACGTCACTCGATTTTCTGTCGCGTTTGAAAAATGAGGCTCGAGCAATAGTGGAACACAATAAAGGGATTGGTGTATGAGCTTGTGTTGTTAGTCCCCTACGTGGCTAGTATGGTTGTAATACTACGACTTGGAGTTTACCTAGGAGCGCTTCACTCTAGCACCAGCTGCAAACCATGGTTGTCGCGCATATTATCCTATAGCCGCTCCTCCGGATGATGGTTAGTAGGCAGTGTGAGTTTTGCAATATTCGAAGACCGATCCCACCCAGGAGGATATTAGATAAGAAGAGCTGGAATGCTGTATGACGACCCACGTCGTCGTCAACAAAGCTTTGGCCAACGTTCACAACCTTTAGTGCTCACAGAACCGTTTTTGCTTGCTCAAATATCTTCCATCCCTCCAATCAGCATTCAAGCTTCTACTTCCTAACCCTCCTTCACCTCTCCCTCACCCCAACAAGCCAAACACCACATCCAGCCGACTAAA
>Ga0265797_10002635_pt1 | contig 29876 bp, 32 predicted proteins | sample P2T30metagenome_FD_192433 | JGI IMG/M metagenome (GOLD analysis project Ga0265797, IMG submission 192433) | Plant litter microbial communities from East Loma Ridge, Irvine, California - P2 T30 | ecosystem: Environmental > Terrestrial > Plant litter > Unclassified | place: USA: California...
GTATTGTACCCGAGCCTTGCCAGAAGAGCTCCAAATTTCCCTTCTGTCTGATATGAACGATCAAGTTATGCACCCAGTCCAGCCACCGTTGAGCCCAGCTCATTGGCTCTGAACAGCCTCGATGTGTGGCGCCACCATGCACTCCCAGAGAGTATCCTTGTAATAGACGGTGTTCCCGTCTTGGTGAGTCTTCCCTGTCGACAGAGTGTCACCATACTGCCAGAACATGTCTCCGCCTGTACCCTTGGCCGCAAGCGCTGTAGTCTCCCATGCCAGCTCCACCGAGCAAGTGTTGGAGAGACCAAACTCTTCGAGGACACAAGGCTTGCCCAGCGCCTCACAGACCTTGGCATGATTCTCGATCCATTCATTCCCCCACTCCTCGGCACTCGCGTCAGTGCCCCAACTCTCAGGGTATAGATGGTAGACGCAGAAGTCGATGTTCGGATCCGCACAAGTGGCGTTGAAATCGCCGCCTTCGCCGAAGGTGTACGGGTACGAACCGTCGCCTTCCAGACCGAAGCCTTCTTCACCAGTCGTGACCATGTGCTCGCTGTCGAGAGATTTGACAAAGGCTGCAGAGGTAGCGACCCAATCGGCCATGACCTGGAGATCACAGCCATTGCATCGCGGCTCGTTGGCCAATTCCCAAGCGAAGATGGCTGGCGAGGAACTGTAGCGGCTCACAACAGCTTTGATGTATGCCTGGTATTGAGACTGGGCCTTCTCGCTCGTGTACCACTCTGCGTTGGACGTGATACCAGCGTACTCAAAGTAAGCTGCCATGCCGCCGTAGTCGGTCCAGTTGTTGACGAAGTTGATGATGAGCTTGACGCCGTTTGCTTCCGCACTCTTGACAACATAGTCGAGGCGCTCAAGACCATTGGCGCCGGTGTTGATCTTAGCCTCGCCGTTTACGAAGGATTGATAGTAGACTTGATCTGTTTCCGATGTGACATCGTTGAAACCCCAGACACGAAGGACTTTCATCCCGGAGCTTGCGATGTTCTTCATCACGAGGTCGACGTCGGCGTTGTTGGTCTGGAAGCCAATCCAGTATGTGTTTGTGCCGGCAAAGTACTGCTGCTTGCCATCGATCACGAAGCTTGTCCCAGATGTTGATGGGAAGGCCGAAGCTTGACGGTATGCGAGGGAGGAAGAGGAGTCCCTAGCATCATCGGACCGTCTGATGGTGGGAATGGCGCATGCTGCGCTTGCCAAAGAGGCAATGGTGATGAGGTATTTCATCGCAAGAGGTAGAGAGCTCGGAGAAGTTGTCCACCGGAGACTCTTTTTGATGTCGGAGTGCTGACGATGGAGAAAAAAACAAAGTCAAGGGTGTTGTTTAAGACTTGAGATCAGACCTTGAGTGAAGTCATCCATGCCCATTTATGGGAGCTATGAGGAGTGATCATTTGGTTTCGTTCAGAAGGGGTGCGAACATGTTCCACCAGTAGTCTGCCCTGCACCCATCATTGTCTCCAGTAGATTAGGGCAGGGTTGACAGTGACTATACATCTCGTGAGAGCATCTCGCGCGCTTGAAGCCCTACCTCAAATCGCATTGTATGCGTATAAAAACCCTAGCATCAGCTATACGGACGCTACAGTCCGTTATGTCGGAGAAGGAAAGATGGCATGTCGCTCAATTGTCTTTCCGGAATCGTTGCGGAGATGTGCACTGGTGCGACACACAAGGCTCCTCGCTTAGCAATCTGATGTCTAGGGCTTGACTCTATCAAGCTGTAGACTGACGATCAAGATGGTTCATCACCGGAGAGAAAATTCCGGACTTTGTTAGGAGTTCAAGAAAGGAGGATGCACCTCGCGAGGTGACCTTTCAAGATGCCAAGCACCACACGTTGGATTGCACAAAGCTTTGGAACTCCGCCCTCCCATTTTGCCATCCACAAACTCCTCGTACCACAACCCGTTTTCATGGATAAGTGCGGCCCGCCACGACAGTCCTTTGTGCTAGAGGGCTGGAGTGGAGTTGTTCCTCCGACTTGACTGGTGCTCCGATCTTACATACGGCAACATACCGCATTGTCGACTCGACCTGACAATGCACAGAGCGACGTTTCGGCAATCAACTAGATTCGTTTGCCATTGAGACATGATCATCATGTGGACCCACTGAGTTAAAGGCCTGATGGTATTCTATTTCTCTACCGGTCCTACGCTCTTGCAAATCTTTTCATCTTATCAAACTGAGTTTGTCGGCGCCTGGCGGTCTACCAGCTATTGCCGCATGCCAAACACAATAGCATCTTTCTAGTGTGACCCAAGCCTGTTTCTTCGACTTGCTGGAGATCGATAGGGAGGTTTTCCGGTCCCGTTCTTGTGATTCCCGGGCGCTAGGAACAAGTGATTGACAGAGTTCGTCGCTCCATCTCGCCTTGTGCAGGAAGAGGCTACCGAATGTCTTGGAACACTCGCAATGCGGCAGTCGACTCTCGTAATTTGATCTTGAAGCCGAGAGACTCACAAGCACTGCGAGTAGTAATCGTTGTCCATCTGCTTCTTGCAAGTCCAGGGCTCCGCACACTCAGTCGGACCCTTGTAGTCCTTGCCACCACATTGTCCATAGTGGGTCTGAACAGCACCGTCAGGCTTCGTTGCGCTGGGATCTTCCAGACATTGCGAGTAATAGTCATTCACTTCCTTGCAGATGAAAGGCTTCTCGCATTTAGTGCGTCCGGTGTAGTCTTGGCCGCCGCATTGGCCGTATAGGGTCTGTGTAGGACCGTATGCAGGAACTCTGCGATCAGGCTGAGATGGTGCCTTGCAAGTTGTCCCGATGGGCTCGTCAGCGGCCATGCCGAAAGTTGCCGAGGCCAGGAAGAGGGCTATGATCGATGTGAAGCGCATGATGGCGGGTAATGTGTGCAGACCGAATCGCTGGTAGTACGGAGATGTCGTGGAGTTTGGAGATTGAGGATTGGTGTTGCGAGATTGTTGCTGAGGAAGGTCTGAGATTTCTGAAGACCATCAGTACCTGGGATGGTCAGTCCCGTTTTGTAAGCAGAGCAATTGTGGCAACCACCAATCCACAATCGCTTGGGATTGCATCCGCAGGACTCTGATATGAGTCCGGTCATCACCTAACGGCTCCGGTTCAAGTGCTTTCGGTCGAGATCGCTCGACCGGGTAACTGGGCCCCACGAACCCTGAGCCCATGAGTCGTTGATGCCTTCGAAGACTCTCATGATATCCAGGCCGTCATCCGCAGTGCGTGAAAACCCTTCGTCAAGATGGTGAGAGCAAATGTCAAAGTTGTCGGGAAAAGAACTGTGTACAGGCTCAAAGATATCCCAAGACAAGCCCATGTTTCCCCATATACATAGTGTCAGGATCTTCACATGGGAAGGCGGTTGTCAACACCCTTGTCGAACTTGAGATCCCGCGTGCCCCTTTTAGAGACGAGTGGAGATCAAGACATCGGGAGTTGCCACATTCGGTTGCACAGCCGCTTCCGAAATCCGATCCCTGAGAATGCAAGTTTTGGTGATTTTCGAAGTGAAGGTGAATGTCGTTCAACAGACATCGCAACAATGTTGTTAAAGGCGCCCTTTGTTGGAATGGATTAGGTCCATGGCTGACGGTACGGAGCCCGGGTGTTGTTACCATCACACTGTGTTACACTGCGTTGCATTGATACGCCGCTACTGTACTCAGATCGGACACCTGCAGCTTTGAGAAGTGACATTTCACAGCAAGACACATATGAGTCTGTACCATCACACTCATCATGTCGATGTTCGAGTCGGCTCTCAACCTCCGGCGACATGACAATCTTCCTAGGCCACTTTGCTCTTCTATATCTTGAGTTCTTGAGAGCTCAGAGCTGAGCCTCCTTCGAAAGTGGAGTCATCAAACTTCGCTTACTTTCATGACAAAGGATGGCTCATACCTTCGTCTACTCAGTACTCCCACGCCTCGACACTATATAAAGGTTTGGTCAAGTATAATTCCATTTTCTCCTCACAGTACGCGCTGTAAAGACACAGAAGAAAGTCCCAGCACAGGACAATCCATTCCTAATCATCCGTCGCAAGACACCAGTCAACCCACTCTAAGTAACAGCTAGACGGGAATCAACAAAGCAACAACATCTCCATAATGGCAACGAATTGGGGCGGTTCCGGCCTCTCAACCTTCACCGAAACATCTCACGCCCAAATCCACCCCTCCATCGACCCAACCTCCATACGCTTCCCTCAACCCTTCGTCGTCTGCATCGTCGGCGCCTCCAGAGGCATCGGAGCCGGCGTCGCCCACGCATACACCAAAGCCTCCGCCACAGGCCTCGTGCTCGCCTCCCGACGCGTCTCCGGCCTCGAAGCAACAGCATCAGACTGCAAAGCAATCAACCCCGCAATCGACATTGAGATCGTAGAATGCGACATCACGTCCGCCGCTTCCGTCAGCGCTCTGGCGGAAAAGACGCGAGCGAGGTTCGGCAGGCTGGATGTCGTGGTGGTCAATTCTGGCGTCTCCGGCCCGGTGGTGCTCAAATTGACCGAGACCGACCCGGCGACTTTCCAGCAGACCATCGACGTCAACTACGTCGGCCTCTTCCACTGCGCCAAATTCCTCCTTCCCATTTTGCTCGAGAGCGAGGACGGGGCGAAGAACTTCATCACGGTCTCCAGTTTCGCGGCTCTTATTGTTCGAGGTCCGATTGCCAACGCGCAGTATTGCGTGTCGAAACTGGCGCAGCTTAAACTGATGGAGCATGTCCACGAGCAGTACCGGGAGGCGGGACTGCTGAGTTGGTCTGTTCATCCTGGAGCTGTGGATAGCGAGATGGCGAGGGAGACTTGTCCGGAGGTCTTCAGGCCTTTTCTGACGGATTCGCCGGAGTTGTGTGGGGCTTTTTGTACGTGGTTGACGAACAAGGGGGAGGAGGCGGGTTGGTTGTGTGGGAGATTGTTGAGTGCCAAGTATGATGTTGGTCAGTTGGAGGCGAGGAAAAGTGAGATCATGGAGAAGGATTTGTTGAAGTTGGTGATGAGTTTATGAATGCTGTTTTCTTTGAGAGGCTGACTCTTCCTATATGTTCTATATTCTATCATCTGGCTTGCAGACCTCTAATCGTATTATAGTACCAGCGGGTATACCGCCCATTGCTGAAAGACACATTATATTAATGCTCGCATTTAGTAACCAGTACCGTTACCCCTCAGGGTATCGATGATCTCCGTAGGACCATACGGCGCACCCTCACCATTTTGAAGCGAACCCTCAAGCGCAGGCCACTCAGTCTCGGCCCAGACCTTCTGGATCCTCTGAGCGGAAGCAGTGAGACGAGTCTTCAAAGAAGCATAGTCCTTGTACATCAGCTTACCACCACGCTTGACGTAAGCTCCGTTGACCAACACATCGTCGATGTCGCCAACGTCGGCGTGCAGGATGATGGCGGCAACAGGGTCGCTCCAGCCGAGCATGTTAGGCGAGTCGGTGCTGTAGACGACGACATCGGCTTTGGCGCCGACCTGGATGACTCCGAGATCGCGGCGGCGGAGAGCGAGGCCTCCGGCGCGGGTGATGAGGTAGAAGGCTTGTTCTACGGACATCGGGCTGTTGGTGGGGACTTCCCACTTCTCGAGCGTGTTCAAGTAGCGACCGGCTCGGAGGTTCTGCAGCCACAGGCGGGCTTGGTTGACCATGGAAGAGCTGTAGGTGAAGTGGCAGTCGACACCAATAGAAGCCTGGTCCTGAATCCTGTTGGCGTGAGGGTGGTTGTGGCCAAAGTGCATCTCGCTCTCAGGGGTTGTTGAGATGTACTGGTTGGTCTCGCGCAGCAGCTGGGCATCCTTGTACGTCAGGAAGCTGCTGTGCGAGAAGACCACGGGGATGGTGTCGTTGAGCCAGCCATGGGAATGCAGGGCCGAAGGGCTGTTGGTGAAGCCCCAAGGACCACCCAGGTGGTGAGTAGTGACAGCGGACAGGTTGGCGCCCTTGGTGATGTTCCACAGAGTGCTGAGGTTGGAGGCCGGAGCATCGAAGAAGCGGTCATATGCAAGACCGAGAGTGACGAGACCCTCGGCGTTGAATCGCTTGTCCTTGGTCATGCTTTGCAGTTTGCGGATCTGCTCGTCCCAGCTCCACGCATTCGCAACCTCGTGAATGGCGTGAGCGTACACGGTGCGGACGCCGCTGTCAACGGAAGCGTTCACGCAGCTGTCGGTGCCCTCCTCGGACCAACTTGCGTGGGCGTGATCGAGGACAGTGGTAGTACCGACGTGGACGCGCTCCAAGCTGCCCGCCAGCTGGCCGAGATACAGGTCCTCCGGAGTGAAGACCGTTGCCGATTGGCCATACTCGCCGAACTTCTGGAAGTAATCTGCCAAAGAAGTGTTGCTGCCGATAGTCTTGAAGGCCGTCTGCCACAAGTGAGTGTGGGTGTCGATGAAACCAGGGCTGATGATGCTGCCGGTAGCATTGATGCGAGTGGTGTTGCTGGGGATGTCGTAGTCCAGCGATCCCTCACCGAGTGCGGCAATGGTATCGCCTTGGATCAGCATCGATGCATCGTTCAAGATTGACAGACGCTCGGTGGTGTCGTTGAAGGAGATGATCGTGGCACCCTCATACAGGATTGCACCCGATGTACCGAGTGCCAACGAAGAGAGAAGGGCTGCTAAACGCATGGCGAATAGGACTTGTCGAGTCTAGTCGATGAGTTGGCAGCAACGAGAAGTCCTCCAGATGATCCGTAAGTGCCATCCGCCTTATGTATACATTTCGTCGAGCCATTTTAGACTCCTTCTCGACGCTACTAAGATCCCGGCAGTCGAACGGAAGACCATCGGCATTGGCATGCAATTCGCTGCGATTCTTGTAGCATTGTGATGTCAAAACAAGTGCCGAGGGGTCCGTGAGTCGTCAAGACCCACCTGTGAAGAAGTCTGTGTTAGCGCCACGATCGGGCCCAGCACGCCGTTTCCTTTAGACTTTCTGTGGCTTGGAAATCATCTCGTTGATTTTCCTGATACAGTAATTAACCATGATTGTTTGCGAGACGAGGCTTGTCGACATACCTTCAGTCCTCGGTGGCAACGAGTACGATCTGTTGTGAGGAAACATCTCGAAGACGCGTGGTCGCCATCCCGGAGAAATTTGACATGCGAAAGTGTTGGACAGCATCGTGGACGTGCTTCCTTGTCAGGGAGGTCGCCAATGCGACTAGGTGGTGCTCTGATACACATCCGAGCAAAGTCCATTCCAAAGGAAACCATCACTGCTGTTAGCCACAAGTGGGAAGCAAGACAAAGCTGTCCCTGGAACCCTCACAAAACACCGCCGAGAGAGCACATTCGAGATTTCGATGATACGCCGAATCAGTTGCTCCATTGTGGTAATGCCTAACAGGCTTACAGGCCATCTAAAAAGATATTGCTGATTACCAGCGAGAGCCCACGCCCGAGTTCGACGCTTCATTGAGTCTTTTGCTCTATAACGGACTACCCCTACGTTCGTCTCAAGAATTGCTCACAATCACCGGCGAAGTAGCACATCTGGACCTTTGCGATGATTCGGAAGGATTACAATGCGGTTGGTTGGACTTTCCGTTGTTTAGAAAGAAGTGGTTGTAATACAGCATGCAACTTGGATTGACTTTGGGTGTACTCGAGTCCATCGGATCAACTACTAAGAAGCAGACCGTCGAGGCGTTTGTCACGCCGATTGAGCTATGGAAAAAGCGGGTTGCTATGTGTTTACTATGGGATTGATCAGGACCGTTTCTCAATTCTCTCTAGCCCTTAAACAGGACTTCTCGGCTACCAAGACAGCGACGCCTACATTGGTGTCTTCACCTTCGAAACCCATGGCAGCAAAAGGCCCGCAACAAGCTGCTCCTGATCCCCAGCCTCTTCTCGATCTTCACACTTCGACGTAGCACTGGTAGCCAAAGGCGATTCATCCAACACAATGCCACATACGCCCCGCGTCTCTCCCAAACCGCCCGTCTCATTCCGCAATCTTTCGAGCAGAGTACGAATATGACCAACAGAAGAATCCACAGCCGACGCATCTCGCGAGCCATTGTCCAAATCCCGCTCGCAAGCAAGGAACTCAAACACCGTCCCATCCTCCAACGCCACTTTCGCCGGCCTCCGGCGCCAGTCGTGCTCATCCATACCCAAGACGCGAAGTTCACTGCTCTGAAAAGTCTGCAAGTCTCCCGGTAGTGAGAACGTACGTCTCGAAACGGGCGCCAGCCCGTAAGCCCCAGTTCCACAGTCCACAGGCCCGTCCTCAATCCTCGTCTCGACACTAGCGCGATCCTCCGAGGCAACGAGTCGCAAGGTGTATCTGGGCGTGTGTATATAGTCCCGCAGGGTAGTCCAATACTCGCGATCGGGCGCCAAAAGCCGCAAAGTAGGCATGGAAGCCGATATGACGAGGTCGCAGAGCGGATACCACTGGTCCTCAGCAAATTCCGCCATGCTCTGCTCTGCGGACGGGTGCTCGCAGACCAAAGGCTTCCATTGCGAGTAGAAGGCGGTGTCCTGGAAGTCTTCCCCGTCCGCGTGGATGGTTAATTGCACGCCGCATCTCCAGAGCCAGATGTATGACTTTTCGCCGTGCAGGCCGTAGCGGACGATGTGCGGGATGGCGTCGAAGGAGCGGAGAGCTGTCATGATATCTTGTTTGGGACTTTTGCAGAGTTTGGTTGCCTTGCAACTTGAGCAACTAGTAAATTGGCACTGTGTCGAGTTCAGGTGTTAAAATAGAGGGAGAAGTCAACCGATGAATGCTGCTGCCTTGCCGCTTCGCACGCCTCTAGCGGCAAAGTTGACGCGGACATGCGTTCGGTTGCGATTCTGATGCTGTCGATCGATTGTTACCTAGGTAGAGTTTTTCCACGATGAAGATCCGCAAATCAACGATTCATGAAGATGTAGCTGGTATTCTCGAGGAAAACCGTACGATGGAGGACAATACCATATTAAGTCTTTTAAAAGCCGAGGGAAGGTACAGCAATGAAAAAGTTGATGATGATGATGAAGATAACGGCAATGGATAGATGAATTTTTCTCAGGTCTAATCCATTCAACTACCCAACACCAAATCGTAACTCCCAAGAGACAAGCAAAGACAAGCCAAAAAAAGGAAAAAAAGGAAGAGGGAAAAACAACCCCAGACCTTCACTCCCAATAGCATCAACCGGGTTTGTCCCCACCAACCCTCCCCCCTATTCGCCCCTCTTCCACACGCCCTCCCTCTCCATCCACCCCATCCCCTCCACCACCACCCACCCCCTCACCTCCCATCAACCCAAGCACCCCAACAACAACCCCCTTAACCCCGACACTAACCCCCAACAACCCCGCCGCCCGAAGACGACCCCACCTCTTCAACCCCGCCGCAACCGCACACCCAGCAACCAAAACCACAAAGAAAAGCACCCTCAAATTCCGGCTCCGGTTCCCCCTCTCGAAGAACTTCGGATCGTTGAACAAATCCACCAGAGCGCCGGTCGCCATGGCGGTGGTGATTTCCGACAAGTCCCAGGCGCGGGCGGCGGCGATTTGCGAGGCGGTGGCAAAAGCTAGCAGGCCGAGGGAGAGGCGGGAAGTCGGGGATGTCGGGTCTAGTTGGGCGCTGTGTGGGTGGGGCGGGTGTTTGTGGGTGTTTGTTGGGGTTCCTTGCGAGGAGTGGGAGGTTGTCTGGGCGTAATGAAGGACGATCGCTGTAGCCGCCAATACGATTGCCTGTCCCAGCGCCAGCGCAACTTGTAGTCCCCTCTTCCTTGCCCCAAAATATGCACTCAACCTCCCGGTCAGGAAGACAGCAGCGACGAAACTCCCGAGACTGATCCCGGGCAAGACTAAACACGAGTAGTCCGGATGACGGCCGGTGTCTGAGCGTGGAATGGCGAAGCCAGCGCCGAGTTTGACGATGTTCCCCGTCTGGCCGGAAGCGAAGCAGATGAAGTCTTGCAGGAGGACGACGTCTTGGAGGCCTGTGGCAAAGGTTGTAAGGAGGAGTTGGAATTCCGTGGTGGTGTTGACAGGCAGGGTTGTTGTCCAGTGGGCGCGGGAGAGTAATGATGGGCGGCGCATGATGCGCGCGGCGGCTGAGTCAGTGAAGGCGGCATTCTGTGTGTATTTGGTTGCTGAGAGGGGACGCGTCCTTGGATTCCCTTTCTGGGTTGGAGGTGGTGGTTGGTGGCAGTGGCGTTGTGGGTTTTCGAGAGCGCTTACTTGTCTAAGGGTCATTTGTGGCAGGAAGTGTGACAAGAGTGGAAAGCACTTACTCTCGAGGATGCCCGATGCCAAGTCAGAGCCGGGAAAGGCGCAGCGCTGAAAGAAAGCAAGAATCATTGTCTTCAGCAACATAAGCATGTGTGTCATTGGGTAACGTTCTTCGCTCGCAGACGCACTCCAGCAGACCTGGAAAAAAAGACGGACAAATCGCTATGCAAGTGAACGAAACTTAGACAATCAGCCAGTCATACTTGACATGGAGAAGAGCACATACGCAAGGAGGAAGGGAAAACCAGATAGATCCCGCACGATAAACCGAGGAGTCTCGGCAGATGTAACGGAGCGAGCGTTGGTCAAGAGAATTTGGCGAAGAACGAGAACTGGGTATCATTTGCACGTATGCCTTTCGAAGTCCAGAAGAAAAAGAGAGAGCGAGAAAGTCATTCGTCCCAACGCTAAACGATAGGGTCACTTCCTCTGCCAAGACACCTTCCACCCTGTAACAGAAACTTGCAAATCAAATACATTGCTGAAGGGATTCGCGGTTGAATTCGAAAGATGCGTGACGTCGTGAGTAGAAAATCAATTGATGGTCGTAAGAGTCGTTTCGTATTGCGGTTGGTGGGTATATGAGTTCGTTGATGTGAATTCGTCAAAGTGTGTCGAGGCGAGCCGACCGAATGAAATCCAAGTAGAGCAAGCGTCGCAACATAGTCTCTCAAATCAAGTCCTATGATCGACAGCTCGGTTTTCGCTAGTGGCCACCGCAACCAAAGCCTCGAGACGACCCATGTCGTTGCGTTGTTCTGGATGGTTCGGTGCCTGCATATAGCCAGAGGCAAAGCGCGGGTCATGACCGGCCTGCAACGCGTAGGTGTGTTGTTGTGCGGCTTGCATATGTCCGGAGACAGGCGCAAAGGACTGGAACCCGGAGTCAGCCCTGTTCGGTTCGGGTTTGTCTTGCTGCGGATGCTGCTGCACAGACGAACGAGGATAGGAAGTATGTTGTACCTTGTGTTGGTTATCGGGACCGCCGACGGGTACTGCTGCAGGCGCATGTGTCATGTATGGCTCGCTCTGACTGATGATAACAGGATGGTATTCGCCGCCCTGTTGTGTCAAGGGTGTCGGAACACCGTCACTACTCCCCGAGTCTTCGGGCGAAGGGCGACCAAAAGTGACCGGACCAACAGGACCTCCATACCAGGCCTGGCGCTTGTTGCGACGCGGAGTGGAAGGCTGTTCGTGGTGAGGCGGTGGCGGCGCCTGGATGATCTGAGGTGGCATACCGCCAGATTGCTGAATGAAGTATCCGTGATGAGGTGGAACGGGGTGACTGGTCTGCCATTGACCATCTGGTGGTGGTGCGTTCGCAGAAGTGATATCCAAGCGTGTCAGATTCTGATGCAGACCAGCGTCTGATGGACGTCCTGAACTGTGAGGACGAGGCTCTGACTCAATCATCATCGGACTACTGGCGGGTGCACGAGCTGCGCTTGGTGGCGCATGATCGAAGCTTTCGATGCCGGGCAGTCTAGTAACTTGGCTGGCAGCAGACTGCTGGGACATGGCAGGCCGTGGCTCGTCCGGCGTCTGTCCGTACATTAAGCCACTTGTTGCTGGTCGCTGAGTGTAGCCAGGATAGGTGCCGGAATGCCAAGTTCTCCGTCTAAATTCCAACTCCGTCTCGGATTCACGGCGACCATGAGAGAAAACTGAACTCGTTGGGCTGGCGTAAACGCTGCTTTGCTGTGAGTAGACAGGGTTTGCAGCCGAGGGCATCGGACTGTAGTATGGCGGAGGGTACGCGTTGTTTTGATACGGGTTGGCGCCTGACGGTACTGAAAGGCGACGGCCGTGCCTCGCACCGTTGTAGAAGCTGGAACGAGATATGGAGGAAGGCGGGGAGGTAAAGCCAGGACTTGCTGGGCCGGTAGAAAAGGTCGTAGAGGTCGGTGTGCTGAAGCCGCTGGGTGACTGTGGAAAGTAGGCGTATTGCTGACTAGGACTTCCGACCACAGGATTGTATGTGTCAACGCTCATCATTCCTCGCTTATTAAGGTCGCTCGCCATGGCCAGAGGAGGAGGTCTACGTCTGAGGTCTTCTGGTATTCCCATACTCGAAGCAGTGGAGCCGATGCTAGAAGCCGAAAGGTTCCGGCTGTGTCCTCTGCCGTGACCACCACCTTGACTGGTCATGGTGCTGGAGCGTGGTCGACCATTTCCAGGCGGACGAACACGGTCAGTCCTGATCTGACGTTGGAACCTCGTGCTGGTAGCAGCGAGAGAGTCGCCTGGTATGTCCTCATTCACGTGAACAGTCTGCGCGTGTTGTCGAAGGTTGTCAAGGCGAGAGAATCTGCGCGAGCAATGACATTGGAATGGTCGTTCTCCGGTGTGTTTCCTAGTAAAGAGTCAGCGTGAGGGACTCGAGCAAAAATCACGATCATTCCACCAACCGTATGTGTCTTGCCAAATGCTCACTCCTGGTGAAGCTGAGCTGGCATGGTGGGAATTCGGTACAGAAAAAACGTTGGCCCTTCTTCTTCTTCGACGGTCGTTGCGAATCACTCGTGACGCTATCGTTGTCTGAACCGTCGTCTTCCGCGCCTTCCTCGGCGTCGCCCTCTCCCATTTCAACATCGTCCGAGCCGCCCGATGTGGTTGACCTATTTGAGCTACCGCGCTTCAAAGACAACTCTTCCCTCTTGGTACGTTCTGTACCATGTGCCGACGGCGGGTCTTCCGGGAGTGCTCGTTGGCCGCGCACACCGGCAAAGCTGTGTCGTGTGGGAGTCTCTGGTGCCGAGTCGTCTATTGGGTTGTCTATTTCGGTTGGCGGATGTTGTGAGAAGCGTACGTTCGGAGTGGGCGTGGTGGGGGTGTCGTCTCCGACATGTCTCAAACGATCGGGTGCGGTCAGCGAGGAGTGGACGATGTCGTTGGAGGAAGATGAGGATTCGGCTTCAGCCATGTCGTCCGGAGGGAGGATTTGGGGTTGGACGACAAGGACGTCGACTAGGAGGAGCAAGTCCTCTCACAGTCGCAGTCTTGAAGCGAAGCGGGGTGTGTGAGGAACGAGGATGCTGCAGGCGCCCGAAGGCAGGCGAGGGAGCGATATGTCTCCCAGTATTACGCGGCTGGGAGGGCAACAACTAGCGCAGACGCGAGGCTGAAATAGGCGGATTAGGGCGTTCAGCAGTTCCTGGAAAGGCGGGCCCAACAGACGGGACGGGAATGAGGTGGGTTGGAAGGAGAGGAGCAAAGAGGTGTCGAGTGTTGGAAGAGAAGATGGTGTATAGTACCTAAGCGTGGGTACTAAGGCGGTGATTTGCAGGTTGGTGATGTAAAGTGAAAGTGGCTCGCAGTAGTGGGATGTTCTGCGTGCTGCTTATCGCGGAGGAGGAGGGACGGCGACGATGACGGGAGGGCTGGGCTGGGGATGATGTGATGAGTCGAGTCCTGCACTGCTAGAACTGCGGTAAAAGGTACTGTAGGGTGACTTCCAGATTGTTACTACAGTACCACTACCGCGAAGGAAGACGACTACTGCTCGGGTAGGCTGATATGAGTAGGGTATGGGATGTATGATGTTGAACAAAAGAATAGATGATGGGTTCGAATCAAATCAACAGCAAGGACTTGCACGCGACGACGCAAGGAACGAATATCATGTATGCAGATCGACGTGGGTTTGCGTGGCGGCGGCGGCAACGAACGGGGAGGGGCATGCTGATGCTGATGCAGAGAGGTACCAGACAAGAAGAAGAGAGATGTGAGAGAGAGACACACTCAAGAGCTCGATCAGTGGTACTCTTGTGCACCGCCCGCAGTCAAATCGCTGCTATTCGCCCATTACCCGACCCTCCTGCGACAACAAGCGCCAGAGATCGCCGCACGAGACGATGCGCCGCTTGGGGCTGTAGATCTCACGCTGATCTTTGAATTGATGATGAAGTGGATGCTGGGAGCATAATCACTAACTCATCAATTTATATATTTTGTATTGAGTAACAATCCACTACTCTGATATGATATAACAAGACATCCTCCCTCCCTCCCAATCTGTTAATCAATCAATCGATCAAGTATATACAGCATTCGGTCCCATCAAACCGTCACAAGACATACGGCCATAGCCATCGCCGCCGACCTCCGGCGCATCCAGCTCACTTGGCATACCGCAAGACTGCATACACAAGCCCAAGCGCAGGTAAAAAGCTACACATAAACCTCAACTCCACCACTCTGCACTGCATCCACTGCATCTACACGGCCAATTCAGGCACAGGCACGGCAGCCGCGCCCGTTTCGGTTTTGACCTCTCGCTCAATTGCAGTAGTCCTTTACCATCTCTCTTAGCCTTCTGCACCTCCGCCCACCGCCGGCTCAGGTACCAGCCGATTGCCTGCATGCATCTCGCGTCTGGCGTCTGGCCTACTACTCTCGTGTCTCGTGTGCCTCGCTCGCCCAGCGGGGCGAATAAGCCTTGGCTCGCCCGAGACATTTCGAAACTCTATATCGACAAAGACAAAGGGTAAATTATCATCATGAACTGGTTCCTTCAGAATCAACATCATCACCTTTACCACCCGTTCATGCCGACTATGAATCAGGGTCTATATTCCTTCTTTTTTCGCCACCGAAGAAGCATGGAAGCACGGTAATCCTGTCGACAAGACGTTCTTTCCGTTTTTTTCGCCACCGCGACTGGCATGTGCAGTATTGCACTACTGTACCAACGCCGCAAGCCTTCGCCCGACGATAACACTTCCTGTGTCATCATACAATCCCAAATACCTACTATATCTGAAGCACTCGGCAGCCCCGTCGCATCCTTGCAACACCATCCCGCTCAAACCTACAATCTACTTCAGCTCCTCCTCTTTCACCCACTCCCACAAGCAAGGCCCCGCCATGCCCGCCTCCAAAAAAATAACCCGGAGCTAGACACGATCACATGTCTGCGGACGGGCCAGTAAGGTACGAAAGGTACGAAAGGTACAGTACCTTAAGTTGCGTGAGGCAAGGTAAGCTTATCAGGCAAACTTACTAGTACTTACCATGTGCAGGCAGCACATCCCACCTTTCGAGGTGTGCGAGGCCAGACCAGCAAGGATGCAGCTCCGGTCAACACGCTCTTCAGCGTTTGTCCATAGGTAAGGAAGGTAGGGAAGTGTACATGCAGTGAAGTACTCTACGTGTCTACTTATACTTTCGTATATCAACAGCATCTCGGCACCTTTGCGACACACCGCTCCTGGCCGTCATACACAAGGCATGGACAGCTTACAATACAGGCACCGAAAACAGGTTCTACAACCCAGTTATATACCAACCCACTCACACCACTCCCACGTCTCGGACTCGTTTCAAACACTCGTGCCTTACCACACCCTCAACTCTCATACACTTTGCCCGAGAATGCCGACTCTTCCAAGCCAGCCCAGCCCAGCCCAGTCCAGCCAGTCTCCTGATCCGCTTCCAACCAGAACTTGGTGTAACACCCGCCGCAAAAACACAGGATTGGAAAACGCCGCGCACTCGCATCGTTGGCTCCACTCGACTGGCCGGCCACCGACCGCTGGTACCTACTCTAAATCTCACATGCATGCATGCATGCGTGTATGCGTGCGCGTGTGTGTGTGTGTGTGCGTATTACATGCCTATATGTTACCTTCGCTGCGTCGCTCAATCCCTGACATAACACCGCATCGTTTTGCGTTGGCTGCCCCACTACCGAGGACTACAAAGGTACAATACATGGACCTGTCTGTTCACTAGTAATTCATAGACTCATGTTCCTTGCTCAAGGGTATATCTTTGATATGCTGACCCTGTGAGAGGATGACGGTGCTGCCGACAATGCGTTCACACGCGTGAATTTACAAAAGGGCTTCGCCTTCCCAGGGTAAGCTCCAACACCTCTCCAAAATGGTTACGGTGATGACATGTGTGTCTATTGAGAAGTCTGTTACTAGGCCAAGGACACATGTGCACGCGCTTGGGGCATACCGGTGTGCTATACTCTTAGCAACGCACGGTAATGTGTACGCGTCTATGCAGGCCTAACTGCATGGACGTTGACTGTCAACGACCGTACAACATACAATTCCACACGTATGCGGTCAGCCTGGACTTGCCGGATTGGGATCGATGTGTACTCGTGTTGGTTTCTCGGTGAATGATTGATTGGCAGGTAGGTGATGTCAACAATGGACAAGATTGTGAAGCGTCTGCCTCGTCTCGAATGCTTCAGACTCCAGGACCTCGAAAACATTCCAGAATTGGATATTTGCTCCCAGTATCCTCACCCCGAAAGAAAGACTACACAACCTCACCTCACCCCGCCTCACCTCTTCATCAACCGTCTCCGTCACGCAACCCCTCCCCCATCCTCCATCTCCCCAACATAAATCTCACAAAACTTCTCAGCAAACCCATAAACAGCAGCCAAAACATTCCCCCTAGGCTCAACCGGCAGCACGCTCGCATCGCAAACCCTCACATTCGCCGTCCCATAAACCCTCAACGCCGAATCCACAACCCCTCCCAACTCCTCCCTCATCATCGAACAAGTCCCCACCGGGTGATAGTTAGTAGCAGAATTACCCGGCAGAATCGCCTTTGCATCCTCCAACGATTCAATCGGCTGAGGAAAACTGCGCGGCAACCGCTTCCCGTCCGGCTTCGCTATCTTGTCGGCGAAAAAGGGCGTTCGGAAGAGGCGCTCGATGAGCCGGATATGCCGGGCCAGGATCTCGGTGTCGAGGGGGTGGGAGAGGTAGTTGAAGTGTATCCCCAGCGGTGAGGATGGGTCTGCGGTGGTGATGTGGCAAGATCCACGCGACAAGGGGTGGGCAAGCATCGCGACGGCTGTGATGTAGTTTCCTTCTACTACCGAGGGGGTTCCCGGGGGGAACATCTCGGTGTCTCGGTGGCGTTGCGAGCGGAGCATGAAAGTCGTTGCGGTTGCTTCGTTGGGGTTTGAGATTGCGGACTGGATCAGCGAGTACTGGGCGCGGAGGCTGGGGTTTGTTTCTTGATCAATGTGGTGTTGGACTAAGTCGAGGAGCTCGGCAGTTTCGGCTTCTGTCTCGAGCATTTGCAACGGCGTGAAAGCGAAGCTGTACGCTGCACCCTCTGCCAGTCGGCCAGAGCGGTGTTGTTGGTACTCGAGCGAAGCTGCTTCGCTCAGTTCGGGTTTTCGCAAGATATCATCGCGTGTCGGGATGTCGTCTCGGACCTCGCAGGATAGGCCGCAGTTGATGTGATCTTGCAGGTTCTCACCAACGCCAGAAAGTTCATACAGCACAGGCATATTCGCGGCTTCGAGCGCGGATCTGCTTCCTATTCCAGATCTCTCCAGGATCGCGGGCGATTCGAAGACGCCTGCGCAGAGGACGACTTCTCGTGCAGTGACTGTGACTCGGCGCTCTTCGCCATCTTGGAGGGTACGGTACTCGACACCTTTGGCTTCGAGTTTCCCATCGGCAGTCAACCCCCCTCCGAAAACAATCCTGTCGACTTTAACCCCAGTCCTCAACTCCAAGTTCCCACTCCTCATCAACGCAGGCTCCAAGAAAGCAGTCCCAGCATGGCTCCGTTCCCCCTTCCCAGCATCAATCGCATTCGAAACATTCACCGCCCCCACCTCACTACCCCCAAACCCCGTCTTACAACTCCCATACCCCAACTCCTCAAAAGCCCGCACCCAAAGCGACTGCAACCCGTCCCAAACCTTCGGATAAGAAGTCCGCACACGATCGAGACCAGGCTCCCCATTCTCATCACCCTCGCCCTCACCCCTCCACCACCGCCCATAACACCCCTCCATCCCCTCACCCCCCCACTCCCTCCTCCCCACCTCATCCCCAACCCCAAGCAGCCCGCCCGCGACCCTCTCCTGCCACTCGCGATTCGGAAACACAACGCTATGGCTATTAACCGCACTCGTCCCGCCCACCAGCCTCCCCCTCGGATGCGCTATCCGCCTTCCATTCAACCCCGCCTCGGGCTGGGAAGCGTAGCAAGACCAGTCGTAAGCGCGGTCTCCTTGCAAGGTATGCGCCAGACCCGGCGTGAGAATTTTCGGATCATGCGAGGCTTGTTGAGAGCCTGCTTCGAGGACGAGGATGCGGAGGTGTGGGAGGTGTTGGGAGAGGCGGGAAGCGACGAGGCAGGCTGCCGAGCCGGCGCCGACGAGGAGGAGGTCGTGGGGTTGGTGGTTGGCCTTTTCTGGCATGGTTGGTGATTAGATGTCTAGATGTCTGTTTAGCGGGGTTTGATGTAGGTAGGGCAGTTGACGGAGCAGGATGCCGCTTCGCTATGTAATAAATTCGCTGTCGCTTTTCTCTCGATTCCTAGAGGCCAGGTAATGAATTGAGCCCTCTCTCCTTCCTGATGCGGTTGGTGTTCTCTTTCTGCCGACATGGGATGGCGTGCGGAGCCCTTATCTCCGTAGGATCATTAGACTGCATGATGCTTGCTGTTAATCTGTTTGTCTAGGCCTTGGTATTGAAACGAGTGACGAGTATTTGTTGCTCTTGAACTCATCGGTGTAGACGTCTTTGTATGAAATGATTGACTTGTTTCACAAGTTCGCGGAAAGCATGTTATTGTTCGAAGATGACGGGATGATCAAAGTGAATATGCATGGTCTTTGTTCGTGACTGTAAAAGCTTCCTCTGGAAAGCAAGTGTGTTATGCAATGCTGGGGTTCTACCCATGCCGAACTCCAGCGGCGTGTATAATCATCGCCTGCAACGCCGTGCAGACTCCCTAATAATCCAGCCAAGAAACTTCATAAGTGAACGGTTCCTCCTCTTGGCGGTAATCCGAAAAGTAGTTGCCATCCAAATCCTACATGTCGAGCAACTCCTCCGCAAAATCGTCCAAGAAGACTGTCTTGAAATTATCGCCCCACTGTTCTCTGAACTCGCTGCGCAGGTACATTTTGCTGATGTTGGCGCTCCAGCTGACAAGTTCGACTTTCCAGCCCTTCTTGAGCGCGCGCTCAGCCATCTTCATGAAACCGTCACTGTACTCCGCCTGGGCGGCGTCACCAGTGGCAATGACCATGGTGGCAGGCTCGTCCGTGTCGATGACAGATTCGCAGATCTTGAGATGTAAAATCTCATCAACACCTTGCTCAATCATCTTCGCGGGCGCAAACTGCGGCTCCCTCTCCTTCCCAGCGGTCGTTTCTGATCCTTGGGAAGGCTGGCTAGCAGGCGGTCCCGACGCTTTCGCGCCGTTACGCTTGCTGTTACGCTTAGCGTCCTGATCTTTGAAATAGATCTGGCGCTCGGTCAGCTCTCTAGCTTTGTACACTTTGTCGAGCAAGCTGACTTCATAGCCAACTTTTCTGGCCGTGGCGAACGCGGGGACCTCGGGGAACGAGCCAACCAAGACTCGCTTTGCCACAGGTCGCCTGCGTTCCATCAACAAGGCGAGAGCGTCGAAGGAAATGTTTGCATTTCCAGTGTGCCAGTGAGTAGGGATTCCGCGTTCGCGTTTGAGCTGATCGTTGAATCCAATGAAGATGTTGCTGGCGTCGATGAAGACGTGGACACCCTTGGGGTCGTTGGAGTGGTTTACCATGGACATGGGAGAGACAAGGTATGGACGCTCCTTGGGGTGCTCGTTGAGCAGTCGCAAGAACAGTGCCCAGTGCTTGTCCTCACCAGAACGAATGATTCTTGGTTCGATAGTGCTGGTGTTGGGTCGCTTCGTTGGGGTACGTGCAGTCTGTGCAACACTTTTCACAGCTTGCACAGCTTGCTTTGCTGCCTCCACTTGAGGCGACATGTATTCCGAAAAGTCCGCCTTCCGCTGCGGCTGAGCGGTTGCGGGTGCATCATATTGTCTCTTGAAGTTTGGCGTAGCAAGGGGAGCTTGCTTCTTATCTTGGCCGTAAGTTGCGTACATCGCAGCGGCTTGTGCGTTCTTGACCGGAGTGGTCGTTGCCGGTTGAGGAATTTGACGTTTGGCGTCGAGATGCTTCGGGCGAGGTGTCGAAGGTGGGTCGTCGTCGGGTTTAGATGGCTTGAATTTGTTCTCCTTCTTTTTGGGAGGAGCAACAGACGCAGGGAACAGGCCCTTTGATACTCCGAGCGGTACGTTTGCAGAATTGGAGCGAACAAATCCTGGAAGCTCGGTCAAGCCATTCTGTCGTGTGGGGGTGCTTGTGCCACCGTGAGCGCTGGCCTTTCGTGCGGGTGTTGTTCGTCGTGGGTCGTCAGCCTCATTTTCAGACATGGCGCCTCGCTTCAGGGCCAAGGCAGCTTCCTGTGCTCTCCTCTCCTTGCGGTTCTGTTTCTTTCGTTGCGTTTTGGTGAGCTTCGCTGAAGGAGTATCCGGCGAGTACGAGTGATCAGTGGCGCTGCCAGCGGTCTCGTCTGCGCTCTCTTGGTCCTTCCAGGTCACACCCCGCGACTTTCTAGTCATGGGCCCGACATACATGGCGCCATCTGAGGTGTAGTCCTGGATGCTGACCATTCTGCCGGTATCCTCATTGTCCGCCTCGCTCGAATTCCGCACATCGTCGAACGGCACTCCCATGTATTGCCATATCTTTGCAAAGTCACCAAGACCACCAGAGGGCCTGGCGAAGTCTTTCTTGTCTACCGCCTCTTCGATGCCGCTATCGTGATTTTCATCGCTGCCATTGGACTTGGGTGGCGTCGTCGGTGGTTGGCCAGCCGGCTGGCGCTGTCGTGCTGGACCGGAGAGGTCTGTATTGAGGAGCTCAAGCGCTTGAGAAAAGTCCCAGGGCTTGGTAGCTGTCACAGTGCTCATGTAAAGCGGCGTTCGCGTGCGCTAAGCGCCCGGTGCGTGGGTGAGGGTGAGTGATGTTGATGTCGAAGGGAAGGAGTGTTTACAGCGGAAGTGGTAATGCTGCGACTTGCGGTCAGCTCGCCACCCGGAGACGGCGCTTGAGTGGGTCAAGCGTACCGGAGTCAAAGCGACGGATGTGGAGCTGTTGTTGTTGTTGCTGTTGTCAGGTGATGCAGATCAATAGCGAACAGTCATGCTGGAAATGATGGTGGCGAGGAGAGTGAAAGGAATAGATTGGAGGTAGAAGGAGAAGCAAGGTAGTGGAGTGAAGGCATGGGATTCAAGTAGTAGTAGCTCGTGCTTCGGACACGATCAGCTCCTTTGGCAGGCGCGCAACGGTCAAAGGTGGCGATGACTGCGACACTTTCAAACCGATGGTGGGGCTTATCTGTAAATGCATGCCTTAGGCAGAGAAAAGCCTCACTCCTCCACGTCGGCGTAGTGGATCAGGTAGTGGATACACAACACTTCGACGGCGTCCATGGCAACCCTGCCTGCTGGCCAGATACGCGAACCGAGGCTGATCAGACCGAACGCACTCAAGCATCGATAATTATGATGGCGCACCTGGACCATACTCTCATGTCATAGATCTTCCTTCCGTACCGCACACCCAAGTCATGTCGGCAGACTTCTGGGCTGGCTACATCAGTGGTGCCGTAGGCATCATCATCGGCAACCCATTGGACCTGATCAAGACTCGCATCCAAGCCGGACCTTCTCACCAGGAAGCCACGTCGAATACGCAACACCAGAACCTTACTCCAACTCGCTGGTCAAGACAATTCGAACGCTGGAGTGCGCTTGTCCGTGGCGCAGCAGCTCCGATCCTAGGTTATGGCGCTCTCAATGCTCTCCTGTTCATGACTTACAACCGTAGTCTGGCTCTCATGAATACTGGAGATGTGAACGAATGGCCAAAAAACCCCACCCCGAGCACGATCTGGGCAGCCGGCGCATTGGGTGGCCTGGCATCTTTTGTCGTGTCCGCTCCTACAGAGTTGGTCAAATGTCGCGCGCAAGTCTCACAGCCACCCAAGTCCTCCTGGCTAGTGACCAAAGAGCTTTGGCAGGCCAGGGGACTCAGAGGTCTTTATCTTGGTGGCGGTATCACCAGTGTGAGAGATGCAGTAGGCTATGGCTTCTAGTAGGTTTCTCGGTCGTCTTAATGTTAAGCTCTGCATGTCAAGAACACAAACTGAGTATTATGCCGGTAGCTTCTGGAGCTACGAACTTTCCAAACGATACGTTCAGTCATTCAATGCTGCATCTTCTGAAGAACAGTCTCAGACGCAAGAAGCTCTTTCAGTGCTCCTCTGCGGAGGACTTGCTGGTGTAGCAACCTGGGTCTCTATTTTTCCTCTTGGTAATCATCAGCCTGTTCATTCCTTAAGCAGAGTCAGCCTTTCACTAACTTGGCCAACAGATGTGATCAAGACCCGCCTTCAGATATACGACCTCAATCACAGCACAGCACCCGACTCCCAACCTCTCCTAACCCAGCAACAACGGCCAACGAGGCCAAGTAGCTTCAGCATCGCCCGCAGCGCCTACCAAACTGAAGGTGCTGCCGTGTTCTTTCGCGGCATCGGGATATGCAGTGCGCGCGCTTTTATCGTTAATGCTGTGCAATGGGGTGTAAGTACATCCCTTTTGAAAGCCGCTGAAGCAACTCAAGACTGGGCCAATCTTAACTTGTGTACAGGTCTACGAGTGGATCATGAAGAGTCTCAACTCGGATCCAGCGCCTTTGAACGCTTGAATGTCAACGCGGTAACAATGAGTAGACCTACTAGACTTTTGGTCCGTCCCGTTGCAGTGATGCTGCGGCGCCTAGGCATACAATACCTACAATATACATTCTATACACGATGACAACGACGCCAGCTTACAGTTTCACTTCTCGTGCCCTGTGAAGAGGGAATGAACAATGCAAGTTCCACTAACATTTACATGTTTGCGAGCAGAAAAAGATCAGAACACCGCAACTCCGTGACATCCCCACTCACATCAACGTCCGCGTCAAAATCCCTGCGCCAAACATACAAGCCACCGTGATGAGACTCGAGAACGACATCGCGCTGAGCCCCGATAGCCCGTGCCCAGAAGTACAGCCTCCGCCCAACCTGGCACCGAATGCCAAAACGGTGCCTCCAACAAATGCCTGCCACGCCGGAATCACCGCGTCAGCCACGGCAAAGCTTGCGCCGGGCTTTTGTTGTAGCAAGGCAAAGCTGCCCGCGATGACTCCCAGGGAGAATATGATGGGTTTGGACGGTAGGCTAGGCTTCCCTAACTTCCCCGAGAGAGCTTCGAGTATATGCCTGCTCAGATGTTCGTAGGCGGACGACACGCCGAGGGGACCGGAAGTGAGTAGGAGCGAGAGTGCTTGCGCCGACCCGATGAGCAGGCCGCCCACTATAGGCGAGACGAGAGAGTTGCCAAATTTGGCACCGGTGAAACGCAACACCGCCATGATCGCCAGTCCGAACAGCGGGTACAGCATCACTTCCGGGATGCGCATCGCTTCGGAGATGGTCAGTTTGCGGGTGGACGGCTCTGCAGCATTCTGCCGCTGCGATATGTTTTTAAGTCGATGCTGTGTCTGGACATAGATCCCGGCGCCGAGAAGTGCACCCAGAGCAGTGGCGTTTGCAGAAGGGATTCCCTGGGCGAGTTGCACAAGGACTGTGCCGGGACATGCGCCTGACAGAGCCATTCCGATGCCGACCAAAGTGCCGCCGGCGATGTTTGCGTCGTACGACGACCATCCGAGTGTGGAGTTCGATTTGACCGGTCGTTGGACGATTTCGAGCTTCTCGAGAATGAGCATTGCAATCCTGCGAGGAACGAGGCAGGTCAGCTTGGCAATCTTTTCCATGTAGAGTGTGACGTTCCGATTCATGGCTCTGGTCATACTTACGCGCTTGATCCCATGGCTGTTGCAAACACATGGAACATGTGGAAGTCTGTAAGACGGAACTGATCGATGATGACGGATGGCAGGTAGACGCCTGACGCTGCGAGGGAAGCACCGAATGCTGCGCCTGTGATTGCTGTTGCGGCTGAGTTGGACAACATGGTGTTGGCCAGTATCCTTATCGACTCGCTAAGTGGCTGCGAGTTGTCTTTGCTTTCGAACGGTTTCTTGGTCGTTTGGTTCTTCCTATTTCCTATGCGCTGTGGGATTTAGTTGATGCTGATGATTCCAGATCTTTCAACACGTGGCTATACTTTGGCTTTATATGTACGACATAGGCCAAGGTAGAAGCCATACTTAGGACATCGCCTGCCACCCTATCACTCAGCATTACAAATGTCGGCGCGACGAGTCCCCGGGTTGGTGGAGTCTCGCTCAAGCCGTGGTCGCTTCGTTGTAGAGTTCGGGGATCAAAATCGGGGACTAAAATCGGCGTGAACCGGTGATCTCAGATGGCGTACATGTTACGTTGTTCGAGGCCGGCCGCTCCTTGCATGAAGTAAACTTTACAGTCAAGCATGAGTAGGTAGTATTAAACTCGCGATGTAAACCACTTGCTCCCAGGCTGGGTGACATCTGCATCGCCGAGATTGACTATGAACACGTACGACGCACAGAAGGACCATGACCGGCGGGTTACGCAAAACAACACTCGAACCAAATTGCAAGAACTCGACTGCGAAACAGCCACATCAAATCCCACAGATCAACAACGACTACTATCTCGGAATGGCTTCAAACAATACTGGCTCGCCGACCTCCGCGTCAACACCTTCGTCGAAGCCCAACTCCTCCTCCTGACCTTCGCAATCGGTATCCAAGACGCAATCTCCTACCCAGACTTCCGCTGCTTCGCCTCCAACCAGACCGGCAACACCGTCGTCCTCGCCGTCGCCCTGGCAGGCCAAGCAGGGTCCCTCTTCGACGCCGCAAACACCGGCGTAAGCCTGGGCGCCTTCCTCGCCGGAGCCATGTCCACCGGCCATCTAGGGAATCTCGTCCGAAAGCGGCGGCGAGCGTGGCAAGTCACAATCGCCCTCGCGCAGGTGTTTATGATCGCCGCCTCGGCCTGGATCCAGTACGTCCACGGAACTCAGCAGTCGGGGGCCTGGGCTCGCGGTACGCTGGCGTTGCTTGCCTTTGCGTCGGGGTCGCAGGTTGCTGCGGCGAGGGCGTTCAAGATCCCTGAGATTACGACGGCTATGGCTACGGCTGCTTGGGTGGATTTGCTGATAGATGAGGACCTTTTTGCCGTGCGGAATAGACCGAGGAACCGACGTGCCTTGTTTTTGGCTACGCTGGTCGCGGGGAGCTTTGCTGGGGCTTATGCGAGGAAGGCGATCGGGTCGCCAAATGCTATCATGACATCTGCGGCGGTGAAGGTGGTGGTCATTGTGGCGATGCTGGTTTCGCCGGGAGAACGTGCGGATCCGAATGCGAAGCCGCTGTGTTCGTAGCTAGTAGAGCAATGGCGGTACTTGAGAGGACGTATGGGATTATATGAGAGAGAGCAAAAGATGTGATACATTTGCGCAATCTGGTGAGCTCGCTGCATGCCACATCATCATCGTCATCGTCATCATCAGTCAACATGGATGTAATCATCACCGAGACCACCTCACCGATTTCACTCCGGGTACGAGATCTTACTCTCATCAGTCGGCCTTGTCGGCTTTGCGAGGGTACTCCTTGCCATCCACCTCGACCTTGGGGCCGCATTGGCACCTGTTCTCTTCGGCAACCGGGTCCATGACGGTCGGGATGTGCTAGTGTAGGGCGTCAGTATCCAGTAAATGCCTTGTTTGTCGCTGATTTCAAAGATACATTTCCGCATCCCCACCAGGATTGCTTGCCTGCGAGAAGAGAGTGAGTACAATTCAAGGTCATGAAATGTGTTGGGGGTAAAGGGTAGCGGAAAGCAGCGGAAGAGAGATGTTCAAGGGGGATGACTGACCACACTCGGCACACGTTGCTTTCTTGCACATTCTTGCTGTTGATTGACGGGGGTGGTGTTCCTTTTGGATTGGATCGCAGGGTGTTGGCAGTGTTGTAGAGGAAACGGATGGTGCATACCTTACGGAACACAAAGATAAGTACATGTAACTTAGGTGGAGCTTACAGTTTCCAGCTGCGGGGAACGATGACGGCGACTTCCATCACCCAAAACGGTACCTTGAAAGGAAACCAGATCGCATTATCTTAGGACTCCGACATCATTCAATCGTGTAGCGCGGCTGAGAAGGCCATGGTCGGCTAAAAAGTTGTCTCTCCGATGCTTATGACAGTTATCGTTGGAATAACATCCCAGGACATCGTCTCTAATCGATCACATGTGTACTGCAGAGATGGCTGGGGTTTCTAGTCGCCGAGTCGCCGTCGTCTAAGCAAACAAAATTCCCCGGTCGACCCCCCCTGCTTATACCATCCAACCGCCATCCTATTCCGATGAGAATACGTCTCTAAATCCGGACCATCATCACGTCAGCCATCCGATTCACAAAGACCCAAGTACGAGAGGAAACCTGATGAGCAGCACGTCTTCGTCACGCACAGCCGCGCATCGTCCGGCGCCCTTGGCCTGCGATGAATGCCGCCGCAAACACCTCAAATGCGACGGTTCCTCGCCTATATGTCGCCGCTGCGTCCAAGAAGGCCTCAACTGTGTCTATACGGCCTCTCGCAGGGGTCGTGCCCGTCGAAGCAAGCGCGGTAGTGAAGTGCCGACGAATCGTTCCGCTAATGAGAACAACAACACCAACCACAACAATATTAATAATAACGATCTTGTGAGCGGGAACGAGAATATCAACAATACTGGTCATGTCGAAACCCATCATTCCACTGCCAATCTTGAAGCTGCCCGCCCCAACTTGACCTCACCGCTAGTCGTCAACACACTGCAGTCGCTGGATTCCTACAGCTTACCATCTCTGCAATCCATGACACCAGCCGCCTCATATACCTGGTCGCTCAATACCGCCGACTGCGAACGTCTGATTGCACTGTTTTATACCAACTTCTACCCGGCACACCCGTTTCTAGTGCCGAGTCCCTTCTACCATACCCAAAATTATCCTTACTATCTCGACTTGATGGTCTGTTTCGTCGGACATCACTTCACAACGCCCTTGGCCGACGCCGCCGCATTTCGGAGTGCCACACATTCTGCCATGTCCGGTATCGACGAGCAGACGCCATATCGAGTCCAAGCTCTGATTCTATACGCAATAATCCTTCACTCCCTCCAGCAACCCAAGGAGGCTGTTTCGTGTATATCACGTGCCGCCAATATTGCACTACAACTTGGAATGAATGCACCGTCATTCGCCCGCACCAACGCAGCGGGTTCGGCACTCTTGGAAGAAAGTCTACGGAGAACGTGGTGGGAGCTATACATTGTGGATGTGTACATCTCAGCCATACACCGGAGCCCGACCTCTGCGACTGCCAGCGTGAATCCGCTCCCCTTGTTGCCATGTGCGCAAAGCGTGTATGAAGAAGGCCAATGCGATCCTAATCCTCCTTCCCTCCGGACCTTTGAAAACAGAGTCTTCTCAATAGATCCACGCAACAACTTTTCATCTCTATGTTTCCGCATCGACGCAATCCGCATTGTCGGTCGGGTCGCGGCGCTTGCTTCTACGGGCGACGCAAGCCAGGACAGCATTCAGTCTCTGGACAACGCGATAGCCAGCTGGGAGTACAACCTACCGCCGCTGTTCACAGATGTTGTCGGTCCTTCCGGCGAGATCGACCTGATGTTATTTCAAGCACGCTGCTTCATCTCGTGTGCGAGCATCTTCTTGCACTTTCCGCGGTCTTCGCTGCCTGATACCGTGCCGACCGCAAATGACATCGCCTGCGCCAAAGGCTACACACAAATAGCTCCGACATCCAGGCACCACACGATCAAAGCGATTGCGGCATCCAAAAACTTATCAAACCTTGCCACCATCCCATGGCCATTAGAACGACATTCGCCTTTCTTCGTTTGCGGGTTGGTACTAGGCTGCATCATCCAACTAGCAGCAGGATCAATACATCTACATCAATGTGGGCTTGACTGTCTACAACAACACCGAGATAGAGTTGTCTTGATGCTTGGAGCACTGCAACGAATGGGAGAGAGATGGACGCTAGCACAGAATGCAGTACGCTGTTTGAAGATCGTGGCCGAAGCCGTCTTCTCTGCAGGCAGTGATGATGGTGCGACGTCTTCGCAAGCTCGTTCGTTTCTGGACAGTGCCATGGATGATGGCGAGAGTGCCAGTAATCCTCTCTGGTTTGATTTGTTCTCAATGGACAATATGCAGAATAATTTCTTCGATGTTTAGGATCATGGTGGGGAGAGTTCCGTCAGCATTGGTATATCCAAAAGGCGACCGTGCCAGTGAGAGAAGCCTCCTCTGGTGCCCGTCTTCGCTCGTGCCAGCCATTTCCTGTGGTATTATCATCGGCTTCAATCCACCCAAATAATGACTGTGCCAGTGAGAGGTCTGTGTAGTCCTACGAGTCTCTCGCCGGTGCAAGTTATTCTTCGTAGCAATATCATCGATTTCAATGCATCCGAACGCAGACTTCGCCATTGAGAGACGCCTTGTATAATGTATCGCTCTCTCGATGGTACAGGACAATTTGCGAGACAGCGCCATCGGCTTCAGTACATCGAAAGGGCGACCCAGCCAGGGAGAGATGCCTTCTCACAGTAGGTGTCAGTCTTCGTTCGTTATAGATAGGAGAGTCAACATCACGTGTTTCTAAATTGAGATCCCGTGTTAAGACCAGAGACTCATCACATATGGCGATCCGGCCGTGCCGTGTCTTGCGTAACCCCAGCAAGGGCTCATCGGCGACTACTGTGCATTCGGCGTTTACAGAAATGCAGAAAGTGCCACTCTGACCCTTTCTCGAATCGACATGACTTCCATTTCTATTCAGCTGGTTTGAGACTACTATTGTGTTATTATTTATCGCATCAAAAACACCTGACCTCCACGTTTTCAAGGTTAAGATTGCAAATACGACTGCACCACCCACGCTCGCTACATACCTTCAAGTCAACAATCCCCGGTCTCCCCACAATGACTTCTCCTCCTGCGCTCTCAAGCCCACCTCCAACCGCAGCTCTCAACACTTCACCAGTTGTCCACAACATTTACTCCGAATCAACACAAACATGGCAGTACGTCGTGGCAGATCCCACCACTGGGCATTGCATAGTTCTCGACCCCGTCCGTGACCGCTGCGCCGACCAAGCCGCAATGGCGACCAAAGCAGCCGACGCCATCATAAGCCTAGTAGAGCAACACAAGTACATCGTCGACTACATTCTCGAAACCCACGCCTCCGGCTCACAGTGTCTATCCGCTGCCTGGTACCTCCGGATGCAGTTCTCCATACACCAAGGATGGCCGCCACAACTATGCAACGAAGCCACCGTCTCTGGCCTGGAAGTCCAATGGCAGCGCAAGTACGGCGCCGGCAGCACCTTCTCAACAACCATCCGAGCCGGCCTCCGCGATGGCGAGAAAGTCACTCTGGGCTGGCTCTCCCTGACGAGCTTGCACATGCCTGGCTTCGGCTCGCCACATCGCCGCGCGTACCTCGTGGGCAAAGACCTTTTCGGCGCCCATTCAATCGCCACTCTGGCCGAGAACGTTTTTGACGAGGGCGTCCACAACGCCGAGCCCACTGCGGGTATGCCAGAAGACTCCGTCAGCTTCCTCGATGCGTGGAATTCGATGCAGCATGTGCTGGCACTTCCGGAAGACACTCGTGTCTGGTGGGAGAAAGGGGCTGTGAGTGGCGAAACCCTGCCTTGCGACTCGTTGTCGCAGT
>Ga0265797_10002636_pt1 | contig 29865 bp, 23 predicted proteins | sample P2T30metagenome_FD_192433 | JGI IMG/M metagenome (GOLD analysis project Ga0265797, IMG submission 192433) | Plant litter microbial communities from East Loma Ridge, Irvine, California - P2 T30 | ecosystem: Environmental > Terrestrial > Plant litter > Unclassified | place: USA: California...
TACTCCCGACGGCGCTCAAACAGACCTTTTCCGCTAGTGCCTAACTTATATGAAAATCAACGCTTATGCGCTAGCCCTGGCTAGCCTGCTCGGGGCCGCTGGCCTCACCGCCAGCCAGCGCCCGCCCGCCGAAAAAGGCCTCAAGGACTACTACAAAAGCTACTTTCCCATTGGCGTGGCTGTGTCGCCGCGGGCCCTGCAAAACCCGGCTGAGGTAGCGCTTATTCTTCAGCAGTTCAACAGCCTCACGCCGGAGAACGACATGAAGATGGGACCCATTCACCCCGAGGAAAACCGCTGGAATTGGGGCCCGGCCGACGCCATCGTGGACTTTGCGCAGGCCCACAAAATGAAGGTGCGCGGCCATAACCTCTGCTGGCACGAGCAAACGCCCCAGTGGCTTTTCAAAAACGCCGATGGCAGCCAAGTGAGTAAGGCCTTGCTCCTCAAGCGCCTGCACGACCACATCGACGCCGTAGTAAAACGCTACAAGGGCAAAATCTACGCCTGGGACGTGGTGAACGAAGCCATCGCCGACAACCCCAACGAGTTCCTACGCAACTCGGACTGGTATAAAATCTGCGGCGAGGACTTCATTGCCGAGGCCTTTCGCTACGCCCACGCCGCCGACCCCAAGGCCGTTCTTTTTTACAATGACTACAACACCGAGCGCCCCGAGAAGATGGAGCGCATCTACAAGCTGCTCAAAAAGTTAAAAGATGCCAAGGTGCCCATCGACGCGGTGGGCTTGCAGGGCCACTGGTCGCTGGTCGAGCCTACTGAGCAGGAATTGCGCACCACCATTGAGCGCTTCGCCTCGCTGGGCCTCAAGGTGCAGGTGACCGAACTCGACGTGTCGGTTTACCCCTGGGAGAAGGACCGCCGCGCTAAGCGCCCCGACGAGTCGGATGCTTACACGCCCGAGATGCAGGCCAAGCAAAGCGCGCAGTACAAGCTGTTTTTCAAGGTATTTCGCGATGAAGCGAAGTATATGACCGGCATTACCTTCTGGAATATCTCCGACCACTACTCCTGGCTGGATACTTACCCCGTGGCGGGCCGCAAAAACCACCCGCTGCTGTTTGATGAGAATTTCAAGCCCAAACCGGCTTATTACGAGGTAGTTAAATTCTAGGCAACTTCCTGTTCGCCAGTTTATTTCAAGTTCATTCTTATGCCCGTTCTCCTTTCCCGCCTCCGGCTGATGGTGCTGTTGCTAGCCCCCGCGCTGGCCTTCGCCCAGCCCGCTGCGCCGCTCACCGACCACTATATCTCAGCCAAGAAAACCACTGGTAGCTTTCCGCTGGTGGCGGGCGGCAAGGCCGCCGCGCTCTACGCCAGCGAGGGCGAATGGCCGGGCGTGCTGCGCACCATCCGCGATGTGCAGGCCGATATCAGCCATGTGACGGGCCAGGAGCCCACCATGCTCACCGATGCGCCGCAGCAGGGTAAGCAGCCGGCGGTGCTCATTGGTACGCTGGGGCACAGCGCCTTGATTGATAGCCTGGTGCAGAGTGGTAAGCTCGATGTAAGCAACCTAGCGGGGCGCTGGGAAACCTTCGTGGTGCAGACTGTTGCCAACCCCCTTCCGGGCGTGGCCAGCGCCTTGGTAGTGGCGGGCAGCGACAAGCGCGGCACCATCTACGGCCTCTACGACCTGTCGGCGCAGATGGGCGTGTCGCCCTGGACGTGGTGGGCCGACGTGCCCGTGCCGCACCAGAAAAACCTCTACGTGGCCGCCGGCCGCCACACGCTGGGCGAGCCCAAGGTGAAGTACCGGGGCATTTTTCTCAACGACGAGGCACCCGCGCTCAGCGGCTGGGCGAAGGAGAAGTTTGGCGGCATCAACTCGAAAATGTATGAGCACGTCTTCGAGCTAATCCTCCGGCTAAAAGGTAATTACCTCTGGCCGGCCATGTGGGGTAATGCCTTTAATGACGACGACAAGGCCAGCCCTGGGCTGGCCGATACCTACGGCATCGTGATGGGTACCTCGCACCACGAGCCCATGCAGCGCGCCCAGCAGGAGTGGAAGCGCTACGGCAAAGGCCCCTGGAACTACCAGACCAATGCGCCCGTGCTGCAAGAGTTTTGGCGGCAGGGCATCAAGAACATGGGTACCCACGAAAGCATTGTCACCATCGGCATGCGTGGCGACGGCGACGAGCCCATGAGCGAAGGCAGCAACATCAAGTTGCTCGAAAAGATAGTGGCTGACCAGCGCCAGATTCTGGCTGAGGAAACCCACCGGCCCGCCGACCAGACGCCCCAAGTGTGGGCGCTCTACAAGGAAGTGCAGGACTACTACGACAAAGGAATGCGCGTGCCCGACGATGTGACGCTGCTGCTCTGCGACGACAACTGGGGCAACCTGCGCAAGCTGCCCAAGCTCGGCGACCAGCCCCGCAGGGGCGGCTACGGCATTTACTACCACTTCGACTACGTAGGCGGGCCGCGCAACTACAAGTGGCTAAATACTAATCCATTGCCGCGCATCTGGGAGCAGATGCACCTGGCCCACGCCTACGGCGCCAACCAGATTTGGGTGGTGAACGTGGGCGACCTCAAGCCGATGGAACTGCCGATTTCGTTTTTCCTCGACTACGCCTGGAACCCCGACGCCCTGCCTGCCGACGGCGTGGCGGCCTACACCGAGCGCTGGGCCAGCCAGCAATTTGGCCCCAAGTACGCGGCTGACATCGCCGATATACTGGCCAAGTATGCCAAGTACAACGCCCGTCGCAAGCCTGAGTTGCTCGATGCCAACACCTACAGCCTGGCCACCGGCGAGTGGGCTAGGGTAGTGGCCGAGTACACTGCCTTGGCTACCCGCGCCGAAGCCATCAACCAGAAGCTGCCCGCCGCCGCCCGCGACGCCTATTTTGAGTTGGTGTTGCACCCCGTGCTGGCCTGCGCCAACCTTAATGAGCTGTATTACACCGTAGCCCAGAATCGAGAGGCCGCCAAAACCAACCAGCCTACTACCAATGCCTTAGCTGAAAAAGCGAAGGTATTGTACGCCAAAGATGCCGAAATCAAGCAGCGCTACCACGCCCTGGCTGGCGGCAAGTGGAACCACATGATGGACCAGACGCATATCGGCTACACCTACTGGCAGCAGCCGGAAGTGGACAAAATGCCCGAGGTAGTGACGCTGCCCGCCGGGGCCGCTACCCAGGTCGCCGCACCTAAGCCTAGCGTTAACAATAGCCCATATGTCTCACTTGATGCCGAGCACTACACCCAAGCCGTGAATGCTGGCCCCATCACCTGGCAGCGCCTGCCCGACCTGGGCCGCACGGCTGGGGCCGTTACAACCTTCCCGGCTACGGCCGCGCCCACCACGGCGCCGGGTGGGGCCAGCCCGCACCTGGAGTACCGCATCTCGCTACCCCAGGCTGGCCCCGTGACCGTGCAGGCGTACCTGGCCCCGACCCTGGACTTTACCAATACCACCGGCCTGCGCTACGCCGTGTCGCTGGATGACGAAGCCCCGCAGCTCGTCAACCTGCACACCGGCCTCAACCCCGATAATGGAAACCGGCCCTGGGAAAGGGCGGTGGCCGAAAGTATTATCCTCAAAACCTCGCAGCATAACGTAGCGGCGGCCGGCCCGCATGTGCTCAAATTCTGGCGCGTCGACCCCGGGGTGGTGCTCGAAAAGCTGGTAGTGAGCCAGGGCCAACTGCCGCCCAGCTACCTTGGCCCGCTCGAAAATGCGGGTGCCAAGCCGAGCCAATTGGGCAGCCTGGGCAGCCGCTAGGGCTCATTAAAAGGGCTTATAAAACGGAGTTCTACTCCGTTTTTACATCGCAGCTGCCATCGGACTGCTTTAGGCCGGTTAGGGCTGGTGGTTGGTAGTAAGCTTTGCCAATTAATAGCCTGGCGCGAAAATAGTAGCGCATTGCGGTAGGAGTAGCGCCGCTACCCGCAGGCGGTGGCATCTTTGCGGCTTCCATTTGCTTTTTAACCGATGCTTTATTCTGCCGTTTTCTCCGCTGCCAGCGGGCGCATCCTCGTCGCCGGGTTGGCGGTAGCCACGCTGGCCGGCTGCGCCCGCACCGTACCCGCCACGGCCAATAGCCGCGGCTACCTGGTGTATATCGGTACCAACGTAGCTAACCCCCAGGAGAATACAATTTATCTTTACCACCTGAGCCCGGCCACCGGCGAGCTGCTGCCGCTCGGGGCCATGAAGGGTGGAGCCAGCCCAACGTACCTCACGATGGATGCCGCCCACCGCTACCTCTACGCGGTGAGCGAAACCCAGACCTTTCTAGGTGCGCCCGGCGGGGGCGTTAGCACGCTGGCCATCGACCCGCGCACGGCGATGCTGGCTATGCTCAATCAGCAGCCCTCCACTGGGGCCTCGCCGTGCTACATCAGCCTTGACCGCATGGGCAAGAATGCCCTAGTGGCCAATTACTCCAGCGGCAACGTGGCGGTGCTGCCCGTGCGCCCCGATGGCCAGCTGGCTCCGCCCAGCGCCACCGACCAGCACCAGCCGCCCACCGGCCCGCACAAAAACCAGGATAAGCCGCACGCCCACAGCTTCCTGCCCGCGCCCGATAACCGCTACGTTTTTTCGGCTGACCTTGGCACGGATAAGGTGTACGCCTACCAACTTGATGCGGCTACCGGCCAGCTGCGCCCGCAGCCCGCGCCGGCCTTCACGGCCAAGCCGGGGGCCGGGCCGCGCCACCTCACGTTTCATCCCAACGGCCGCTGGGCCTACCTCGAAAATGAGCTGAACTCGACCGTAACGGCGCTGGCCTACGACGCCAAGGCCGGTACCTTGCAGGAAATCGAAACGGAATCAACGCTGCCCGCCGGCTTTGCGGGCGACAATTCGGGTGCCGACGTACATGTATCGCCCGACGGTAAGTTTCTCTACACTTCCAACCGGGGCGATAACAGCCTGGCCGTGTTCAGCATTGCGCCCGCTGACGGCCGCCTCGCGCTGGTGCAGCATGTGAGCACCCAGGGTAAAACGCCCCGTAACTTCGCCCTCGACCCTGGCGGCCACGTACTGCTCGTGGCCAACCAGAATTCGGACAACATCTTCACCTACACCGTTGATAAGCAAACGGGTAAGCTCACGCCCACTGGGAAGTCGGTAAGCGTGCCCTCGCCCATGTTTGTGGAAATTGTGCCGGATTTCACAAAGTAAGAAGCGCCAGGTTTCGCGCAGTAAAAAGAGGTTTCGCAAGGTTTGACAGCACGTCAACCTTGCGAAACCTCTTTTTACTGCGCGAAGCCTGGCGTGCTATTCGGTCAGTGGTAGCAGGGCCAGCAGTTCGTTTTCGGAGATAATCGGCACCTTCATCGTGGTGGCTTTTTCGCGTTTGGCGGGGCCCATGTTGTCGCCGGCCACCAGGTAGCTTAGCTTCTTGGAGATGGAGCCCGTGATTTTGCCGCCGTGCTGCTGAATGAGCGTTTGCAGCTGCTCGCGACTGTAGTTCTCAAACACGCCCGAGAGCACGAAGGTGAGGCCGGCCAGGCGGTCGCTCACCGCCTTCGGCGGCTCGCCGCTGGCTTCGAGCTGCACGCCGGCGGCGTGCAGGCGCGTTATCTGGGCCTGGTTTTCGGGCTGCTGGCTCCACAGGGCCACCGAGTCGGCGGTGATGCCGCCCACGTCGGGCACGGCGGCCAGCTCGGCAGCGGGAGCCGCCATGATGGCCGCCATCGTGCGGTAGTGCTGGGCCAGGCGCTGCGCGCCGCCCTCACCCACGTAGCGAATGCCGAGGCCGAAGAGCACCCGCTCGAAGGGGACGGTTTTGCTTTTCTCAATGCCCGCAATGAGATTGTCAATCGACTTTTCGCCCAGGCGCTCCAGGCCCACCAGCTCGGGGCGGCGCTGGGGCAGGTCGTAGATGTCGGCGGGCGTGGCGACCAGGCCCAGGTCGAAGAACCGGCCCACAGTTTCGGCCCCCAGGCCGTCGATGTTGAGCGCTTTACGGCTCACGTAGTGCTCTAGCCGGGCCTTGAGCTGCGGCGGGCACGCGCGCTCGTTGGGGCAGCGGAAATGGGCTTCACCCTCGGGGCGCACCAGCGGCGTGCTGCAGGCCGGGCACTCGGTGGGGAAGCGTACGGGCACGGCGGCGGCGGGCCGCTCGGCCAGGTCTACGCCCGTGATTTTGGGAATGATTTCGCCGCCTTTCTCCACGAAAATCATATCGCCCAGGCGCAGGTCGAGCAAGGCTATCTGATTGGCATTGTGGACGCTGGCGCGCTTGACTGTGGTGCCGGCCAGCGGTACGGGGTCGAGGATAGCTACGGGCGTGACGGCCCCGGTGCGGCCCACGTTGTAGATGATTTCGCGCAGCCGTGTGCGGGCCGCCGCCGTGGGGTACTTATAGGCTATGGCCCAGCGCGGGCTCTTGGCGGTGAGGCCCAGCTGGTCTTGCTGGCGCAGGTTATCTACCTTGATTACAATGCCGTCGGTATTCACGGGCAGCGTGAAGCGCTTCTGCTGCCACTCGTGGATGTAGGCGAGCACCTCCTCTAGATTAGCGCAGCGCTGCCAGGTAGGCGACACCGGCAGGCCCCAGGCCGCGGCGGCCTCCAGGCTTTCGCTGTGGCTGGCGAAGTGCCGGCCCGGCGTGAGCACCGAATAGGCGTAGAAGCGCAGCTTGCGGGCCGCCACCTGGGCCGAGTCTTGCAGCTTGAGCGCGCCGCTGGCGGCGTTGCGGGGGTTGGCCAGCAGGGCCTCGCCGTTTTGCTCGCGCTCCTGGTTGAGGTCGTTGAAAACGCTGTTGGGCATGAACACCTCGCCGCGCACCTCTACCTCGGCCGGGAAAGTGCCATGCAAGTGCAGCGGCAGCGTACGGATAGTGCGCACGTTGGCCGTTACCACGTCGCCGCGGGTACCGTCACCGCGCGTCACGCCCTGGTGCAGGTCGCCGTTTTCGTAGGCCAGGCTCATGGCCACGCCGTCGAATTTTTGCTCGCATACATAGCTGTAGGGCGCGCCTTCGAGGCCGCGCTGCACGCGCTCGTCAAACTCGCGCAGGTCGTCTTCCGAGTACGTGTTGCCCAGGCTCAGCATGGGGTAGCGGTGCTGGGCGGTGGCAAACTGCTTGGTGATGGTGCCGCCCACACGCTGGGTAGGCGAGTTGGGCAGGGCCAGCTCGGGGTACGCTTTTTCGAGCTGGTTCAGCTCGGCCAGCAGCGCGTCAAACTCCTGGTCCGACACCTCGGAGATGTCGTGCTGGTAGTACTGCGTGTTGAGGTGGTGTAGGCGCTGAGCGAGTTCCTGAATGCGGGCTTGGGGGTCCATAGGGTGGGGCGGAGGGCTAGCAAAAAAGGCCGGCTACTGAATACTTAACTAAAGAACGTCATGCGGAGCTTGCCGAAGCATCTCGCTCGCATCGCCAGGCTAGTAACCCCAACGGCGCGAGTGAGATGCTTCGGCAAGCTCCGCATGACGTTCTTAAATTTTTTCGAGGGGCGCCGTGCTTACGCGGCGTTCGACAGCTGGTGGCCGGGCAGCACGAAGTAGGTGCTGCCGCCCTTCTGGGCATCGGCTTCGCCTTGCTCCTCGGTGCGGGCGGGCGGGGCATTTTCCTCACCGGTGCGGCCCTGGGCCTCCTTGGCCCCGTCGACGGGGATAATGGGCTCGGCGGGCGCCTGGGGCTTAAAGCGGGCGATGAGCAGGAAGGCGATGGTGGCGACGGCGAACCAGGCGAAGAATTTCATGAGCGTAGAAAAAACGGGCAAAACCAGATATGGGGCAAAAATACACCTTCCACGCCAACGGCAACCCTGGCCCGGCGGTTGCGTTTGGGCTTTTGGTGCCCGCTGGGCTTGCTTTGTACCAAAAGCCGGCCCGCCCGGCGCCCCATTTTACTTTTTACCCAAGCACCCCATGCCTGACCAATCCGCCACGTCCTGGGCCGAAACGGCCGCCTCGCTGCTGACCAAGCTCTCGGGCGGCGTCGAGCTCAACCTCGCCTTCGACCAGGTAGAGCTGCAAGTACCCAACTCGGCCAACCCCGCTGGCGTGCCCGCCACCTGGAAGCTCAACGGCTCGCTGCGCATCCGCACCAAGGGCGAAGCCCCAGTAGCTAGCGCCCCGCTCATTTCCCCGGCTTCCGACGCTGGCGCGCCGCGTGGCTAGCGGCCTCGAAGTAGAGGCCCGGTTGGTGCTCACCTGGCCGGGCGGGCACGAAATCCAGCTGGCGGCCGCCGGCTCCTACCTCATTCTCAACGTGCCCAGCCAGCAGGTGCTCGACCTCATCACGAGCGGCCCGCCCCAGCCGCCGGGCACGCCCAAGGCTCCCAAAAAGCCCGGCGCCGACCCCTTGGAGCAGCTGCACTGGCTGGCCCGCCGCCTGGGCCTGGTACTCGACCTGCGCGTGGCGGGCAAAACCTACGCCACTTTCGGCCTGCCCGACCGCAATGGCCCCAAGATTACACTGAGCGCGGTGCTGGGCAAAATCGGCTCGTTTTTTAAGTAAGAGTGCCGCTTGCCGGACGAACAAAAAGCCTCTTTTTCGCCTTAGACAAAGAAGTTTCTGTTGCCTAAATCACCTGCCGTGCAAGCCCCCCGCGACGACCGTAATCTTTCTTCTGGCACTGGCCGCCGCGCGGCGGGCGGCACCGCATTTGGCCGCATCGAGCGCGTGCCACCCCTGCTGATGGCCTTGTACCTGGGCCTGCTGGGCATTAGCATGATGTTTATCACGCTGGTGGCGCTGTACGTGGCCTCGCGGGGGCAGAGCGGGGTACCGCACGGGCTGCATCCGTTTCCGCGCTACTTTTCGCTGAGCACGGTGGTGCTGCTGGTATCATCCTACACGCTGGCGCAGGCCCCGCGCCTCTACCGCGCCGACGACCTTACCGCCCTGGTGCGCTGCCTGGGCGCCACGCTGGTGCTGGGCTGCGTGTTTAGCGGCTTGCAGGTGCAGGGCTGGCGCGAACTGGTGGAGCAGGGCGTGCTGTTTTCGGGCGAGAAGAGCGGCACGTTCGTCTACGTTATCTCGGGGTTGCACGTGTTGCACGTGCTGGCTGGGCTGATTTTTTTGCTCGTGCAACTGCTGCGCACGCGGCACGCCAGCCGCGATGCCGTGCGCACGCTGGTTTTTATCCGCAACCCGTATTACCTGCGCCAGTTGCGGGCGCTGCTCACCTACTGGCACTTTATTGATGTGCTGTGGGTGGGGCTGTTCGCCATGTTTTTATTCTCGTACTAGCCGCTTAGGTACCCCAGTTTTCGGTGCCACAGATGGGGCATTGGCTTAGCTTGCTCCAGCTAGTAAAGTCTACCCGGCATTTTTTACAAGACCCTGATTGCGTGGGCTCAGCGGCATCGGTTGAGGGAAGGAGTAAGGAGCCAGTAACGGAGCTATAGTCAGTGGGAGGCGCTATTACTTCAATATCGTAGCCCGCTGGCTCGGAGCCAAAGCCAGCAAAGTAGCCAGCCTCGGCAATCACTAGTTTAGATGCGCCGCTGGGCACCTGGTCTTTGATGGCCTCGCCACGATAGTAGTCGCTTGGAGACCTGGGGAAGTCTCCTAAAATCTCGTAGAACAGCGTGGCTAATTGAACCTCGGTAAGCTGTTTAGCCCAGGCTACGAATTCGGAGCGCTCCATGTTAAAAGCGTAATTACTGCATCACCTCTACCCAGCCCTTAAAGCGGCGGCCGGTAGAGTAGGTGAGCAGGTAGTAGTACATGCCGGCCGTGTTTTCGCCGGCCCAGTGGAAACTACGGTCACCCGACTCGTACACGAGGCGGCCCCAGCGCGAGAAAATTTTAATGCCCGCGAAGCGCGCATCGCAGAAGTCGGGCGGCAGGTTGCTCATCGTAAACACGCGGTTAGCCTGGTTGGCCCCGGTGGGCAGGATGATGTTGGGCGGCGTAAAGGCTACCGTGTCGGGGTCAACAACTTGGAAGCGGACGGTGCGCGTCTGGGGCACGGGGCGGCAGGTATTTTCCTGAAGCTGAAAGGTGACGGTGAGAATCTGCGGCTTGCCATTGACGACGCTGGCGGCATCGCAGGTGGGCAGCCACGAAAACGTGCCGGCTACCTCACTGGCCGGGCTGGCGGCGGGCACAAAGCGCATGCCCACGCTGGCTAGGTCGAAGCCCTGGCCGGTGGCGCTCAGCGTCAGCTTGTCGGTATCAGCGTCGCGGCCGGTGAAGTTGGCCGTGTAGAGCCGGCCCAGCGGCAGGCGGATGAGGGGCGGCTCGGCGGGCGGCGTCATAGCGGGTGGCAGCGTGGAGGTAAGCACCGGCGGCGTATTATCATACTCCACGATAACCGGGATGCTGAGCTGAGCCGAGGTTTGGCGCTCGCCGCAAGCCGAGGTCGAGCTAGCCGTGAAAAGCAGCTGCCGCGGCTGGCCCGCCGGTTCGGTAATGGCCCGGCAATCGACGGGCCAGGTAAAGCGGGCGCGGCGCGTCTGGCCGGTTTGGGCCTGGGGCACGAGGCTGGCCCCAAGTACATCGGGGGCAAAGCCCGGGCTGCCCGCCAGCGTAAACAGCAGGGGGTCGCCCTCGGCATCGACGCCCACGAGGTCGAAGGCCAGCGACTGGCCGGGGCGCACGCGCAGGGGAAGGGTAGGGCCGACGGTGCTGGTGAGCGTGGGTGCCGCATTGGGTGGCAGCGTGCCAGTGAAGGCCACATGTATCGTGTCGCGCTTGGGCAGTGAGCAGCCGTTGTCAGCCACCAGCACGTCGATATAAGCGACTTTGCCCCGGGTATTGGTGCATTCCGAAAAGCAAAGCGTCGTCACCAGGGTATCGGGCTGGCCCGCCACATGCACCGTACCGCTCGTGGCAGAGGTGAAGGAGGGCAGCGGCCCCGAGTAGTTGACCGGCCGCAGGCTCAGGCTGAGTTGGGCATTCTGGTCGGGGTCGGTGAAGCGCAGGCGCACGCAGCGCGTGCCGCCGGGCGTGATGCGCAGCGTGTCGCGGCCGGGCCGGTAAAGCGCGTTGCCGGTGGCACCGGCCAGCAGCGCCAGGCTGGGGGCCGCGTTTTTGGGGCAGGTGAGCACTTGCAACTGGAAGTCGCGGCGCGTTTCGCCAATCTTCACCCCCTTGCGGAATTCCTGGCAGCGTACCCCAAACACGAACAGCCCCGTGGCCGCTGGCCGCACCGTAAGCCGCCCCGTGCGCGCCCCAATGCCCAGCACCGGCGTGCCCGGAATCTGGCTGGCCTGGCTGCGGCCCGTTTCCCAACTAATCTCGGTATAGGGCGCGCTGAAAGCCGCCGTGGGCTTGGGCTCGATGGGCGTGGAGTGGCCGTTGAGCGGCGTCACCATATCGTACACCAGGGAGTCGCCATCAGGGTCTTGCCCGGCAAAATCGTAGGTAAATAATTCGCCCAGGCAGGCGTAGTCGGCCAGCGGCGGAAACACGCGCGGCGTGGAGTCGCGAAACTCCTGGCCATTGCGCACCACGGCCGGAAACTCCAGATAAAACGTCTGGGCCGCGTCGGCGGGGCCCACAATGTTGCTGATGGAAATATTGCGGCAGCAGCGCTCCACGGCCGCGTAGTAGCCCTGCGCCCCGTTGTAGGTGCCCGGCGGCAGCTCAATGGTGCTGCGGTACACCAGGGCCTTGGTGCTCAGCGAGCCCACCGTGCACACCGGGTTGGTGTAGCTGACGAAGGTGGTATTGATGAGCGGCAGCACCACATTGGCCATACGGCGGTTAGTGGCCTTGTCAAAAATGCTGGCGGTTAGCTCGTTATCCAGCGCGCCAGGGCTGCCCTTCACCGCATCAAAGTACAGGTTGAGCGTGAGTTGGTAGGTGTTGCCGCGCAGGTATTGCAGGTCCATTTCGCCCCCCACAATGTGCGTGGCCCGGGCTATCGTTGCACTCAGCAGCAGGCATAGTAGTAACAGCGCGCTTCCGGCACGGCGCGCGCCGGCGCGCCCCGGCCAGCCGGTAGTAGTGAAAGGCGCAGCGTAGTGTTTCGTCATAAAGAAAATATAGAAGAGCCCTAAGCAGGCGGCTCTGGCACCCCGCCCCGTCTGCCGAAGATAAGCTTCGCGCCGCAGCCAGCCGCATCGTGCTACCTTGCAGGTAGCTGCCTGGCCCAACGCCGGTTGTCCGCAGCCCCGTATGCCCTATGCACCAGAAAGTACGCCTGCTGTTTCTGCTGATTTCCTTAGGTGCGTTGCGGCCCGCCGCTCTACGTGCCCAGGCCCCCGCCGATGCCGCCCAGGCCTGCCGCCAGGCGCGGCTGGGCACGGCTGCACGCACGGCCGCCACGGCGGGCGTATCGGTGCGCCACCGCCTCCAGATGGACCGCTACGATGTGAAGTGGTACAAGCTCGACCTGGCCCTGGAAAATAATTCGCGGGTGCTGGCCGGCTCGGCGCTGCTGCTCGTGCAGGTGGGCGCGCAGCCACTCGATTCGCTGGCCTTTGAGCTTTACCAGGCACCGGCGGGCGCCGCGCCCGGCGCGGCCACGCTCGTTATCGACTCGGTCGTGGCGGGTGGCCAGCGCTCGCCGGGCGTGCGGCGGCGGGGGCAGGAGGCCACGGCCGCGCTGGCGCAGCCCGCACCAGCCGGCTCGCGGCTGGCCGCCCGCATCTACTACCACGGCACGGCGCCTAATGGCAACACCGCCGCCATTGGCAATGCTTTCAACACGGCCACCTCGTATCGCCGCGACGGCGTTAATTACCCCTACAACGTGACCTGGAGCCTGTCGGAGCCGTTTTCGGCCCACGAGTGGTTTCCCTGTAAACAGGTACTCACCGATAAAGCCGACTCCTCGGCCGTATCCGTTACCACCACGCTGCCCAATAAAGTGGGGTCCAATGGGGTGCTGCGCCGTACGGTGCCGCTGCCCGGCAATAAGGTGCGCTACGAGTGGAGCACCCGGCATCCTATTGATTACTACCTGATTTCGGTAGCCGTAGCGCCCTACGTCGAGTACCTGACGGCCGCCAGCCCGGCCGGCGGCCCGCGCGTGCCCATCGTCAACTACGTCTACGACCAGGCTTCGCTCACGCGCTATCGGGCCGATATTGACCGCACGGCCGGTCTGCTCGAAAACTTTTCGCAGCTAGTGGGCACCTATTACTTTGCCGATGAGAAGTATGGGCATGCGATGGCGCCTATGGGCGGGGGCATGGAGCACCAGACCATGACTACGCTCCAGGATTTTAGCTTCACACTCGTGGCGCACGAGCTGTTTCACCAGTGGTTTGGCGACAACGTGACCTGTGCTTCCTGGGAAGATATCTGGCTCAACGAGTCTTTTGCCTCCTACGGCGAGTATCTCTCGCTGCAAGCTTTCGACACGCCCAACAGTGCCCGCAACTGGATGAACGACGCCCAGGCTCGTGCCCAATTGGAGCGTACCGGTACCGTACGCGTGCCGGATACTACCAACGTGAGCCGCATTTTTAGCTACAACCTGACGTATAAAAAAGGCGCGACCGTGGTGCACATGCTGCGCAACCTCTGCCACGACGATGCTCGTTTTTTCCGGGTGCTGCGCACGTACCAGCAGCAGTTTGGTGGGCGCACGGCCCGCACCGCCGACTTGCAGCGCCTGTTCGAGGCCGAGCTAGGCCAGCCACTCAGCTACTTTTTTCAGCAGTGGTACCGGGGCGAGGGCTTCCCGGCTTTCAATGTGCGCTGGAACCAAGCCGGTGGCTCGCTCTATCTGCAAGTGAGCGAAACGGCTTCAGTGCCAGCCAGTACGCCATTTTTTCAAACCGAAGTAGACTATCAACTGACCTTTCAGGATGGCAGTACGCGTCGCGTTCGCCTTAGCCAAATGCAGGCTAGCCAGGGGTTTACGGTGCCAGTGAGCGGCACTGTCGCGGCCATTGCCGTAGACCCCGACGGCTGGCTGCCCGACCTGCCGGGCACCATTCAGCGCGATAATGCGCTGGTGCTGGCCACCCGTGTCGCCAGCGCGCCAGTGCTAGCTATGTTTCCAAATCCAACCCACAATCAACTGTTTATCGACAACCTGCCCAGTGCCGCGACGGCCGAAGTCTGCGATGCCACTGGCCGCCTGGTACTACGCCAGCCAGTGCCAGTGGCTCGGCCGCAGGTGACTACGCAGGCGCTGGCCCCTGGGCTGTACCTGCTGCGGCTACTGGGCCCGGCAGGGGAGGTAGTGGGGCAGGGCCGCTTCGTAAAAAATTAAATACCCGGCTAACCCTTATAATATTCGCCGATGCGCTCGGTGATGGCCGCATCAGCGGCCGGCTCGTCAAATACAGTTTTGAGTAAGGCCTCAAACGACTGGGCCGGCGTGAAGCTCAACTCTTGCACGGGGTTGGTACTGAGCCGGATAAAGAGCGGACGGTCATTTACCCCCACCAAGTCGAGTGTGATGAGACCATAGCGCTGGTTACAGCGCCCGGTTTCGGTGCAGTCGGTGGGGGTAGGTTTGAAAAACTGCTTCACCGTGTGCTCACGCAACTGCTCGCGGTGGCGCTGGCGGCAGTCGTGGCAGGCGCGGCGGTAGCCCAAGGCCGTGATGCGCTCGCCTAGCAAGTGGTAGAGGTGCTCAAAATTGCCCGGCCCGATGCTGGGGTCATAAAAAAACAGCGCCCCCTGGCGACCTTCCTCGTGCAGCAGCTCCACGCGCAGGCCGCGCTGGCCGCCGGCCCCGCCCTTGCGCAGGTGATAGGCCTTAAAATAAGGCCCCAGCCAGTTGCGGTACACACGCTCCGCTACCCACGCCTGGTGGCGCTGGGCTTGGGCGGGCGTGGGCTGGGCAGCGGGCTGCCAGTCGGCACCCGCGCCGCTGCTGCGCCGCTGAAAAAGCTGTTGGATGAGCTGAAGCACTGGAATAGAAAAGCAACCTGAACGGATAAAAAACACTGCCCCGGGCAAATAGTTTCGGCCGGTAATCCGGCAGCTGACCCAAAAAATCAAAAAAACAGCGGCCCTCCCTCTCGGAAGAGCCGCTGCCCAAAGAATCGGCTAGCTAGCCAGCAGGCTTATTTCACCCGCGTCCAGGTCTGCGACTTGCCGATGAGCGAGAAGCCAATGTATCCTTTCACTTCCATCGTATTGGCCGACTCCATTTTCATGTAGCACGAGTAGGTTTTGCCACTCTCTGGGTCGTATATTTTACCGTTATCCCATTTATTATCATCATCATAGCTAAAGCCCTGCATGAATACCATGCCCAGGCGGGGGCGGCTGCGCAGCTTGGGGTCGGGGTTGGGGGTGTCAGTCTTGGGCTTGCCGGTGGCGGGGTCGTTGGGTACGGCCAGGCTCACAATTTTGCCGCACAGCTTGTCGCCACACTTATAAATCTCAAAGGTGGCTTTCTTCTCGGCATTAGTCCAGATACCGAGCGGCGACAGCGTTTGGGCCTGGGCCGAGGTGCAGGCAGCGCTCAGCCACAGGGCCAGCAAAAAGAACAGGGACTTATACATGGTTTTCAAAGGTGAAGAAGTAATGAAGGGTGGATGAGAAGGGAAAGCTACGGGAAAAAACGATTGCAGGCTGAGAAAGGCAATTATGTGGCCAGCTTTTAGCAAAGCTCCCCTTGGTAACAGCGGGCACCGGCCGAGCCGGACGGGGGAGGCGAACGCGTATTTAGTAGAAAAATGAGCGCCGGCCCCAAATTAAGCGCCTTGACTCTCAATGGGATGCTAAAAACAGTGGCCCGGGGCCTCTAAAATATGTGGGAACGCTTGGAACCTCGGGGCCGGCAATTAACTTTAACATTCAGTAGCGAGTGCTACGGCCCCGGACGAGCCGCCCTAAATTGCTGGGAAGCGACCCCGGGGTTATGTGGAACCATAAAGAAAGGAGGTACAAAATGTCTAGTAGTCCCAACCAAATCCTGCCGAGCCTGTCCAATGTAGTACGCCTCACCGCCGTACTCGCCTAACACACACAGCTCGGCGGAGGGCACTGCAGTGTTGCGGTCCCCTTTCGTTGGACAGGTCTTGCCGTGAGACGGCGGCGCTGTACCCCAGCGCTCTCGCTCGGTAAGATTTGAAGGATTAGATGCCCGGTTGGCCCGATGGCACGCGTAAGCGTTCCGCTGTGGGCCGACCGGGCATCGCTCTTTTGAGGGCTTTTTACTTGTGCGAAGCCTTGAGTTTTGTAGTAGGCTTGGGAGCTTTCTTGGGCACTATCTTTTTGCTAAGTACTTTATGTGGAGCAGCTGACGACTTGGCTGTCTTGCGCGCCGCCATTTTAGCAGAAGAATGCCGCACAGGTGTGCTGGCGGCTTTCGCCTTAGCGCGCCAAGTGTGGGTAGCGGGCCGCGACCGCGGCTGCACGGCTACGGGCACCACTTTGGTGGGCAGCGGCACATCGGCTACGGCTATTTTCCTAGGTACCACTGGCAAGGCGGCGACCGCGGCGGGCAGGCGGGCCGTCGTTATAGCCGTCGGGGCCGACTTGGTAGGCGTGGCAGCCAGCGCGCCGGTTCCCGCGCCCAGCACGCGCCGCACCTGCATAAAGCGCCGCTCGTAGCCCGAGTTTTCGACTTGGCTGACTTTTACGCCCGACTCGCGCCGTGCGGAGGAGGCGTGCACGAAGCGTAGCGGTGTTTCGCCCAGGGCTGAGATAACGATGCCCGCGTGGCCGGGCGTGGTGCTGCCCTCGGCTGTGCCGGTAAATACCACGATGTCGCCGGGCTGGGCCTGGGTGCGCGGCACGGGCCGGCCCGCATCGATGAGCAGCGCAGTAGAGTGGGGGGTAGCTACGCCAAAATGGCCGTACACGTATTGCAAAAAGCCCGAGCAATCGAAGCCTGAAACTGGGCTGCTGCCCGCGTAGAGGTACGGAATGCCCACTTGGCGCAGGGCAAAGCGCACGATGCTATCGCGTGGCCCACTGGCCGCCGGGGCTAGCGGTATCACCTTGGCTGAGCGTTGAGACACCAGAACCACCGCCGCTGTATTATCGGCGGAAGCAGTAGCCGGCCTGGGCGCTGGCTGGCGCAAATACAAGCCCAGACCCAGCAAGGCCACCAGTAAAAAACCAAAAGTCAACCAGATACTGCGCATATTTCCGAAAGGCCCAAACGGGCTAGCCGGCTTAACGGGCGCAAGGGGCGGCAAGTTGGCAGCGGCCGGGCCATAAAAATTCGGGGCGCGGCCCGGCGCGAGGCGTTACTTTGTGCGCATGTTCGCATCAACTTCTGCCTTTTGCCGCCTGGCCGCCGTGGCCAGCCTGCTGGCGGCCGTGCCCGCCGCCGCCCAAACGAAAGTTAAAACCAAAGTAAAATCCAGCCGCACCGAGAGCGCCGCGGCGGCCCCGGCCAGCGCCGGTAGCGTTAGCGGGGGCAGCCTGCGCTACACGCTGGCCATGCCCGCCCCGCAAACGCACTACTTCGAGGTGCGGATGGATATGCAGGGCTTCGGCCAGGAATTTACCGATATTAAAATGCCGGTGTGGGCGCCGGGCTCGTACCTGGTGCGCGAGTTTGCGCGGCACGTGGAGCGCCTGAAGGCCCAGACGGCCAGCGGCCAGCCGCTGGCCGTGGAGAAGCTCGACAAAAATACCTGGCGCATACACCACGCCGGCCAGCCCACGTTCCAGGTCAACTACGGGGTGTATGCCTTTGAAATCAGCGTGCGCACCAGCTTTATCGACGCCGACCACGGCTTTGCGCTGGGTAGCAGCATCTTCATGTACCCGGCCAATGGCAAGAACATGCCCAGCCAGGTGACGGTGCAGCCCGCCGCGGGCTGGAACACCGTGAGCACCGCCCTGCGCCCGGTGGCGGGCATGCAAAAGTTCGTGTACCAGTCGGCCAACTACGACGAGTTGGCCGACTCGCCCATCGAGGTGGGCAACCAGAAGGTGCTCAACTTCACGGCCAATAACACGCCGCACCAGCTGGCCATGTACGGCCCGTACACGCTGCCCGACGAGCCCCGCTTCCTGGCCGATATGAAGAAGGTGACCGAGGAAGCCCAGCGCGTAGTGGGCCAGAATCCGCTCGACCACTACCTCTTCATCGTGCACCACCTCGAAACGGGCGGGGGCGGCCTGGAGCACCTCTACTCTACCACGCTGGGCTCGCGGCCAGGCACGTACGGTAACGAGGTGGCGTATAAGAACTTCCTGCGCCTGGTGGCGCACGAGTATTTCCACCTCTGGAACGTGAAGCGCATCCGGCCGGTGGCGCTGGGGCCGTTTGACTACGACCACGAGAACTACACGCACATGCTGTGGGTGAGCGAGGGCCAGACCGAGTACATGGCCAACCAGATAACCCAGCGCGCCGGTTTCTACACCGCCCAGCAGTACTACGACCAGCTGGCCGCCGTGCTCACGGGCGTCGAAAACCAGCCTGGCAATAAGCTCCAGCCGGTGGCTATGGCGAGCTTCGACGCCTGGATTCGGGCCTACCGGCCCGATGAGAACTCGCGCAACTCGGAAATCAGTTACTACGACAAGGGCGAGATGGTAGGCATGGTGCTCGACCTGATGATAGTGCAGGCCACCAACGGCCAGAAGCACCTCGACGACGTGTTTCGCCTGCTCTACGACAAGTATTACAAGGGCCTGAAGCGCGGCTTCACCGACCAGGAATACCAGGATGCCGTGGCCGAGGTGGCTGGCAAGCGCTTCGATGATTTTTTCCGCAACTACGTGTACGAGGCCCGCACCCTCGACTACAATACTGCCCTGGGCTACGTGGGCCTGACGCTGAGCAGCACCCCCGCCAGCCCCAACGGCAGCCTGGGCGCCACCATCACCAACCGCGGCGGCCGCTACCTCGTGACCAGCGTGAAGCGCGACGGCACCGCCTGGAACGGCGGCCTCAACGTGAACGACGAGGTAATGCAGCTCAATGGCGCAGCCCCCACCGACGAAACCGTGAAGCAGGTGCTCTTCGCCACCGCCCCCGGCGCGGCCGTGAAAATGCAGGTGAAACACGGCGCCCTCACCCACGACTTGAGCCTGACCCTGCAACCCGACCCTGACCGCACCTACCAGATTCAGCCTGTGGCCAGCCCCACGCCCGACCAGCAGCGCCTGCTGGCCAAGTGGCTGGGTAAGTAAGTCTTAAATGTATTGCAAACACAAAAACGCCCTGGCCAGCTGGCCAGGGCGTTTTTGTGTTTGGTAGCAATGGCGCAGGCGAGCCTGTGACGCGACCTTATCAGTCCCCAGAGCTAAATAGGTGACAAGGGACTACTGAACAAGCAGACGCTGTGCCTGACTTAGTGAGGTCGCTGGGCGTAGCAGATACAAGCCGGGGGCCAAACCACCTAGTGGAACACGGCCCGCTACTGCCGTGCGTACCATGCGGCCCTGCGTATCGAACAGGTAGAGGGCAGTAGCGGGGGGCAGGCCAGTGACCTGTACCCAGTCGTGGGCGGGGTTGGGGGCCAGCGCCCAGGCCGTGGCTGCCGAACTGGGGACTGTAGCGAGCGGTAGCCCTGCTTGGGGCACGAGCGTGGGCTGGCTAGTATCAGTAGTGATGCCCAATTGGCCGTATAGATTTTCGCCGCACGACCATAGGGTGCCATCGGCGCGCAGGGCCAGGGTGTGATTATCTCCTACTACGCACGCCTGCCAAGTAGCAGTAGACGTAAGCTGCCGGGGCAGTAGTATGGGGAATGAAGGCGCTCCTATACCCAACTGCCCCTTGAGATTAGAGCCCCAGGCCCAAAGCGTACCATCCTGGCGCACCCCCAGCGTATGGTAGGCTTCAACCGTAACACTCTTCCAGTTGGTAGCAGTGCCAATGCGGGTAGGGGCGAGCTGAGAGGCCGTGGTGCCGGTACCGAGCTGGCCGGAGGCATTGTATCCCCAAGCCCAGAGGGTACCATCCGTGCGCACCGCTGCCGCACACCAAACACCACAGCCAATGCTTTGCCAAGTGTCAGTGCCTAGCTGAACAGGGGTGCGCTCTGGCTGGGTAGAGCCCGTACCCAACTCGCCGGAGCCATTGTCACCCCAGCCCCAGAGGCTACCGTCACTGCGTAGTGCCAGGGTACTATTGTCACCAGGGGCAATGGCTACCCAGTTGCTGGCAGTCCCTATCTGCGCGGGGATAGCTTGGTCAGTCGTAGTAAATCCTAACCCCAGAGAAGAACTGCCGCCCCAGCCCCAAAGCGTGCCATCAGTACGGATGGCAAACGAAGAGACATAGCCTGCTGCCACGCTCTTCCAATTGGTAGCCGTGCCAACCTGCACCGGCGCTACGTGGCTGGTAGTAGTGCCATCGCCCAACTGACTATTGGCATTATATCCCCAAGCCCAGAGGGTACCATCCTGGCGAACGGCGAGCGTGTGCGAGTAGCCGGTAGCTACACTTTTCCAGTTGGCCGCCGTGCCTACTTGTGTAGGAACCGGGTTGCGCCCGACAGTGGTGCCGATGCCAAGCTGGCCGTCGTAGTTGAGACCCCAGCCCCAAAGCGTGCCGTCGGCCCGGATAGCCATCGTATGCAGATAGTGCCCAGCCATGCTCTGCCAAGTAGCCGTGCCGACCTGTTGCAAGGTAGCCAGTGCGCCTTGGCCGTTACCAAGCTGTGCCCCGTCGTTGTAGCCCCAAGCCCACACACTGTTATCGGCTCGCGTGGCTACTGTGTGGTATTCTCCGGCTTCTACTGTTTGCCAAGTAGTTGTGCTGCCTACTTGTAGTGGGCTGGTTTGGGTAGTAGTGGTGCCATTACCAAGCTGCCCGTAGGCATTATCGCCCCAGGCCCAGAGGGTGCCATCAGTGCGGGTGGCGATAGCATGCGAACCTCCGGCAGCTATTTCCTGCCAGGTGGTAGCGGTACCTGCCTGCACGGGGACAAGCTGCGTGGTGGTAGTGCCTAAGGCCAGCTGGCCATTTCGATTATTACCCCAGGTCCAGAGGGTACCGTCTTGACGCACGGCCAAGCTATAATAGGTACCCGCTGCTACGCGCTTCCAAGTAGTTGTGTTGCCTACTTGTAGCGGGCTGGTTTGGGTAGTAGTGGTGCCATTGCCGAGTTGGCCGAAGCTATTGTTGCCCCAGGTCCAGAGCGTGCCATCCGAACGGATGGCCAGCGTGTGAAGGCCTCCCCCAGCCACGCTTTGCCAAGTAGTAGGCGCTCCTATTTGGGTAGGTACCACCCGAGAGACAGTGGTGCCATCGCCAAGCTGACCGAAGCTATTGTTGCCCCAAGCCCAGAGCGTGCCATCCGAACGGATAGCGAAGGTTTCCGAACTGCCTGCGGCAATGGCTTTCCAGGTAGAGGTGCCCACCCGAGCTGGACTACTACGGGTAGCGGTAGTACCATCACCGAGCTGACCACTGGTATTGCTACCCCAGGTCCACAAACTTCCGTCGGTGCGCAAGGCCACCGTATGGGTGCCGCCCGCCGCTACACTCTGCCAGGTAGTAGCCGTACCAATCTGTACTGGATTAAGTTCTTGCGCCGAGAAAGTGCCCAAGCCAAGCTGGCCTAAATTGTTGGTGCCCCATCCCCAGAGTGTGCCATCGGGGTGAACTGTACAGGAGAATCTAGCCCCGCAGGCAGTACGCTGGGCCAGTGCGTAGCCAGCACTGGCTACAAATAGCCAACACGCTAGAAGCAAGCGATGGCCAAGTAAAAAGTATTTTTGTATCATGTTTCAAAGGTAGAAGATAAGCTGCTTCTCCCACAAGCAGGCTCCTTACAGCGTCCGCTTAGTACCCTGTCTTCACGGCCGGACATGAAGCCTAAGCAGAGGCCCAAACGGTCGCAAAGCGAGAGAGCGTCAGACGGGCCATAATGCCACCTGACGCTCTCTCAATTTACTTAAGCCACTCGGCCTACTACTAATACGACTTCAGCCCGCTATTCAGAAAGCTAACGAAGTTCTCGGCTTCGTAATTAGCGCCCTGCGGCGGGGCCAGCACGTTGCCTTCGCGGCCCAGCAGCACGTAGTAGGGCTGCGAGTTGGTGTTGAAGCGGCTGGCCTGGAAGTCACTGTACTTGTTGCCGATGGTCTTGATTTTCTTGCCGCTGTAGGTCGAAACGGTTTGCTCGGCGGCGGGCAGCTCGGTTTTATCGTCCACGTAGAGCTGGATGAGCACGTACTTGTCGCGCAGCAGGGGCAGCACCTGCTTGTCGGGCCACACGTTGGCTTCCATCTTGCGGCAGTTCACGCAGGCGTGGCCGGTGAAGTCGATGAGCACTGGCTTGCCCACTTTTTTGGCGTAGGCCATGCCTTCGTCGTAGTCGAAGAAGGCGGGCAGGCCCAGCGGCGCGTGAAACAGCTCGGCGTACTTGTGCGGGGCCGTGTCGGCGGCTGGCGCGGCGGCGCTACCGCCGGCCGGGGCCAGTAGGGTAGGCGTGTAGAGGTCAAAATCCTGGGTGTCCTGCGGGGGCAGGAAGGCCGACACGGCCCGCAGCGGCGCACCCCACAAACCCGGCACCAGGTAGAGCGTGAACGACAATACCACGATGGACAAGAACAGGCGCGGCAGCGTGACAAACGGCAGGTCGCTGTCGTGCGAGAAGCGCAGCTTGCCGAGCAGGTAGAGCCCCATCATGCCAAAAATCACTATCCACAGCACCAGGAACACCTCGCGGTCGAACCACTGCCAGTGGTAGGCCAGGTCCACGTTGGACAAAAACTTGAGCGCAAATGCCAACTCCAGAAAGCCCAGCGTCACCTTCACCGAGTTCAGCCAGCCGCCCGACTTGGGCAGTGAGGCCATCCAGCCCGGAAACAGCGAAAACAGCGTAAACGGCAGCGCCAAGGCCAGCGCAAAGCCAAACATGCCCACGGCCGGCCCCAGCAGCTGGCCCATCGTGGCGGCCTGCACCAGCAGCGTACCGATGATGGGGCCAGTGCACGAAAATGACACCAGCGCCAGCGTGGCCGCCATGAAGAAAATGCCCAGCAGGCCACCCTCATCGGCCTTCTCGTCCATCTTATTGGCCCACTTGGTGGGCAGCATAATCTCGAACGCGCCCAGGAACGACGCCCCGAACACCACCAGCAGTAGGAAGAAGAAGAAGTTGAAAATGCCGTTGGTAGCCAGGTTGTTCAGCGCATCGGCCCCGAAAACTACCGTGATGAGCAGCCCCAGCGCCACGTAAATGACGATGATGCTCGCCCCGTACACCAGCGCGTTGCGAATGCCCTTGGCCCGCGTGCCCGAGCGCTTGGTGAAGAAGCTCACCGTCATGGGCAGCAGCGGGAAAATGCACGGCATCAGCACCGCCGCGAAACCGCCCAGCAGGCCCGCCAAAAACGTCACCCACAGCGACGACTTGGCCGGCTCGGTAGCCGCCGGAGCCGCGCCCGGCTGGCTGGCCGGGGCGGCGGTAGCCGTTACCGCGTCGCTAGCCGCCGGGCTGGCCACCGCCGGCGCGGCGGCCGAATCGGTAGCCTTAGTAGCGGGGGCCGCCTGCGCGGCCGGGGCGGTCGTCTCGACCGGCGTAAACTCGATATCGTCTGTCGCAACGGTATCCTGAGCGTAGGCTAGCTGGCTGGCGCTGGCCCCGAGGAGCAGCCACAAGCCCAGCAGCCAAGCCGCATTGGCGCGGAGCAGCCGCCCGAGGCGGGCCGCCCCGGCCGAATAAAATGTTGGCATAGCGGGTTATTTAACGGGGATGCTGAAGGCCACCTCATCGGGGGGCAGGCACTTCTCATCGTTGCAGGCCATGAATTCGAGGTTGCCCTTCACCGTCACCGGGCCTTTGCCGGTCAGCTTCACCTTCTGCTGAAAAATCACCGAGTTGGCGAAGTAGCTCACCTCCATGTTGAAGGTTTTTTCCATGCGCGTCACCGGCTTGGGCTCCTGCGGCTTGCCCACCAGGGTGTAAGCCTTCGAGGGGTCAAATTTGATGGTGGTTTTCACCGGGCCGCCGTCCTTCACGTTTTGCGAGTACACGTGCCAGCCCGGGTCGATGGTGGCTTTGATGAGGACCATTGCCTCGGTGGGGCTCAGCTTCTTGGCGGCGTAGCTCCAGTGTACGGGAGTCAGAATCTGGGCCTTAGCCTGGGTAGCCCCGAGCAGGACGAAGCCTGCCAGCAGTAGTTTTTTCATGTAGAGAAGGGTAATAAAGAACCCGTAGTCGTGCTAAAACAAAGGTAGTGCCTGTTTTATCCCAGCAGTAGCAGCCGGCGGGCCTCCAATTACCCGCGGCCCGGCCCAGTTGTTTTGAGCAGGGCGGCGGCAGCCGGCCGGCCAGCTGCCGTCGAGCGGGGCATAAACTCGGTGGGCCGGCGATTAGCGAGCTGATAAAACGCGTTGCTGAACGCCGAAAGGCTGTTGTAGCCCACCGCATAAGCAATTTCGCTGATGGACTGCCGGGTTTGCAGCAGCAGCTCCATCGCGGCCGTCACGCGCCGCAGCTTGAGGTACTGGCTAAAGGAGAGCCGCAGGCGCTGCTGAAACAGCCGCGACAGGTTGCGGGCGCTGAAGCCAAACTGGCTGGCTATCCCCGTTAGCTCCAGCGGCTCGCCGAGGTGGTCGAAGATGTGGCGCAGCACCGGCGTGAGGCGGGCATCGTCGGTGGTGGGCAGGGCCAGCGGCAGGGGCTGGCGGCTGAGGTGGGGCAGCAGCAATTTGAGGTTTTTCAAGAACAGGAAGGACTCTTCCTGCGCGGGCGCTACGTGGCCGTACCAGCGTTCGGTGTAGCGCACCATCTCGTAAAGTAGGGTGGTGACCGGATAAATTCCGAGGGTGCCGAAGAAGGGGTGAGTAGCGTCGTCGGCACCGGTAAAGAACAGGCTGTGAATGAGATGCTGGGGCGTGCGAAAAAATAGTCTATGCTCCAGGCTAGGTGGAATGAGCACGTAGTGGCGGGCGGGCAAATAGTAGGTTCTGCCCGCCGTAGCCAGAAACGCGAGGCCTTCCTCCACGTACACAAATTGCGTTTTGCGGTGGTGGTGCAGCGGATAGTTTTCCTCGCTGCGCTGGTGCTGCACAAACATCGTGTCGGGCCGGTGGTCGATGTCGATGACTTCAGCTAGAAATTCTTGGGTAGTAAGCATCACGCAGTAGTTGGCCGATTTGAGCAAATCTATGGCAGACTTGAAAAAGTAGCCGCTAAAAGCGCCCGGTACCTTTGTAGGAGTAAAAGAAGTCCGTTATGAATTGCCACCATTGGGCGCGCCTGGCGGCCGTCGTGCTCTTAGTGCCAGGCTCTTACGCAGCCCAGGCGCAGGGGCCAGCCAGCGCGCCGGCCGCGCCCCTTACGCTGCCCCAGGCCTGGGCGAGGGCCACCGAATACAACAAGGAAATACTACAGCAGCGCCAGCAGGTGGCCATCAGCCAGGAGCTGGTGAAAAACCGGCGGAGCGAGCGCCTGCCCCGCGTGCCGGTGCGCGGCGAGTATGCCTACCTGGGTGCGCTCTACGGCTACGAGGTGAATGGCGGCCTGCGCAACCCCGAGGCGGTGAAGGTGCCGCCGAGCCCGCATTTTTTCACCACCAGCGTGGGTGCCGAGTTGGAAGTGTACACCGGTGGGCGCATCAAAAACAACATCGCCACCGCCCAGGCCACCGTGACCCTCGACGAGGCGCGCCTGACCCTGACGCAGCAGGATATCCACCTGCGGGTGGCCCAGACTTACCTCGACGTGCGCCGCAACCTCAACTACCGCGCCCTCACCGAGAGCAACGTGCGCGAGTCGGAGCGCCGCCGCCGCCAGATTGCCTCGCTCTACAAAAACGGCGTGGTGCTGCGTTCCGACCTGCTGCGCGCCGAGCTTCAGCTCTCGCGCCAGCAACTGCTGCTTACCGAAATCGGCAACAACATTACCCTGGCCAACCAGCGCCTCAACCTGCTGATGGGCGCGCCCGAAGACCAGCCCAATCAGCCCACCGAGGACATTCTGCCGCCCGCCGTGGCTGGCACCTACGCCGACTACCTGCGCCTGGCCCAGGGCCAGGCGCCCGAGTTACGCATCGCCGGCCTGCAAACCAACCTGAGCGAATTGCGGCTGGCTGGCACGGCCGTGGCGCGCCGTCCGCAGGTGGGGCTGTTCTCCGATTACAGCCTGAATTTTCCTAATCGCCTCACGTTTCCCTTTGTGCCGCAGTTCTATAGCTTCGGCGAAGTGGGCGTGCGGGTGTCGTACAACATCCTGGGCGGGCTAGCCGACCGCCACGCCGAAAAGGCCGCCGAGCTGGCCGTGGAGCGCCAGCGCCTTGCCGTGGAAGACGCCCTCGACGACAAGCGTGAGGAAGTGAAAACGGCCTACGTGCGCTACCACGAAACGCTGGAGCGCATCCGCATTGCGGAGCAGAGCATCGGGCAGGCCACCGAAAATTACCGCATCGTCAACAGCACCTACTTCAACCAGTTGGCCCTGCTCACCGACCTGCTCGACGCCGATAACCAGCTGCTGCAAGCCCGCTTCGACCTCGTGACGGCCCAGGTGCAGGCCGCCACACTATACTACCAGCTTCAGAAAGCCCTCGGCCAATTATAGCGCATTATGAACACGCCGACTACTCCCGCTCAGCGCACCGACCGCCTCGTGGCGCGCCTCACCACTTGGATGGCCGCCCTGCTGGCCCTCGCCCTGCTCATCTGGGGCGGCACCGTGGCCTGGCACATGCTGCACTACGAAACCACCGACGATGCGCAGGTAGAGGAATATATCAACCCCGTCAACAGCAAAGTGGGTGGCTACATCCGCCGCATTCGCTACGCCGAAAACCAGGCCGTGCAGGCCGGCGATACGCTCGTAGTGCTTGATGACCGCGACTACCGGGTGCCCGTGGCCGAGGCCGAAGCTGCCCTGGCCAACGCCCGCGCCCAGCTCCTGAACCTAGCCAGCACCGTGCAAACCTCCGAGCGCAGCTCGCAAGTGAGCCAGGCCCAAATCGGGGCGGCCCGCGCCCGCCTGCGCGAGCAGGAGCAGGACTACGCCCGCTACCAAAAGCTATTGGCCGACGAGGCCGTGACGCGCCAGCAGTTCGAGCGCATCCAAACTTCGCTCGACGTGGCGCGCTCCGACTACGCGGCCTTGGCTGGCGGCTACCAGACGTCGCTCTCGCGGGTGAGTGAAAGCCAGGGCCAGCGCGCCGTGCTGGAAGCCGAAGTCAAGCGCCGCCAGGCGCTGCTCGACCGGACGCGCCTCGACCTGTCGTATACCGTGGTCATGGCGCCCTACGCCGGCACGATGGGCCGCCAGACCATCCAGGAAGGCCAGTTAATTCAGCCCGGCCAGCCGCTGGCCTACATCGTGAACCAGCAGGCCGGCAAGTGGGTGACGGCCAATTTCAAGGAAACCCAGCTGCATAACATGCGCGTCGGGCAGCCCGTCCACATCACCACTGATGCTTACCCCGACCAGACGTTTGCCGGGCGTATCGAGTCGTTGTCGCCGGCCACGGGGGCGCGGTTTTCGCTGCTGCCGCCCGACAATGCCACCGGTAACTTCATCAAGGTGATTCAGCGCATTCCCATCCGCATCCAGCTCACCGACCCGCCCGCCAAAACCGCCCAGCTCGCGGCCGGCATGAACGCCACCGTCACGGTGGCTAAATAACCCGCGCCATGCAAGTCGACCTGCCCGTTTTCAAGGCCTGGGCGCCCGAGTGGCTCATTCGGGCGGTGCTGTTTCTGGCGCTCGTGCCCACGTTTATCCTGCTGGCCCTCTACGCCAGCAGCACCGCCGAGCTGGCCGGCTACTACGGCGTGGAGCCCACCGACGTGCAGTTTTCGCTGCTCGTGTACTACGCCAATTTCGTGGCCTTTTTTCCCTTCGACCCCCGGCTGTCGGGCTACCTGCTCTCGCGCCAGTACTTCGTTATCAGCGTATTCGTGCTGATACTAACCGTGTGGCTCACCACGCTGGTGCACGATTTCCGGCTGTTTCTGGCCCTGCGCTTCGTGCAGGGCATTATCGCCAGCACGGTGGGCAGCCCGCTGCTCACGCTCATCTTTTCGCGCCTCGAATCGAACCGGGCGCGGGCCATGGGTTACTCCGTATTCTACGGCGCGCTGCTGGTATCGGGGCCGCTGAGCACCATGCTCAGCTGGTCGGTGCTGGAAGTGTACGACGTGCCGGCGCTGTTTCACGCCTTCATCCTCGTGCAATTGCCGGGCGCGCTGCTGCTGGTGCTCATCCTCAATAAAGTGCGCCTCAAGCACCGCCTGCCCCTCAAGGATTTGGAGTGGCCGAGCTGGCTGCTGTTTGCGGCTCTGCTCACGAGCCTGGGCTACGTCACGGCCTACGGCGAGCAGCTCTACTGGCTCGAAAGCCCCCAGATTCGCTGGGCGCTGCTGGTGGCGCTGGTATCGGCGGGGGGATTTGCGGTGCGGCAGCTGCACGTTAAGCGGCCCTATATCGACCTGCGGATTTTCCGCTACCGCAACTTCTGCATTGGGGCGTGCTTGTTCGTGCTGTTCTACCTGTTTCGGGGCACGCTGGGCATTGCCAGCGGCTACTTTGCCACCGTGCTGCGCGTGGAGGCCCGCGAAATGGCCGTGCTTCAGCTCGCCACCCTGGCCGGCACGGCGCTGGGCGTGAGCGTAGTGGTACGCTTTCTACTGCTCGATACGCCCGTGCGGCGCATCTGGCTGGTAGGCTTCGGGCTGTTGCTGGTGTACCACGTCTGGATGTATTTCCTGTTTGGGCCGGGGCAGCGGCCGGCGGCGTTTCTGCTGCCGCTGTTTGTGCAGGGGCTGGGGGTGGGCACGCTCATGGTGCCGCTGGCGCTGTTTACGCTCTCGGCCCTGCCGCCGAGCGTAGGCACGGCGGGCTCGTTTGCGGCCGTCACCTTTCGCTACTTCGGGTTTATCGGCTCCATGCTGCTCGTGAGCGTCATGCAGCCCTACTGGCGCACCGCCCAGCTCGCCAGCCTGCGCGCCGACCTGCTGCCCGGCACCAGCCTCGTCACCGCCCGCCTCCAAGGTGCCCAGCAAGCGCTGCAAAGCCACGGCCTCCCCGCCGAAACCGCCCAGCGCGGGGCCGTGCGCCTGCTCGCCGCCGCCCTCGATGCCCAAGCCCAGCTCCGCTACTGCCAGAACTACTACGCCCTGGCGGCGGCCGGCCTGCTGGCCCTGCTGCTGGCCCTGCTCATCCTGCCGCCCCTGCACCGGCAGGTGCTCTCGTTTCGGCAGCAGCCGCTGTAGGGGTGGGCATAGGCTAATTCAGAAACAACCCCCCAAACGCCGCCTTCACCAGTTTGTACACCTCATTGGCTTGGGTAGGATTCATAGCCAGCGCCGTAATACTGCTGATGAGCGAGCCAATAAACCAGCCCTGCCAGTCCTTTTTGGTGAAGCCTTCGGCCTTCACGGCGGCAGTCTGGGTCAACTCAATCAACTTCTGCTTGGCCGCTTCGGGCAGGGCCGCTTGCGTGAAACTCAGCTGCAACAGCCGCAACTGCCCCTGCACTTCGGCCAATTCGGTGCGGGTGAATTTGTCGTCGGCGGGCGTGGAGGTAGGAGCGAAGAGCTGCGCGGTTTTGGCCGCTTCGGCCCAGAGGTCGGGCACTTTATGTTCTCGCGTTATTTGGTCTAGCCAATAACCAAAGTGTTTTACGGTATTTTTCCAGCTAGTAAACCTGGAGTGTGTATGATGTTCACCTTCAAACTGGCCTGGTTGATAGTTAACTACGTAGCCGTAAAAAGAATCCTCATCAATGCTAAAGTAGTACTCCCGTTTGTCTATACTTCCTAGGCTTGAATCGTCAAACTTTGCTCGAAACCCATATTTCCGTTCAGCATTGATATGGGTGCTATCAATTCCCTTATCGCTAATGAGACTAAACAACTCGTTTGTTTGGGCTTTGAAAAGCATGGTAGAAAATATTTCCTAAAATCGTTACCTCCATCCGCATCACGTTCGCCGCTGAAGTGGTAATGCTGACGGTAGGGGTAGAAAAGCTGGTTTATTCAGGTGCGCAAGTTACCCTAGCAGCTAGCTAACTCCGCTTTCTTACATATACAGCCAGCGAGGCTACTGGCGTGGCGGTCGAGGCTGCTGACGTGGCTTCCGAGGCCTCGACAACCACGTCAGCAGCCTCG
>Ga0265797_10002638_pt1 | contig 29854 bp, 28 predicted proteins | sample P2T30metagenome_FD_192433 | JGI IMG/M metagenome (GOLD analysis project Ga0265797, IMG submission 192433) | Plant litter microbial communities from East Loma Ridge, Irvine, California - P2 T30 | ecosystem: Environmental > Terrestrial > Plant litter > Unclassified | place: USA: California...
TACTACTACTACTAACTCTCCACACCGCCGACACCACTTCGACACTCCACCACCCTACCGGCCCTCACCCTCGCTGCGACTCCATCTCTCCTTGCACTTTCGCTGTCCCGTCGCGACGCGCTTGCCATAATAATAATACATGCTCGCCGACAGCTGCTAGCCTACGCCGAAACACCCCAGTCCAATTGCCTCCCGCGGCATTGTCTCGCCGCATGAGACAACCTCTTGCTCGCCTGGCTCCTAAACACTCGCCACAACGCCGATAATGGCTGTATCACCACCACACGACGACGCAGGCGGGGATGAACCAGAGCGCTCTGCACCCACCAAGCGCATAAGATGGGCCACCCAGCGCGTCACTGGCGGTTCAGGCACGCAAAAGCGAAAGAGCATCTGGAATCGACAGCTCAATCGCATGGGCAGTACCAAGGAGAAGCGGGAGTCTGCTGGAAGCGACCCCAAGGTCGAAGACGACGAGAAAGATGCGGCGCCATCGCCCAGCAACCGGACCATTTATTTTAATCAGCCCCTACCACCTGAGGCCAAGGACGAGGAGGGCCACCCTTTGGTGCAATACAAACGCAACAAGATCAGAACGGCCAAGTACACACCCATAAGTTTCTTGCCCAAGAACTTGTGGCTCCAGTTCCATAACATTGCAAACGTGTACTTCTTGTTTATTATCATTTTGTCGGTACGTATCGATAAATTGCGCTGCAATACGGATGGAATACTAATCAAAGCGAATGTAGATTTTCCCCATTTTTGGAGCTGAAAACCCCGGTCTCTCAGCTGTGCCGTTGATCGTCATTATCGTCGTAACAGCGGTCAAGGATGGAATTGAGGATTGGCGACGAACTGTGCTCGACAACGAACTCAACAATGCGCCAGTGCATCGATTGGTCGATTGGCAAAACGTCAACACCGCCGACGAGGTCATCAACCCCTGGCGCAAAACCAAAAAGGCCACCACTCGGGCTATTCTCTGGGTCTGGCAACAATGGAAGAATTGGAAGGAGAAGAAGGGCAAGGGCGGCAAGGATTATTCCGATCGCGCTCTCGATCTGTCCGCAGAACCACAAGACGATAGGAGATATAGTGTGTGGTCACGGGCACTCGATGACGACGATGAAGTACAAGCAGGAGAGAACGAAAATGGCGACATGGAAATGACACCAGTTCCGTCGCCCACCCCAGGCCAGAAGAGAGGCGCGGCCGATGAATACTTCCACGGTGACGACAAGGTCGAGCAGCTACAAAACGACGCCGCGCAACCTGGGGACCTACGTCAACAGCTTGAGGTGCCTGATCCCGGAAAGGCTTCCACCAAGAATGCCCCTGTCGCCAAAAGATTCTACGGAAGTTTGGTCGATTCAACAATTGATGCGCCCGAAACTGCGAGGTTCAAGAAAGAATACTGGAAAAGTGTTCAGGTCGGCGACTTTGTGCGATTATACAACGAGGAGGAAATTCCTGCAGATATCATCGTTCTGTCAACAAGTGACTCCGATGGCGCATGCTACGTTGAAACGAAGAACCTGGATGGTGAGACCAATTTGAAAGTGCGTCAAGCGCTTCACACCGGTCGTAAAGTCAGGCGCGCGAGGGATTGCGAGCGCACCAACTTTAGGCTCGAGAGCGAGCCTCCACATGCAAACCTCTACTCATACTCTGGAGCTGTACGATGGCAACAAAAGGATGAATCAAACCCAGGAGCACCTCCGAGAGAAATGGCCGAGCCTGTTGGTATTAACAACATGCTGCTTCGTGGCTGCACGCTCCGGAACACCGACTGGGTTGTCGGTATTGTCGCCTTTACTGGAGAGGAGACCAAAATCATGCTCAACTCTGGTATCACACCGACCAAGCGTGCGCAAATCTCCAAGGACCTGAACGTCAACGTCTTGTACAACTTTGCCATTCTCTTCATCATGTGTCTTGTAGCCGCCGTTGTCCAAGGCTGGACTTTCGGCAAGGGCAACGAGTCTCTCGACTTCTTCGAGGTGGCAGAGCCCGGTGGCGAACCCGGTTACGGCAGCAGTCCAGGCATCAACGGATTCATCACTTTCTGGGCGGCCATCATTCTATTCCAGAACTTGGTGCCTATCTCTTTGTATATCTCGTTGGAAATCGTGAGAACTGCTCAGGCATTCTTCATCTACAGCGACACTTTCATGTACTACGAGAAGATCGACTATCCCTGCACGCCCAAGTCCTGGAACATCTCGGACGACGTTGGTCAAATCGAGTACATCTTTTCTGACAAAACCGGTACCCTAACTCAGAACGTCATGGAGTTCAAGAAGTGCACCATCAATGGTGTACCGTATGGCGAGGCATACACCGAGGCACAAGCTGGCATGCAGAAGCGACAGGGTATTGACACGGATGCAGCTGGCGCTCAAGCACGAGCACAGATTGCCAAGGATCGCGACAGGATGTTGAACGACATCAGGCGCATGCACGACAATCCCTATCTCCGAGATGAAGATCTTACGTTCGTCGCTCCTGACTTCATCAACGATTTGGCAGGCGAATCAGGCCGTGTCCAGAAAGAAGCGAACGAACGATTCATGCTCACTTTGGCTTTGTGCCATACCGTCATCACTGAACGTACTCCTGGCGATCCACCAAAAATCGAATTCAAGGCTCAATCTCCTGATGAGGCAGCCCTCGTTGCTACAGCGAAGGATGTTGGCTTCACAGTCATGGGTCGTTCGAACGATGGCAGCATTATGATCAACCAGTGCGGAGTGGAGACAGAATACACAGTCTTGAACACACTGGAATTCAACTCGACAAGGAAGAGAATGAGTGCTATTATTCGTATGCCCGATGGCAAGATCGTTCTTCTCTGCAAGGGTGCGGACAGTATCATCTACTCTCGCCTGAAGAGAGGCGAGCAAGCTGAGCTGCGTAAGACGACTGCCGAACATCTCGAGATGTTTGCTCGCGAGGGTCTGCGTACGCTCTGTATTGCAATGCGTGAGATTGGTGAGGAAGAGTACCAAAAGTGGAACATTGAGCACGATCTCGCAGCCGCCTCGGTGCAGGATCGTGAAGACAAACTTGAACTTGTCTCCGATGCCATTGAGCGTGAACTGACCCTCCTCGGTGGCACTGCCATCGAAGACAGATTGCAAGATGGTGTGCCCGACTCCATTGCCATCCTCGCCCAAGCAGGTATCAAGCTTTGGGTTCTTACCGGCGACAAAGTCGAAACTGCCATCAACATCGGTTTCTCTTGTAACCTGCTTGACAACGATATGGATCTCATCTTGCTACAACTCGAAGAAGATAGTGTGGACTTTGCGGAACAAGAGCTTGACAGACATCTACTGAGCTTTGGCAAGACTGGATCAGACGAAGAGCTCAAGGCTGCCAAGAAGAACCACGAGCCTCCTGCGCCCACGCATGCTTTGGTCATCGATGGTGATTCTCTGAAACTCTGTCTGGACGACCGCATCCGCCAGAAGTTCCTACTTCTGTGCAAGGAGTGTCGTTCAGTGCTCTGTTGTCGTGTATCACCCGCACAAAAGGCAGCTGTCGTCCGCATGGTCAAGAACAGTCTTGAAGTCATGACACTTTCGATCGGTGACGGTGCCAACGATGTTGCTATGATCCAAGAAGCCCACGTTGGTGTCGGTATCGCTGGTGAAGAGGGCCGTCAGGCCGTCATGAGTGCCGATTATGCCATTGGACAATTCCGCTTCTTGACAAGACTTGTACTGGTACACGGACGTTGGAGTTACAGAAGATTGGCGGAGACCATTGCCAATTTCTTCTACAAGGTAAGATTGCTTACAACTATGTGTAAGGATTTGAACTGTACTAACAATTTATTAGAACATCGTGTGGACCTTTGCCCTCTTCTGGTACCAGATCTACGCTAACTTCGACTGCTCTTACGCCTTTGATTACACCTACATTCTGCTCTACAACCTGGCTTTCACCTCGCTCTTGGTCATCTTCATGGGAATTCTCGACCAGGACGTTGACGACAAAGTCTCCATCGCCGTACCACAACTCTACCGCCGTGGTATTGAGCGAAAGGAGTGGACCCAGCTCAAGTTCTGGATCTACATGATTGACGGCTTGTACCAGAGTGTCATCTGCTTCTACTTCCCCTACCTGCTATTCCGCGTTGGCAACTTCGTGACCGAAGAAGGTCGCAGCATTAACGACTACAAGCGACTCGGCGTCTACATCGCCATACCTGCGGTCATTGTTGTCAACGCATATCTCATGATGAACACATACCGATGGGATTGGTTCATGAGTCTCATCGCTGTCGTTTCCACTCTCCTCATCTTCCTGTGGACTGGCGCCTATACATCCTTAACCGCAGGCTTCACCTTCTATGGTGCCGGAAGCCAGGTATTCGGTGCGCTATCCTTCTGGGCTGTATGTCTGATAGCAGTCATTCTCTGCTTGCTTCCTCGTTTCATCGGCAAGGCAGTCCAGAAGATCTACTTCCCTCGCGACGTCGACATAATACGCGAGCAGATTCGCCAGGGCAAGTTCGACTACCTTAAGGATGTCGAGCCCAGCAATGTGTCTCTTGCTCCTGTCGACAAGCTCGCTGGATCTGCATCTTCATCGGAAATTTCCAAGGGCAACGACAAGGGTAAGAACCATGAAAATAAGATGAGTGAAGACATGCGACCCATGTACCCGCCCTCAGTGGCGCCGACTGCAACCACGCACAACCCTCGCTCCCACAACGGCTCCGATGGCACAGACTACACTGGCCACCAGCGCTTCAGCCTCGACCGCGCTTTCCCTCACGTCAACACCGACCACACCAACATGGGTGGCCAACAAACCTTCAGCGGAACCAACACCCCCACAACCCCCGTCATCAACGCGCCTTTCGACCACGAAAGCGAGGCACGAAACTCGTTCCACACAGCCCCAGGAAGGCCCAGCTTCGATCGCCCCAGACCCAGCTTCGACCGCCTACGCAGTTCTTGCGACCGCACCCGCGCCTCGTTCGAAGCAAGTCGCGACTTCACTTCGGCCGCTTACTTGTCTCGCGTCGAGAGTAGTAATTCGGCTAACGGAGCGGACGCGCGAGAAGGTCGCAACCGCGCTAACCGCGCCAGCTTGCAAGTCAACGATGTCTCACACTCGCGAGAACCTTCGTCAAGTAGGCGGCACGACGTCAGTGAGGATTTCAGATGAGCGGTCTCGCAAGGGAACCGGGACGATAGGGATTGGATGAGACGGGAAATGTAACCAAAGCGGATTATTTATAGAGTAAAGGGGATTGGGGATCATTGGGGATTCATTGTTCTTTTTTTGTGTGTTCTTTCACTTTTACCCAACATCATTGCTACGCGCCGATTTGCTGCGCCTACGGGCTTTCCGGGAAGGAAGGAAAAAGAGGGTCCAGGAAATCTATCTCTTGTTCTTGTTGTTTTCGTTGGGTGTTTTCTCTCTCTGTCTCTCTCTGCTGTTTTGTACATAACGATTCTGTTTGATTGGTTTCTGAAAATTCTTTCTCTGACTTCAATTTCGATTTTGACATCTTTGCCCCTTTCTTTTTCCAATGGCGCTCGGTGTTTTGCGTCTTTTGGATCGTTTCATCTCGTTGGTCAAGGTATTGCTTGCGGATCTCCTCTGCGATTGTCGTTCGGTATGGAGGCTGCGAAAGTTGGGGAGTTGTTCAGCAGTGGCGAAATGGCGTGACATTTGCCTTCCTTTTCAGCTTGCGAAAGGAGTCTCGACTCAGATGGCATACAGTTGTTGTTTGCGGAGAAGTATTGGGTAGTTTGCTGTCTTTGAAGGCTTAATTTGAGCGGGGTTTTACGTGTTGGCTGATAGAAAAGTACATGTAGTTGCAGCAATTTGACAAGTTGGTTCATTTGAAGATCTTGTGAGTAACAATTCTGGCTCATGAGATTGAACGTCTGACGCTGATGCTCGCTGTAGTACTGCCCTTGCTCTGATCGATTCGGAAAGCTATCATCAGCATTTGCCGCTATTGTGACCCAGATGAAAGGATAAACCTCAACCATGCCTTCTAAACCCGGACGTGGCTTGCGCGCAACGTGCAAAACACACCACTCCATTGCTCTGAAGCCTGCCGGACATGGCCTACTCCATTGCGCTCTTTAGAAAAGCGACCATCGCCTGACTTGCCCGTTCTCTCTCGACCTGCCTGTCGCTCTTCTTGTACGTTGAGTCTGGCCTACTCGCGGAATACGCCGCGTTCTCCGCGACGGTGTTCGCTCTGTATTCCTCCCTCGCGATGGCTTCGCGCAATGCCGGAGCAGGGTCTGCCCCAAATCGCAAACACACTTCTGAAGCGTCGACGTTCCTCGCGATCGCGGAGGATGTTAGAGCCTCGGTTGCATCGGCTCCAGCGTGCAAGAGTGGCTCCAGGGCAGGAAGGAATCCTCCTCCCGCACTCACTGCGTAACTAACGGGGAAATCACTCGTGCTGTTCACTCTTGCGCCCCTGTTGAGCAATCCGCGGACGACGGCAAGGTTCTTGTGGAGTATTGCGCTGCAGAGAGGCGATCCGCTGTCGTGAGGGTCGTGCGTTAACTTGCGTAGGTCATTGTTGTTCCGATTGATGTCCATGTTGTGTTTGTCCAGTAGATGGGAGACCATAGCTCTAGACATCTCGGCGTCTTTGCATCGCGATGCGGCATGTAGAGCTGTACAGAGCGACGTATCGGCTCCACGGCTGACCAGATGATCGAACAGATCGATGTCGCCGCTTGCTGCCACGTTGTTGAGCAGGTGCAATGAGCTGTCCGTCTCACCTATTGCGAGACCGAAGCCGCCATCGAGCCGTTGGATATCTGTGCGGTTGATGTCTACTCCTTGGTCAAGCAGCCAGTCGAGAGTTCCGCGGTCATGGTCGAAGTCTCTGGAGATGATTAATTTACACGTTGCAGGTACGAGGCGGTGATTGGAACTCACTGAAGTATGCAATGGCCGTCTGACTTGAAATCATACTTGTGCTCAGCAAGGAGTCTCACAAGCTCGCCAGGTGCATCGGACAACGGTATCATGCGCAAAGGGACGACTTTGACGTCGGCGCCATGCTGAAGTAGCATGCGAACGATCGTTGGGTCTAGCGCTGATCCCAGAGCTGCTGTGGCATCGTCTGCGTCAAAGGAATGATTGGCCAAAAGGTGTGATACAACTGCGACATCACCATCGCGACTCGCGTATAATAGTTTTCGCCCGACTTCGCTGGTTAAAAGCATTGTTGTGTGAGGTTCGAAAAAGTCCGTGGTTGAGAGAGGAACTTTGTTGTTATAGCTTGCAAGGTGGCTCAGATTACATAGACTAATAGTCTAACAGTCATCCGGAGCTAGATCCTTCCGCATGACCTAAACGCTCAATCTCAACAATCTCGACGTTGCTGATAAATAAATCGTTTCACATAGGACGCGATATACCATTTTTTCTTAGACAGAGCAAAAGCAAAACATACAACAGGCGGGATTCCCAGATGGTCACCCACTCTAGTACTAGTCGCCCGGTTCAGTGCTTATGTATGGCAGAGCGGACGGGATGCCCAGTTTTCACTGACCTATGGTCGTATGTACTCGTGACGCAAAACAATTCGATATGATCATAAAAAATATAGCTTTGAGCAACAGCTAAGGACGATCGAAAGTAATGATCCAAGAACTCATCAACTGCGCTGACGTCGAGACTTCACTTTGACTTCCAACCAAACCGCCTCATTTAAAACTGCACGGAAGGCAAATCGGTCCTAACAGCGTGTCGTCAGATGGCCTTCTCACCATCTGCGTCAGATTGACTGGATTGACTTCCGGGGCTCAATTCCCAAACAGGCGCCTGGCTGTCAAATTTGGGGAGGAACATGGAGTTCTATAGCAGCTGATCCGCCGATGAGGCGAGACCGCTTGCGTTGTCAAAGGCTCTTTGATACAAGGGCTGTAATGTTCGTTAGTTGTGTGCAGTCGGTTGACTATTGTGAGTTGAGGTGCATAGATTTTATACTCACAAGCAGCGAATCCAAACAACGTGCTGCGGCGCAACTCCGCAACGCCAGGTTTTCGAGGAGTGCCTTCGCCTTCCAACTACTCGTTTTTGCATGGCTTGCGAGTATGTCGCCTGGAGGTATAAGCTCAACGACGAGCAGACTTGTTGCCGCCATCGCAATGACATCAATGGTAAAAGCGTAGGCCTCGTAAAGTATACCGTGAGCTTCCATCATCTCTGCGATGTGGACTGCCTCAATTGCAGCTTTCACACATGTCGATGCGGCGGTGTTTGCGCTTGGGCTCCGCTGTTCCCATGGCTTCGTGACGTGATGTAGAAAAGGGCAATATAGCATGAGGAGGATGAAGCAGTGCGTGAACCTCAGAAACAAGTTCGCCCTATGTCTTGACATTAGTAGGGATGGAGGAGGTTCTCAATGGCGTAAATTTTTTGCTTACTTGAGGGTATCGCCATCCGTAGCAGGGTTGTCCACCCGAGTGAACGCGTGATATTTCGATGACCATCGATCGAGAGTCGTACTCAGTTCATGTAATCTTACAGCGTCAATAGTGTTCGAGGTCTGACCTGGTGTTGTGGTATTCGTGAGGAAGACGCTTTCCCGAGCGTTGCTCATGATTTCCGTTAATTCAACGTTTGCGTTAGAAGCTGTCAGCATCTCGGGGCTCGCTACGTATGGAGCGTCCGTAGGAATGGCGGCGCCAGCAGTGTCGCTGACCCGAAGATTCCGAGGCAGACCCAGAGAGCTCGTTACGTACGCATCAAATATTCTTAAAGTGATGAAAGTTCGTTGTCTTGTTGTTCGCTCCTTTCCTGGCAGCCAAAAGTGGTTTGCAACATCGTGCAAGCCGAGCTGCTGCCTGTAATAAAGTATTCAGTCAGTGTACACCCGGCCTGACAAAACCATAATTGTAGTCACATGCCGTAACCATGTCAATTCTGAGCACAGGGATACGACGACTTACGCTGCATAGCATGCCGTGCTCACGTAGGTATGTGCAGCCCTTTGTGCAGACACGGACTTCAGATATAGAGCCATACACATCACTGTCTGCACCGCAAGAACGCTGCGGCTGCAAGCTTCCAATGGTACCAGTGCTCGAGCAGCTGCAAAATGAGAGAGTCTAGTGGTGTCATCATCGTCAGTGTCAAAGAGTCGTGTTTTGTTTGTGTGCTAGTCGAACTTACCCACGAGTTTCTTCGGAATGAGATCGTCTGCCCTCCAAGCTGATCAGAGTCGAATCGTGACGTTGCCCAAGGGCAACGATCGAATGTAGAAGACCGATGTAATCGCAACCATGGCCATCTCGATCCGTCGTTCCTGATTCGATCAATCGCTGTATATTGCTGACGACAGACTCGCGATCAATGAAATGCCAGAGAACAAATGCTTCGTCAAAAGCTAAGTCAATCCATCTGCGTATCATATTCGCGGGAGAGTAAAATGACCCTGCAAATGAGACTATAGGGAGTTTCTCAAAAGGTGCATCGGAATCCAGAGCGCTGACAATTCTTGTGGCGGGATGGTCAGGGTCAACCGAAAAGCCCACGAAATTGTCGCAGAGGTGTCTCAAGCTTCGCAGAACTTCGACTCCAGTTGTTCTCCCTCGATAAACGGACATACTTCTCAAGGCTTCATTCTTGAGATCAAGACCGAGCGCGTCGGCAGGATGTCGAGAAAGGTAATTTGATCCAGGATCATGAGTGCCATCAAATGAACCATGCTTGCTAGAAGCTATCGAAAGCGCAGAGTCGACTTGTTCGAGTGAGTGCCAGGAATCGGCCTGGTCTTCCGGCTCGGTATCCTGCGTTTTCGAGTCGGCTGCAGAGCCTATGGAAAGCTGTCGAACTCGGGCTTCGAGATCCTCCACTTTGTGCTCGAGGTGGGCGATATCTAGATAAATCGTGAGGATTCTGGTCTTGAGTTCGAGTACTAGAGAAGACTTACAACTCGGGCCTGATGCTTGTATAGCGCGCGTACCGTATGAACACTGAAGCCTCCAGACTCTCAGAAAAGGAAGTAAATGGCTGATTGAGATTTCACTGACCCGATCTCAACACAATTGGAGCAACGAGTTTCGCCATCACATTTGGTCTTCCGTCGGCGACACTGGTCACACTGTGTAAACTATCAATATAGCCCGTTCGACGGGCATTATCAATGCGACAACGTACCGCATGGCGTGCTCTCTTACGTAAGGAGCTTTGTGTCTGTGTAGTCTTGCGGTTCATCGTCTCTCTGAAAGCGACTCGTGGCGAGACGGAATTCCCACGGAAAGGCAACGCGGCGGATGTGGTTGCATCGCGAATAGCCGTCTAAGTGGCGGTACTAATATATTTCTAGATTGTAGCTGCGTGAGAACGCCTCTAGATAGGTGGGGTCCTGAGTACAAGTCCCAAGCTCCAACAAGGTTCATCCAGTCGGCAAGGCTTTGATCAGAAGGGATCGCCTCAGTTTGTGGAAAAAGCGATATGGCAAGCCCTAAACACGCGTAGGAGGTACCTCATGTTCCTTCAGGAGCCGCTATTTTGTCGTCTCATCGAATGATAGGCGGCTGTTCCAAATTTGATGAGGACCAAGGAACTGTCATGGGCGCGTAGATCCACTGAGGTTGGCATATTGTGCGAGCCCCACGCAGAGACATGGACGAGGGCTTTTAGGAGAACCGTTTTGACGCGCTTCACGGGATCTGCTTGTGCTTGCTTGTAAGATGATGTACAGCCAAAGGCATTAGACCATTATCATTGGGTCTGTTACACGGCTAGCAGTGGACCAGGATTCCCTTGACATCAAGCCAGCAGTAGTAGGGAAAGAGATACGAGCCGCGTTGGCTCTTCTTGAGTCATATCTCACACATCGCGCGATACGCGGATCTATTATTGAAGCGTTCGAAATGTTCCAGGGATCGCATCCTAGCTCAGATACCTACCTCTCACTGACGTGGGAATTCTTGAGCATAGAGATCTTGAATGGAACGATTTACTTTTTTCGCGGATTGAACTCCTTGTCGTTCGTCAGCCCCGCCAGTTCCCACTTCCCGGTGTCCCCTTGCTCACGTACGTCTGATTCATTCGTGACGTACGCATGGATCAAATATGGGAGCCGATGCAACAAGAACGAAGCAGATCGAATAATGTTCCGATTTTGGATACGAGGAACGGTGTTCGTCAATCTGGGAGGCAATGTAACCTGAATCTCGCCTGGTCTGATATACATGTATGCCTTCCGACCAGCACAACATATATTTTCTCGCCGATGTTCACAGGTCAAACTCACGGGGTGACATTCCTCCAGCCATTTACCGAGGTACCTTAGGCATGCGAGGGCCTCTGCCGCCCTGGTGAGGGCTGTGAGGGGCTTGTCTTCGACGTCGTCAAGGTTCCAAGATCTCGGCATTTTAAATGGCATATACACAGTATGCTTGATGCAACGCATTGTATCTCATCGTGATATCTCATCGTGTCATGGAGCGTGGACGCATGGGTATTCCTCTCGCGTGTCGACCGGAACCGTATGCCGGGGGTTACATTCGCGCTAAATGTTCTTGTATTAGGGCAGTGCTCCCGCCTGACTGCATCGCGTCGTATATTCGGTGCATTCTCCCACGAGATACTGCCGTCTGAAGATGGCGTGACCCAGGCGATCATTCCCATTGCGTTGTGAACCGCCTCCCATTCTTCTTTATCACCTGCCTCACTAGCATCACCTGTCGGTAGAGCGTTTGTATCTTCGACTGCAGCAATACAGTATCCATGTACAGCCTCTCCCCTAAACCCACCCTCTCTACTCTAAGCATAGTACTAGCAGACGGAGCAGCCAGCGTTTTTGCCTTCGCCCGTGATGATCACTTGTCATGCGATTGCGACTCCGGGTGGTACGGCAAAGCAAATGACCTGATGCACTAGCCATTTATGAAGCCTACTGTGAGTCTTTACCGTAGATCCATGCGCAGCGACTAGAGCTCGTGTAACGGTGAGCTCTAAGTGTCAGGGAGAGTAGGTAGGACTTCACCATATACAAGTATTCTCTGATGAACATTGTCACAATTGTTACATTGCTTTTACAATATAAGGGCATCTCATCGCGTTTATCCATCGATTCTCCTAGCACACCGACGTAGTCCACGGTGTACGAAACGTTCAGTCGAGGCCCGCATGCTGCACAGATGAAGACCTTCGCAATCTACTATTGGCTGGTGGAGGTGCCCGAGTCGCAACGCGTCCCGTGTGCTGTTGCACAAGTGCAGGGTGTCGTACTTGCGAGGTTGGCTGTCTGAGAGGCTGGTTGATCCCCGGCTTGAGTGGTTGTAGGTATTCTTGTGTTCGGAGGTTGGTATAAATCTGTTGGGGCCGGACCGAAATTGGGAATCCATCGGGCAGAGGCAGATCAGAGACGGCGAGACGAATCTCCTCGCCTGTCTGACGGAGTGTTGGGATACCAATGCTGCTGTACTTGACGCCGTCGAGAGGACTTGAGGCGGGCGGTGGATTGGGAGTCTTTCCCTTAGCTGTTGCGAACCCGGTGGAGCCTTGCACGCAGAGTTCGAAATTCGTCCATATCGCATTGGCTGCGTGCTTCCAGAGGTTGGTGAAGTTGTTGAACGTAAGCGGGGTGTAGAAGATCCTGCAGTCGGCTGCTTCGAACTGCATCTGCAGAGGTGTGGTCTCACCCTCGCGGACTTGATTGCGCAGACTTATCCCAGCGTCGTAAACATAGACGTCCTGGTTTGTGCGGTTCGGAATAACCCCCTCACCGATGGGATCGTCCTCGGCCTGCACGGAAAGGGTGTTGCTGATATCGTTGTCAAGTTCCGCGACGCTGTAGTAACGAGCCGCACGACTGCCACTTGGGGTCTGCATTGGTCCATAACTTGGACGGCCACCAATCACCACATTTCTCACTCCAGCGTCCGAGTGCATCATTTCCATGAACAGTGAGCAAGCCGATGAACAAAGACCATCTGACAACTGTTCTTTGCAATTAGCGGAGATCTTCGCGTCCATGTGAAAGGTCTTCTTACCATGATAATGTTCTCGGCGGCGAACGGAGCATCAGCAGAAGATGGCGCCAACAAGACTTGCGGAGGCTCGACTTGGCCCAAAGCAGAGTAGTCGTACAAGTAGTTCGAGGTGTTGAGACGGATCGTTGATGAGAAGCTGTCGACGTTATCTTGTCCTTGGTCGTACAGCTCTTGCCAGCTGGTGAAGTTTCGGCCTGTCTCTGCGTTAAGCCGTGTGGTAGCGATCCACTCATCAGCAGAAGCATTCTGGTGAGCGTAGCTATCCTCGTCCAATGTCTCGTAGTAAGAAGTGATGACACTGCCCATGATGTCTGCCAGTGGATGTTCACGCAAAGTGCTGCCTGCGAATGGTACGATCGACGGGAAGAATTGTTGGAAAACACTGTATGCCAGCAGAAAGGTACCACCCTCATTTTGCTGAAGATCGATGACAACCTTGGACAGACCCGCTGCCTTCGCTCGGGTAAGGAAATCGCTGACAGTGTCCGTGAAGGACTCGATGGCGGCCTCATCCGCCCAGAAGGTCGGAATACTGAGCACAGCAAGCGACTCATCGTGCAAGAAGTAGCCTGTGGTAAATCCAGCCGTCGTAAGATTCGGCTGCCACACATCCGGTTGAGGGAAAGCGGAGTTGTTGAATGCGGTAGGTGCTGGTGGCGATGAGGCGTTCGTAAAACTGCTCTGGTCGTCTTCCAGGGAAGACACGTTGAATGAGGCCGGGTAAAGCCCAAGGACGAAGAAGTTGTAGAAATCACCGCCTGTCTCCAGCGGACCGGTCTCCCCAGGATCGTAATAGACCGCTAGCCACTCGTCGTCTAGCGTGGAACCATCTTCAAATGTGTACGTGTAGTTGTCGCCGGGGTAGAACGTGGTCCCGCCTGACCATAGAGGAGCGAAGTCATTCAACACATCGATGACAGGGTTGTCAAACAATAAGTTCCAGTCGGCATGAGGCTCGACCATGCCATATGAATTTAGTGCCGCAAAGCGAGTCAGATACTCTATGACTTCCGTGCCATTAATGTGAGAAATGGCGGACAATTGCCAATCCCTGTAGGCGGTAAGTACAAGGCATGTCATCGGGAACGGTCACGAGAAGAGGGACATACTCATCAGTGTTTGTTTGGTTGTAGATAAGCTCGGCCGTAAGATAGACCTTCGGGAGTTGAATGCCATCAATCGATACGCAGGTGAGGCCGTACTGTGACCCGAAATAGAATGAAGACAGCAAACCTGCGTTGAGACTGACATGCACATCGTGGGCAGAGTACAATAGACTCTGCAGAGCAGCTTCGAACTCGTATTGGTTATGGAATTCGCCGGCGTCTATGGTGCTTTGAATTTCCTCGAGGCCGGCGAGTAAATCCGCTGCGGGCTGTTGATAGCCGGCTGGAGGATCTTTGAGATACTCGAGGGTACCTTGGAACTGCAGTGTATCGTTCCAATACTGGATGAATCGAGTGCCTACGGCGGGATTGAAAGGGACAGTGATCCAGCAGTTATAGACATCGATGGCTCGGGCATAGCCACCTAGAGAGCTTTAGCTTGGTACAACACATCATGGTAGATATAATCAAGCTGCGAGTGGCAGAAGAAGAGAACGACAGTTCGGTGTCACATTTTATGTTCTTCGTGCAGGAAGGAAGATGGATGTCAGTGTTAGACAGCAGGTTGGGACTCACTTTCGTGTGCTTCGCGGATCAGATCGCCGCATGCATGCGAATTCTCCTCGGATGAAGACGGAGCCGGAAGTGCCGCACCGGCGGCAAGGAGTGCAAATAAACTCCAGAGAAACAACATCACGCTTGGCGCAAGAGTATAACAAGACTTGATAGGAGATGACAAGACCAGACGACGATGCTTGGTCGCCGTATCAAGTGCGTACGGCTATCGATTTATGCCTCTCCAGCCGATGCTCTGTACGACCAACAACTAAACCCCTGCACCATGCGGCTGGAAGGCAATATCGCAGGTTTGCAACGGTACATGATTGCCTCGCAGGCACTGCCTCGGTATGTTGCCTTTTTTGCTGTGCTGATCTGGAGGAAACATGTTCGCTACGGGACGATTATATGATTGAACGTAAGAGGCGTCACGAGCCAAACGCCCAGCTGCTATAATAGGCAATCTGCACACCGGCACAGGACGTACCTACCCGACTTGGAATATTGCGGGAACCAACATCCTGCCAAACAACACCGTGCGATTATAGCACATCTGGTGGCGCCGCCAGAACTCTCAGCCCCTTTGCAGCCACCACCCGGTCTAGAGTCGTAGTCTAGCATTTCTAATCATCAGGCTGACGAACATGCCACAATTGGCCCCATGGTTGCATCTCTCAACCGCTTACGCGGCACATGTGCAGCATCAGGTACGGTGCAGCAGACTAGCCTCAGCAGGGCTGGGTTAGCTGCCTTGTCGCTCACCCCACCCATGGAGTACAGCCGCAATCATCTCCCATGGCTGGGACAGCCTTGTGCTTTATCGCTCGAAACCGCAGCCTGACTTACACGGCCACAATCTCGCGGCACAGTCCAATCTGGATGCCATAGAATCTCGACATGGATCCGTTGAGCATCACGGCCGGTGTTGTCGGGTTCATCGGGGCGACGGCACAGATCATCAAGTACCTGGAAAGCGTCCGGCACCAGCGAGAGGATGCTCGCACCTTCGCCGAAGGCTTTCAGCACATCAAATCTGACCTCGAAAGCCTGCTGAAGCTGTTGCAGCGAATCGAGCAACAGCATGCGCTCCCTTCTGCGACTCCTACGCCTTTGGACGCCCATAGACAGCATGAAGATCAGTTTTCTCGCGCCAGAGAAATGTGCGCTCCTGGCGGAGATTGCGACAAGATCCGGGCAAAGTTCGACACCCTCTGTAGCAAAGTCAAACCAAACGAGCGATCGAAACGGGAGAATCTGAAAGCTGGACTGACTTGGGTCCTGCGCAAGGATCGTATCAAAGAAGAGCAGAATGAGGTTGTTTCCCATCTCAGGCGTATGCGGGATATGCTGAGCGATGATCACGCAGGGCAACAGCTTGAATCTACGAAGATATTGCGCGAACTCAAGTATGACAAGGATACCAACAACAATATCGAGATCCTGGACTGGATCTGTGCAGACAGTCTCAACAGCCCACTACATCCTGCTTCCAAGCTTGTACTTGAGAACGCTAGCTTTGTGCGTTCTGATGCCGTGTACGCGCGATGGCACGAGGATAAATTGTGGCAGCTGAACTGCTATGGGAAACCTGGTGCAGGAAAGGTAGGTGCACACCTTGAAACAGATTACAGATTTGCATCCAAAGCTCCGAGTCAGGGTAAAGCACATGTATCCTCGCTTGATGCCACGCGAAAGGCCAATTGTGCGTGGCAGATCTTTTGCAAGAAAGCACCTGCTGATCAACGTTAGAGCATCAGAGCCCAGGCTGTTTTGAGCGATTTGCACAGAAGATATGATCGACATGCGACACCTGTGCTATCCCTCTTCTTCAACTACAAAAATTCTGCCCGCCAAAGCCTGACTTCAGTCTTGTGCAGCCTTCTCAGGCAACTCATTACCACTGCAAAGCCCGTCAAGATACCCCTGCGAGTACTGGGAGCATGGCAGAACTCTCAATTCACTGGCAAACGCCCACTTGATGAGCACCTGGCAAGGGACCTGCTGCTACAAGAGCTGGCTGAGAACGAACACAAGTTTCTGGTCATCGATGCCATCGACGAAGCAGAAGGCTGTCTGGATACTATCCACACCGAAATTCACCGTCTTCGGAACCATGGAGTTTGTATCTTCAGTACGGAGGTGCACGAGCATCGAATTGAGAGCGACAATGCATTCTGCTACCGACATCAAATTGGTCCTGGCCCCTGGGATCGCTTAATCCTGTACTGGCAATGCAAAAAGTGTCATGGACCTTTTGGCAGAGGTATTGAGATATGTCAGGACTGCTTTGTCAACAAACAACTCACTTGTGACGATACAAGCCACGTCCTCAGAATTCCCAACAGGATACACTTCGAAGTCAGGGCATCCTCGCAGGATATGGAAAGATTCGCGAAACAAGTTCTCGACGATGCTTCAACCGGCGGAGATGTTGGGGATGATGACTACATGTATGCTGGTAACGCGCCACTGCTGGCCATGGTCAAGGCAGATATTGGTGTCGATACTTGGGACACGATACCGGCCAAGATAGCCGAGGCGGCTGACGGCAACTTTCTGCACGCCAATCTATTCCTCGAGCGACTCAAGGAGCAGCGTCACACACATGGTGCTTTATCGCTGTTGAAGAGACTCCGGCTCGGCTCGCTGCCCGATATCGAAGACCAATACCATGAGAAGCTGGCACGGTGTCTGCAAGGTAGTGGAGCTCAAGTCGCTCGCGACCATCTTTCCATTGTAGCGGCCGCTGTGGACGTGCTCCAATTTGACCAGCTCTCCCATGCTGCAGCAATTGTTGTCGGTAGTCGTTCGCTGTCAGACTTCATAGGCCGCTGTTGCCGTCAGGAAGTTGTCCGGCGGGACACTGGTGGCTTGCTGAGCATTGACCCTGGGTGGCAGTCGGACACCTTTCGTGTGGGGTTTTCACATCGTACCTTGTCGGTTTACATCAAGAGTTATCCTGAAAAGACCCTTCCCGATGCGAGCCAGAGGATATTCGACGCTTGCGCATCGTATCTGAGCCTCGACAGATTCGCCAAACCCTTCACCACGTCATCTCAGCTCGACGACGCACTGAGGGAATACCCGTTCGCGTCCTACGCAGCTTGCTATTGGGCCTTTCATGCCCAGAATGTTGAGCCCACTGCAAGGAATACCGTAGGAATCCTGGAGCTGCTGAGCGATGCTCAACGACTGGATTGTGTAATGCAAATTGCTTGGCACATCCCATCCACGACAGTGTCGACGTGGGATGTCAGCGGTGGCATCGCGCCATTGCATGCTTGTGCGTTTTACGGCTTACACAATATATGCTCTCTACTCATTGATATAGCCTCGTCCGTTGACCCAAGCGAAGAACAATACAAGCAGACGCCATTGATCTATGCTTGCCGTCAGGGTCACCTCGAGATTGTCCGGCTACTTCTCAAGGCTGGAGCCAACCCAAATCACTTGACCAAACTTGGCAAGTCTCCTTTGCTAGAAGTCATCGAACTCGATCGCGAAGACGTATTTGAACTACTGATCTCCGAAGATACCACAGATGTCAATCTTAGAGGCACTGCCAAAAACGACCGGACACCTTTGGTCAAAGCAGCAGAGCTCGGTCGCGATGGCATGGTGGAGCGACTCTTGAGTCGTGCAGACATCCGCGTGAATGCTGTCGACGGGTGGAACTGTACCGCTCTCTCGAGGGCGGTACAGAACCTGCGGGTCGGTTGCGTCCGTCAATTGCTTGCGCGCGCTGATACTGATCTCTCATTACGAGACGACACAGGAGATCGCACAGCTCTTGACTGGCTTGTTGAAGACTTTCTCGACTACGACCACAACTCGGATATCATAAATAGCATTTCATCCATGCTCATGGCCGACAGCCGCGCACCGCTCCCGTCTGACGATGCCATCGTGAGTGCTATTAGTTCGGCCAAACTCGAGCTACTTCGAATCTACGTGCAAGGAAGTCTTCATCACTTGTATACGGACACTTATGGGCGCAACTTTCTGCATCTGGCCGCAACCGAAGGCATCTGCGCAATCGTGACTCTATTCCACACTCATTTTGCAAAGGAAGCTTCTTTCAACATTGACACTCTGGATCAGTACAAGGCGACAGCCTTACACGCAATCTGTGACAGGCTCTCCGACACTTCGCATGTCGAAACGATCAAGTTTTTGCTTGACGCCGGCGCCGACCCGACTTTGAAAGACGACCAGGGTTACACTCCCGGAATGAGAGCCAGACGGGCATCTCAAGATCTCTGGGACTCGCATGTCAAGGCGTTGTTCACTTCGACCAATGCGATTGATCCCAATAATCTCACGGGCAGCACGCCAATAACCCTTAGGATGGCGCTGAACGCTGCTAAAGTTGATGCTTTCAAGACTGCACTTAATCAACTACCTGACCCGCTCCTCCCGGAGATTGCCCACTACTCCAGCTCTACCATTTTACACCATGCTATGGAACTCCCGGAAGATTTCTGCCGAGAAGTCCTTTTGCTCTTGCTGCCACGCAGCAAGCAATTTTTGTCTGACGTCGACGCCGACGGGCAGACTTGCGCCCATCTGGCCATCAAACAGAATTCGTTAGAGACACTCAAGCTTTTATGTCAGGCTGGCATCGACATCAACCATCGAGACAGGTGGGGTCTGACACCATTTGAGCTCGCCCAACGATGGCAACGGCTCGATCTTTGTGTCTATCTGGTATCGCGAGGCGCATCTTTGCCCCCAGGAGAAGATATTAGAGCGGATGTTCTCCGAGCTGCAGTAGATTCCGGTGACCTAGCGTCGGTGAAACGTCTCGTGCAGTCTGGCGTCGACCCCAATTTCCGGGACGTGTTCAAGGGTCAAAGCAATCTCCAGCGCGCTGAGGAGCTGAAGGAAATGGCGGCACGAGCCTCTAATGATGAGCTGTTAGCAAAGAATGACCCACGCACGATGAAGGACAAAGCTACTTGGGATAAGTACAGAGACAGTGCGCCAGAAGTTGTCAGACGCGACGCTATCGTCCAATTTCTGCGGCGGTTGCAAGACAACACCGCAACTACTGGCGCAAAGCAGGCCAAGTCAGATCGAGTTCTCACTGCGCTGGTGGAAAAGCTGAAAGCTATGGATCCGGACACCCTCCTTCCTGTTTCGATCATCGAAGACAACGTAGAGCGAATCGATTCACCAGGCCTGTCGATGGGGTCAAACGCCACGCTGATGAAACAATCCCTGCCAGATTCGGTAGTGGCATTGTCAACGTTTGATGTTGGAAATGGAGTTGTGATGATAGCTACCGTTATGGTTCTTGGGACTGTAGCTGTTGCTATTGCTTGGATTGTTTTCCCAGTGTTGTAACAATCAAATTCCGAATACGATAGCTCTAGTGCTTCAAGTCTCGTTGTTTCCGTGCTCTGATCGGCCCCGCTGTACACAACTTTCTACGAGTTGGTCAAGAACTGCGCAAAAGAGCCACCTGACGTCGATCATCGTCCCACTGCATATCATATGATGTATACAAATAAGATACATGTCATGTTATCTTAAGACAATAAACTTAGATCGATCTAGACGCTTCTTCGTCTTGATATCGATGATAGAAGATAACCCTAGTTACCCCAACCTCGATCCGCGACATCGAGTGCGAAGCACAACCCTACACATGTGAAATCAAGGCAGTAGAGAATTTACCGATGTCACTAGAGAGTAATCCACAGTTTAGGGAGTTGAGACATTTGTCAGGATTTGGTCTTTGCCATTTCAACAACAGAGTGTCAGCTCTTCCACTTTGCCAGCATATCACATGATGGCAAAAAGAAGCTTTTTTTAGGAAGGCAACTGGCTTCACAAAATATAAGGACGATAACGTCGTTGTCTCAAGATGTTAAGATCTACAGAACATCTTGAGTAAGGAGCAGTAATAGCATAGATAGAGTGCTATCATGGACTATTAATAGACAAGTCCTAGTTGAACGTGCCAGGAGGTATATCTTCGGCGATCGCAACGTCCAAGATCAAGGCGAAGTCTGTGCGATTGCGAAGTCCTTCCCAAATTTGGCATTTGATGGAAATACATCCACCAGGATTTTCTTCGATATTAAAGGCAACACAAGGGGCAAAAACCAACACCAGCTAAGCGTAGGGCTTCGTCTATAGAAGCGCTCGAGAAGCACTATGTGGAGCATATCGATCTTGAAACACTCCAAATTTACAGCCCGGGACACATTCCGGCTGAGCTAAAGTCGCGTACTACTTCCTTCGATCATGTTGTATTTTTGAGAGTGGCGGAGTTTGCCATGATTGCAACGTCCTGGACCGTTTTACAACAACACCAAGGAATGATGGAGTTCATTGTCATTTACCGACCAGAGTCAGGTCACAACGTACAGCGCAGTAGGGCAAGTCCGACATTATAAGATCATCACCATGTTTCCCACAAGGTAGACCGAACTCACACAACAACAAGTTCCTCATTCTTTGATTCCTTACCATCAACTCTGTCAAGCAAATCATCATGGTCACTCAGCGAAGATGGGTGTCTGCTCTCCTGTCGCTACTCTCAGTGGCCAATGCAACTCTCACCCAGGAGTTGCGCGATCGAAAGCTTCCAGACTGCTCATCAGATATAGTTTACAGCAACATCGAAGACAAGGGTACCTTCTGGTATAACACAGGGGCAGAACAGTATGCCAACGACTACATCAACTCCAACACCGACCACACGATGTGGGCGCAGAACCTGTTCCGAGAGCTCCTAGGAAACCGCGACTACAGCAACTTCGACTGCAGGACGACAGGAGCCACATGTGACACACCGGGCGATATGTGCGGTACGCAGATATGGTCACTTTCTTTTATTTCGACCGTCCAACTTGCTGATAGACATATGACCAGATCGACTCAACGCAGTCAACAAAGGCGGCCTCTTCTACCTCTTCGTTTCCCTGAGAAACTTCCACACCAACATGGCATCTTTCGAGAAAGACGTGAACAACAACTTCCTCAAGAGCGCCGTGAGCGTCAGCCAGATCCAGGAGATTTTGAACATCCCCGACGGCACATCGGCCGAGTCCCCGGACCTGCTTTCGATCTTTGGCTCCGCTGTTGGCATCGCGGGCGGTGCGGCTGGACTTGCAAGTGGTCCTTTTGGCGCGACTGCTGGTGCCGTTTCTGGAATCTTCAGTATACTGAGCACGTTGGACTCAGGAAGGTAAGACTTTGAGCAGTATCAAATCGCGACCCAGCTATCGGTGACTGACACAGATACCTTAGCGTTGCTCCCGATAACACTCTCAAATCCGCAGCCAAGATCGACAAGATGGTCGAGGATACTATCACAAAGACCAACGACATCATCTCCAAGCTCGTGGGAGCTGTGTTCGGCAGGCCAGGACAACCGCAGGATATCATCCCCGACAACATGCGCCACGGCGGCGTTGACAGTAAGCGAAGAAGTCGTCGCAACAGAGTAAAGGTGTTCCGCTAACACATAAACTTCGTCAGACCCTGCGGTCCAAGTATTTGGCTGGGCCAGCTGGCTCAAAGAGCACAGCAACACCGTCGAAGCAGAGCAGTTCGCCAAAAAGTTCCAAGAGAAGACTGTACGTCCCAGATCATTAAAAACCGCTCTGTACACATCGATTGCTGACTAACATCGACTATCAGAGCCAATCCCTCCTCTGGCAAATGGGCCGCCTATACAAAAAAGTGTTCGTCGTCCTCCGCACCGACGTCCAAAAAGACAAGTGCATCGAACCCAACAACGCCTGGGACGACGAGAAGTCCCGCTGTATGGACCTTCTCACCTGGAACGGCGCCGACGACAGCACCCTTGGCGGCGGCAACGACCTCATCGCCAACAAGATGTGGCAGAGCTGGAACATGGACCCTTACTGGACGATGAAGAACGCCGTCACCTGCTGGGAAGAACACGACGGGCACATTGGTAATGTCGAGCCCACGCAGGTCTGGGAATCTGACGTCCCGCCGCCGTGTTTCTTTGCTATGGAGGTTGTCAGTGGAAGCTATTACGTTCGTGGCAAAGGGATGATTGAGCTGGGCGGCGATTTTGCTGGTCAGCATGGTTTGGACGGTATGCTTTGGCCCAAGAGCAAGTGCGAGGAGAACTCGAAGTATTGGGAGATTTCTGACCACTGTGAGTACTCCTGGGTTGGAGACGAGTGAGCTGGAATGGAGGAAAGAGTTTGGGTATTGTAAATTTGGGCGTCATCTTGTTTCCCTGCGATAATCGGGGAGAGTAAGCCCTACAAGGATATCATATCAACATGAAGTGTGGTTGCAATCGTCTAGTGTATGATCCTGTGATCACGAATGCTGCGAAATATGCTTGATGATTCTTACGCGTTACGTCGTATGCATCATTTGTCTCATGTTGCTTTGCCACTTGCCGCGCCAGCATCACCTGTTGGTGGCGTCTTTGTATCCTCAACCGCTCCTCGTTCAAGTTCTGAGACGGTTGTAACATGCGGCCTCTCTCCTACACTCACCCGCTCCGCCACGGGCGCAGCAGCAGGTGGAGCAGCTGGCGTTTCTGCCTTCGCCCTCCAGCCCTGCTTCCTCTTCTCCGCTGCCCACGAGCCCCAAGAGCTCAAATACGCGGAAGCCCTTTGGCTCGCGGCGTGAACATTAGCTTGCGCCTGTTGCGCAGCACCTGCTTGTGGCGCCGCTTTCTCACTTTCTGCAGCCGCAGGCGGAGCAGCAGCAGCGGCAGCAACTCTCGCCTCCTCGCTGCGCTTACGCTGAGCTTCGCGCATGACTTCTATGTCTGCCCAGACTTTGTTGAAAGCAGATGTGACCTGGGTACGGCCAGCTGCGATGCGCTCATTCACGACTTCTCGTGTTTGGTTGAAGCGCTCGTCGAGATGCAGCTCGGCAACTTGCGTGGCTAGTCGGCGTTGCACGTCTTCGATGGTGAGACCGCCGGCGCAAGGATGTCTGGGCTCAACGATGTCGAAGAGGTGGAGGTCGGTGAGGCGCTGCCAGAGCTTGTAGTTCTCGGTTTGTTGCCATGCGTCGCGGAATGTGGGTGCGAACTCGATGGATGGGTCGCCTTCAACGTCTGCAAGCAGGGCTTTGGGGTCGCCGGCATTCTGCTTGCTCAAGTACTGGTGGTACTTCTCAGCTGCGAGGAAAGCGAACAGGTATTCCTCGAACTGCAGGCGGATGAACTCCTCGCTTCCAGCGTAGCCGTGTGTTTTCGGTCTTGACGGGTCTGCTTCGTCCCACGTCTCGTTCACGGCCTGAGTCAGGAAATCTATCCACCGTCGGTCCGCTGTTGAAAGTGTTGTTGCTTGCCGTAGACTCGGAGACAAGACTTCGATCAGGTCCTCGTCAAGATTGATCATGATATCGCAGTAGCGCTCTTTTTGACTAAGCAGGATGCTGTTGGTACTACCCAGAATATAGCTCTTCGTGCCTTCGTCCGTCAAAGTGTCAAGCTGCTGCAAGGGCGTGTATGGGCCGAAAAGGCTACCCTTGCCGAATATTTGTAACGGGAGACCCATATATGCAAGAAGTGAAGCCCGGTCGCTCGTCCTCACACTATCCTGTGGTCGTACGGTCCGTCCATATTGGTCTAGATGTGGCGCCGCACAGTCCTGTAGTTTTCGTACCAGGCCCGGTATGAGAGACAATAAGGAGAATTGTACTTGGCACACTTTTTCACAATGTGAGCCAAAGAACAGCATCTGTCGTGGTATGTCAGTCCCTTAATCGGCAAATTCCCTGTTGTGCCAATTTACCTTTGGTTGTAGCAAAAGACACTTGAACAGCACCAGTGTCTGCCACTTATACGTGTGCACCAGCTCCCTCAGAGACAATCCGAAGTACTGATCTCTCTCCTCATCGTTCTGCTCAGCTTCATGCACCAGATTCTCCTGGAATCGCTATAATCACAAAAATCACAAATTAGCACATGTTCCAACATTCCCAAGACCCAGTCCTTCCTCAAACACCTCTCCCAAACCTCCGCGAATAAACCACACTAGGGGAGAGACCAGCAGCAGTCCCACCAACATACCTCCAAAATCTCCACATCCCTAAAATCCCTCTGCGCAAACCACGCCCTCGTAACAACACTCAACTTCTCCCTCAACCGTCCAAACTCCCCCGGCCGATCCGTCAGCGCAACAACAGCCTTCTGCACCGCACTCCGCGTGACATCCTCGCTCCTGAACAACAGCTTCGAAGCGTCAAGCTGCTGCGTACAACTGATACCAAACACCGAGGTTTCCTCCTCCTCCTCCCCCTCCTCCACCTCCTCTTTCTTGCCCTTGTGCACGAGCGTAAAGTAGCTGAATTCTTCTGTGAGCGAGTGCGCGCCGTCAGGCAGTGCCATGTACGGGATGAGGCCCCAGTCGTTGTCTTCGGCTGGGTCGCGGCCAGGCGGCGCGCCGATCCAGTGTTCGATTTCGGGGCCGCGGGCGTGGTGGAAGTCGACGACGCAGACCAAGGGTGTGAAGTGCTGCTTCGTCGAGGACGGGGATGTCGTTGTTGTTGGCGGGGTGGAAGACATTGTCGCGGGAGAGAGGACTCGTGTGCCAGAACCAGTCTGGCCAGCCGGTCGGTCTGGTGGTGGGAGGTATGTAGGAGGGAGATTAGGTGGAGGGGATATATTATTAAGTAGGGAACAATGGGGATAGGTTCTTCGGAATCAGCTTTCGGCGGGAGACTTCATGCTTTGGCGTGGGCCCTTGGCTCTCTTGGGGTTTTCTCTTCTTTGTTGCTGTGGGTGTTGGAACGGTTGGGCTAAGCGTTACAGTGAGGGGTGAGAAGGCTTTCGAAGGCAACCTGGTCGTGGGGTCTGCGCGGACAACGCATACAACAAAGCTACAAAGTACGATGGTACCTACGTTGGACACACTTGCGGTGAGGTCAGAGGGGCCTTGGCGTATATGGGTACGTTGATATCATGGGACTTGACCCTCGAAAGGCCGAGGTCAAGGTAAGCCATCAGTCATCAAGAACATGTGATGGGTTTAAGAAAAGGCAAATTTATGTACGGTATAAAGCTGATCGTATTTCATTCCATCTACTACTCCCTATTGGAGAGCTCGGCCCGCCGCAACGGAATCCGAGATGCGCGTCTTTTCCTTGCTCCAGCCTAAGTTCATGCCCGCGAGCTCTTAACCTCTTTGTCGTTGCGGAAAGGAAAAGAAAACCAGTCCCCCAAGATATCCTAGGCATAGCATTGTGTACCTGTCTTCCCTCATGCCCTTTCCCTGGTAATCGTCGTGAGTTATAATTCCTTCGGACATGCCGAATCAGCCGCTTGTGCCGCCGTAATTGATATGTCTGCCAAATAATTCCGGACCTAACCAGTAGATCATGCAGCTCTTGGAACCTCGCCATGAGCCTCGCCCGAAGGGTCGCCGTTTGTGTCGACGTTGTGGTAATCGAGAATTTCGGAGTACCTGAAATACGTTAGTGGTGGAATCATTGAAAACTGGCAGACCACAACTTACATCATAATTTTCCAGGTGTCCACAGGCAAATCTGCGTCGTTGAACGACCAGTCGAACTTCTCCTCGGCAATGGGCTCGTCGGTCGGGTCGTGGTAAGGCGCAAGGTAGGGGTCGGCGAGCGCCTGGCCAGCCTTTATGCGGGTACGCGGGTCGAAGACAAGCATCTTCTCCAGAAGCTCAATGGCCTGAGGGTCGGCGTTCTTGAACTTGTTCTTGAGCGGCTGGCGCTCGCGCTTGGGAAGCGATTGGACGAATCGCAGGGTGTTCTCGCTGCAGATGGTGCTGATAACATCGTCTGGGGGAGTACCAAGCAGCTCGGTAATGATGGAGAACTGGTTGACGTGGTCCTTTCCGGGGAAAAGAGGCTTGCCCTCGAGCATCTCTGCGAAAATGCAACCAGCACTCCAGATGTCCACCTCCACGTCGTACTTTTGCCATGTGAGCATGATCTCGGGCGCTCTGTAGTATCTGGTGGAGACATAGCCGGTCATCTGGGGGTCCTGGATACGGGCGAGGCCGAAATCGCAAATCTTCAAATCGCAGTTCTCGTTGACGAGAATGTTGGAGGGCTTGAGGTCACGGTGGACGACACCGGCGGAGTGGACGTATTTCAAACCACGCTGGGAGAGTCAGTTTGTGTAGTGCGGAGCCGAGGCTTTTCGAAACCCACCAGAATCTGGTACAAGAAGTATTGGATGAACTGCTTCTCAAGCGGGCGGGAGGTGAGGAGACGGTGCAAATCGGTGCCGAGGAGTTCGGTGACTAAAATCTGTCAGAGGATTGAAATCCGAAAAGGCTGGCGAGTTCACCTACCGACATACATGTCCTCGAGAGGAGAAATGAAGATGTCGCTCAAGCTGATGACCTGTTATTTATTTAGCGAGACCGCTCAGATTTGTCCAAAAAGGGGTGCCAGTTCGTACGTTCTCATGGCGCAGATGCTTGAGGAGCTTCAACTCGCGGTATGTGCGCTTGGACAGAACGGGTGTGCTGAAGGGTTTCATAATCTTCTTGATCGCGACGGGCGACGCGGTGAGCTGATCCTTTGCGGAACTATCTGTAGCGTGAGTTTGGATTCCACCGGTGCCTCAATACAGACAACTCACCAGACAAGTCCGAAGGCGCCCATGCCCACAGGCTGCAAATCCGAGTATCTGACGTCGCCGTTAGCCCACGCTGTGCCCCTCCGAAGCGCGTATGACGTTGTTTTTGCCCATACCTGCTCGTGATTTCGAAGGTGGTGCCGAAGATCTGGGCACGCACGAATTCCGCCATGATGAAGGTGTTGCGAGGTGTGTCAGACCGCGGTTGGTGTTTGTGAGGAGGGAAAGTGGTTGTTGTAGCGGCAGCGGTTGCGAAGTTGGCGGGCTTGCAAGTCTAGTAGGTCGATTGGTGTGGGGCTGGCTCGGTCACAGTGGCGTCAAAGCTAACCTCGATAAGCTGATGTTCACCGCGGACGAGAGAAACGAGTACTGGGGGCGCGTAGGACGGGCGTGGGATGTAGGCAAAGGTTTTGCGACACACCTTCTGTTGAGCGGCAGGTCCAGGTATGATGATGCAGCAGGTGAGTGTTGATTATTTATGCTCAGCGCGGGAACGGCGATCACGGTCCTGACGATCTGTATGCCGAGTGGCAATGATGGGCTTTCAGGTGGCGCAGGGCGGGAGGTGAATTGGGGGAAACGTGCTCCTGGGGATGTCGCGGTGTTGCTTGTTGATGGAGGAGGGGCGAGGAGGAGGGGGAAAGACTTGAGAATACGGTGTTGGTCAGACTGGCGGTGGAAATATCGAGCCGTTGCAACCAAGTATTCGATCTTCGATCTCGATGCCTTCAGCCACAGGCAGGCCGAGAAGGCTTCCGAAAAAGACCACTGCGCGCTCCGTGGGCCAGAACGCCTTCACACGTGTGGGTATGACGACATGACGATTGTCGTTTTCGCAGGTACAGTACAGTACCTTATGCAGGAAGGTGCAAACACCGTTATCGATAGTCATGTTTGATACGAGTCCCCAACCTTGTGGTCCCCACGAGTTTTCCACCGCAGAGTTGATGGAACGGATGCGGCCCTCGCTCCGAGATCGTGTGTTGAAGCTAGAGTCTCGTACAGTACGGTGATATCATCTTGACCATGTGGCTTCGCTCGTCTGTGCCTTTGGTGTGGCGCACCAAGATCTCCACAAACAGAAGTCAGTCGCGTCTTCCGCGTTGCGCCGCTGAAACGAAATGCGTTTGCGGTCCTGATGCTAATCTGCTGAGATCGCCTGTGTCTTCACGTATTTCCCGTCTCATGTTCCTGTGGTTCGTTCTTCCATGAAACAGAGCACTCAAAACATTCCGTCTCTCACGAGACACTCGAACGCTGAGCACTGGTCGTTGGCACGTCTTGGAACCAAGGACCTCTGCCTTACTTACCCAACCGTCATGCGGCACTTTCGGCCAACATAGATTGTGCAATCTAGCTCGACACACATCCTCCATGCATGTACTGGGAGCCGAAGTTCTTGCAGACTCGTCGAAGTCAGCTTTCCAAGTTGGCAAGCCATCTCAATCGCCTCGTCGTCATGCAGAGATCGTACCTGATTCTGCAAGCAGAAGACACCGGAGCTTCCGGTTCTCACATATAATGAGAATGCCTTGTTGCCATGTTGCCCCTCTCTACCATGTTACCTTGTTACCAGACCTCCAACTCCCGTGTCTCAAAACTGCGTATGCTCTCTGCACACAGATATCCAGCACACTCTGGCGTATGCATGTCTCTCAGTATTACTGCTCGTATGTATGTGCGAACAGCAATCCCGTTATCGTCATCGCTGTGGAGAAGAAGAAGGACATGGAGAATCTCCACTGTGCTGTACGCTCGGACCGACAGCGCTCTCGATGGTAGGTTTCAAGATCAGACAAAGAGGGAGCGTGTGTGTATGACCAAACCGCGGGCGATACACGACAGGAGGCGCGCGGAGGGTAGCACATCATGCAAGAAACCAAATTCTCCGACTGGAGCGGTGAATAAGTGGTGAGAGAGAAAGGGAGAGAGAGCATGCTCGCCCGATCACCCAGCAAGTAGCAAAGTACCTCATAGCAGCATCCGGGATCCTACGCTCGTGGGCGGCAAAGGCGAGCAACTAGCGAATGCTTGCCAGAGGACCGTCTGGTGTGCCCAGCGATGGCGGCCACGATGTGTGCCAGCCACCCGTAGCACGATGTCTCTGTGCGGGTATAGCCAGCAGCAAAAGGAGAGAGACTGTGTTGTGTCTTCAAGCTTGAGGCATATATATATGTACGCGAGCTGAGCGCGTGCAGATGCGCTGCAGTAAGAATAGATAGAGTGCCGCGCAGAGCCAACCAACTAGGCACAGTAGCTGTGGTGAGGGTGAGCCTGATTCGCGTGCCCCAGTTTAGAGTCTCGTCTCAAGCCGACCTTGGACCTTGGACCTCTCTGTCTGGCTGTCCGTCCCCGGGCTGTTGGCTGTTGGCTGTCTTTCACCCTCTCGCAGTCTCGACCCTCTACATCCATCCCATCTGCAGCATCACCACCACCGCGCGCCTGTGCCATACATTCCTCTCCCGCCCATCGCCACCACCGCTCCGCTCCGCCCCCTACTCGCGCCCATTATCCCACCGCCGCTGCTCGCCGCCCTCGCTCTGCTTGGCGCGCACCCGGAGCCCTCGCAAGCTACCTTACGTCAACAAAGCGAGCAGCTCTCTCCA
>Ga0265797_10002639_pt1 | contig 29854 bp, 24 predicted proteins | sample P2T30metagenome_FD_192433 | JGI IMG/M metagenome (GOLD analysis project Ga0265797, IMG submission 192433) | Plant litter microbial communities from East Loma Ridge, Irvine, California - P2 T30 | ecosystem: Environmental > Terrestrial > Plant litter > Unclassified | place: USA: California...
AAATTGATCGCGCGCGCGGGAACAACGCCCACGAGGTTAGGGCCTAAGCCCTTGAATAGCGCTTTCCAGCCTTCGACTTTGGGGATCGCGGCGAGGATTTGTCCTGTTTCGGTGATGTGTAGGAGCGCCGCGCGAGGGAGAGAAAGCTGATGCGGTGGAGGGATGCCTTTCGCTGCTCGTCGCGCCGCAAGTTCGGTTTGGTAGAAGGTGCTTTGCAGGCGGGTTTTGAGGACGTCGAGGGGAGAGGTGAGGGTCGCGGAGGTCATGCCGCCTGCGCCGCCGGCGACGAAGTGGGCCCATGCTTTGCGCTCTTTGGGAGAGGAGAGGTCTTTTGAAGTTGAGGAGGAGGAGGATGGGTTGGTGGACGGGTCGACTTGGCCGAGTTCGCGGGATTGGGAGGATGGGGCGGCGAAGGCGGACACCGCGGGTGTGGGAGTTATGGTGGCCATTTGTGCGGTGCGATGGTCGAGGTGAGACCCCAATGGGTTGGAGGAGATGGATCTTTCTATCGAGGTGTTCTCTGTATTTTGTTGCGCTCCTGAGAAATTTGATTGTGGTGCTTCTCAATGGTGGTGACTGATTCGATGGTGTATTAAAGAAGTATAGCTGAGCGCAAATATTGATGGAAAGCGACTGTGTGTTGGTACAAAGTGGCAGTGATTTTGATTAAAAGGGTGTGTAGTAACAGATGATCTGGCCCTGTCCTCCTATCCATCGCAAATAATCTGTCCCAGGGTCGGTCGGGGCTTCGGCGAAGCGAATCCGATTGCCTTTCTGGGACGTCATTGCCTCGAGATCGTGTCGCCATCAATTGTATGTTCCACCTTCCATATATGCAATTCTTATCCTGATAACATTTTGCATACAACACCTACCTTACTCGCCGCCTATATAAAACCACACACACAGCACAAGCATGTTCGCAACACCAATCCGCCTCGCCGCCAACGGAGGCCAGCCAGGCTTCTGGCGCCGCTCCCTCGACGAACTCAAGCGCCAGTCCAAAATCGCCGTCCGCCTCGAAGGCCTACACAGACCCAACCAGCCCTTTCCCCTAGCCCGATTCGAACAAGAAGACTCTATCGGGGGCATCAAACTCATGAGCGACGCCGACATGGGCGGCTTCAGCAAAGCTTCCATCACACACGTCCCCGGCACACCCGCTCTTACCGACGGAGAAACCGCAACCACAACACTATCGCAAACACCACCACACATGCTCTTCGCCGGCAAGATCTCAACAGAACTCCCCCCAAACAAACCCGAAGTCCAGCGCTCCGGCTACGCAGCCTGGCGCACGCGCGATCGCGGCACGAGCCTCTTCGGGAAACTGCTCTGGGACATCGATCCATACGCTTTCCTCGCCCTGCGAATTAAATCCGACGGCCGCAAGTACTTCGTCAACATCCAGACTGAATCCATCGTGCCAACAGATCTGCACCAGCACCTTCTCCCATCACACACGCCCGGCGAGTGGGAGACCGTCACGATTCCTTTCAGCAGTTTTGTGAGGACGAATTATGGCATGGTTGTGGAGCCGCAGCGCGAGATGATGAGGCAGAAGGTGCGCAGCGTGGGGATTGGGCTTATTGATCGTGTGCCTGGACCTTTTGAGCTTTGCATTGCGGATGTGTGGGCGACGAACAAGGCGCCTGAGAGGGGTGTCGATAGCGGATTTGATGTTGGTGGTGAGCCTGAGCATGAGGGTGGTATGATGGGCGAGGTCGAGCCGAGGAGGAAGCACGGCGAGCCTGAGAAGATCTTGATCTAAGGTGTTGCTCACAAGGTCGAGACCTTGAGCACCAATTCAAACATGCTGGCACATATGAACAAGCGTCTCCGCTGCATATGCCATAACACACTTTTACAGAAAAGCGCGATGCCGTTCTTCGGGAACATAAGCTCGAGATGCTTCAGGAAAAGGAGCCAGAGCAAATTTCTACCAGCCGCGCATGGTCATAGGAGCTCATACTGCATTGCGTCCTGGAAGCAACTCATATACTCACGGTGGTGTCGAAGTGAGAGAGCCCGAGTCTGATTTCGAGATCTCCAACGGCCTGATTTTGCATCCAGGTTCGCCCTCACTAGAACGACGTCTGAGATTCAGATGCTTCGTTCGGCTCAAGCTCCAACGGCTATCCAAGATGCTCCGAATCCGAGATATCCACGGCAGTGCATTCCTTAAGCACTTTAGGCGTAGTGGCACCTTTCAAAGATGCGCTGATGTATATACTGTAAAATATCCATGTATCTCACATTGAATATCGCCACATCTTCACGTGATAAACCTGAGGTGGTCAAGACACAGCTGCGTGAAGAAAGTGGTCCAGACTTCAAATATCGGACCCTGCGTGCCGCATGACTCGCCGACCCCAGAAGCCAGCTGTCGCGCAAGCAAGTAGTGCGTGCGACAAGCTCCCCGTCCGTCTTCAATCCGACCACCACCATTGCTACACTCTGAACATACACCACCACACCACAAAACAATCTTATACCACCGACCAGCTCGCCAACTCCACACCAGAAATACCAACACACAAACTCCCCACAAACCGCACACACAACACACAAACACATCCCTCACAATGGACCAAGCAAAGGAGTTCCTCGAGATGCCGCGCGAGTTCGTCAAGGACGGCCGCCAGTTCATCACCAGGTGCAGCAAGCGTACGTCTTCACTCAAGCCCTCCTCTCTCGCAAAAAAAAAGAAATCAAGGACTCGGAGCGCCTCCATTCGCTGGTCGTAAAAGCGTCTCTTGCGTTCGTTCGAGGCAAATCGCAACGAATCGCTCCTCTTCCACCACCACGCCCACATTGAAACCCAAACATGACCACGTATAAATCACTGACACCTGTCTCTCAACAGCCGACAAGCGCGAGTTCCTGCGCATTTCCCAGGCCGTCGGCATGGGCTTCTTGATCATGGGAGTTATTGGCTACGTTGTCAAGCTGAGTAAGTCCACACCCTCCTACCAAACCCTAGCATCCTTTGGTTACAAGAACATGGAAAATTGACTTCAATCCTCCAGTCCACATTCCTGTCAACAACATCCTCGTCGGTGGCGCTTAAGCGCTTTTTGACACACGTCGATTGCATGATTGGGCGCGAAAGATGAGAGCGGTGGCAGGCAGGCAAGAGTGGAGAGGAAGAGCAGAAGAGTGAGGGAGCGGTATGGGTACATGGAAACAGTGCCGCAGACCATGAAAAATACTGGCGGGTACAGGCTCCTGAGCAGACTGCCGTGTTGGCTATACCTTACCGTGAGTCGCGAGGCTCGAAAAGGCAGCAGGGCGAAGTCCTGACCTCGTCGACAAGGCCTGCTACCCATTGAGATCCCTGTGCACAAAAAAGGCAGGCTCTTGAGAAAGCAAGAGGGAACATCCTGCTTGCTGTGGTGGAGATTCAATTTTCTTTTGGCTTCTTTTTGAATTGTTCATATATATGATATTCACCTTTTTTTCCTTTTGATGAGCTATTGACTTCCTTCCCCACGTACACTTTTACGCGATTGTTGAGGCCGATACGAACGGGACCACTCGAATACTCACACTGAGAACCGATCAGGCAGTTTGCCACACGAGTACCAAAGGTATCGCAATTCTCAAGATCGAGGAAAAAGGAGGCTGCATGTCTCCAGACATATGCTATATGTACAAACCTTCAGTCGTCATCCGAACGCCATGCAAGTTAAATCAACCCCGAAACCCCAACTCCCATCCATAACCCTTCCAAGAAAAAAAATCACCATAGACATCCATCCTCACCTACTCACTCACCCATCATCCCCCCAAATCGCCGCCCCCATCCCCCTAACCCCCCTCCTCCGCCTAGGCTCCTCGCTCTCAGCATAATACCTCCCATCATGCCTCAGTTGAGCCGTAACCCGCGCCCCCATCGGCGCACTCCCCAAACTACTCTTCCCATGCGCCCCCCTCACATCCTCCCCAACCTCATCAGCCCCCTCAACGCCATCATTCCAACTATGCACCGTCGTCGTCCCCAACCCATGGTCCCAGCCATTCCAGCTCGTAGCCGCGACCACCGGCGCCGAAGGATGCCAGCTCGCGTCGCGGACGATCGTCTTCCAGGTTCCTGTCCGGCCGTAGTAGTCGTAGCGGTCGGCGAAGCGCTCGTCGGAGGCCGGGCGGGAGTTCATTGTGGCGGATTGGACGTCTATTTGGGCGCGAGGGGTGCCGTCGAGGTTCCAGATGTGCACCCGGCCGTCGTGCGAGCCGGAGTAGATGTAGCGTTGGTCGGTGGAGGTTGCGGGCGAGAAGTGGCAGCGGATGAGCGTTTTGAGGACGCGGTGGCCGCGGAAGGTTACGAGGGAGCAGTCGTGGGGGTGGGGGGTGTGGTCGAGGACGTCGTAGGGGGAGAAGCGGTAGTCGAAGTTTGTGGTGTAGTCCTGGGGAGGTATTGTTAGTGGTCTTGTATGGTAATATTTGCGGAAGTGCAGAAGTTCAGGGAGGCTTACCTGTGGGTTTATCCTCTCACCAGCATCCGTCGACACCATCTTCCGCAGATCCCAGAGCTTGCACGTCTGATCCTTCGCATTGCTGATGACATACCGGCCGTCACCCTTGGAATCGATATATGTCAAACCCTCCGTATGCCCCAAGAACATACCCGCAGGCCTCTCGGACCTCAGACTGCGACGGTCCCAGACTTTCAGCGTCGTGTCATCCGAACCAGAGTACAGGATATGCGGACTCATCTTATCACCGAAGCACACCGCGTTCACATCGTCCCCGTGGCCGCGGATCTGCATCACGCTGCGCTGGGCTTCGAGATCGTACACGTACACGCTGTGCTCGCTGGTGCCCGCTACAATCTCGCCGCCATCACCGCTGAAGCGCAGTGACCAGATGCCGAAATGTCCGCGTCCAGCGCCGTTGCCCATGTTTGAGAGGTCGAGGTGTCGAGGCTCAGAAGAGTCTGTCGGGTCTGTGGTGGCGAGACAGACATCGCTCCGGATACTGCTGTAAGCCAAATACTTGTTATCCGGCGAGAGCGTGGCGTCCGTGATGGTCCATTGGCCGCCGTAGTAATTCACAGTCTTGTAATAACGCCAGTCGTACGGATTCCTAGTGTCGTACATGCGAACCTTGAAGTCCTGTCCACAGGCGAAGAAGAAAGAGCCATCCTCGCTGAACTGCCCGGAGTAGCAGCGATCGTTCAAATTGATAATCATATCCGCTTTCGATCCAGGAATGAGGTCCTGCGTGGCCAGCGAATTCAACGCCCTTGCTCGCCCACGGCTCTCAACTCCAAGCTCGCGATCGAACATCCGCCTCGCCAGTCGCCGGCGCTTGTACTGTGTGCCTTCTGAGAAAGGCTCTCCGCAAGCCGAGTGGTTGCAGCGATCGTTCACGCCGAATGTGCCGCCCGCCATGAGTTTCTGGCCCTCCTCGGATGGAACCTTGGGATAGCGGTCGCCGGTGAACGTCCGCCTGGACCTCCGGTATGATCTTCCGTAAGGGACGTATTCTCCATCGTCGTCGTCATCGTCCTCTTCCTCGCCGAGTCCACCGCCTCCTCCGGTCACAGCGGCAAGCATGTGCCGCAGCCGAGGATTGGCGCCGAGCAGTTGGAAAAGTTGTGCCTGTGTGACTAAACAGAAATAGCAATGTCAGCGATGCTCCGTCCTGTATTAAAGTACAGCAGCATGACCCTACCTCTCACCGTACGTGCTCCAGCATTTGCCTCAGTTGTAGCCGCAGGTGTCTCGCCGCCGTCTGCCTCCTCATCTTCATCCTCATCCTCGTCGTCCTCATCCTCAAGCTCTTCATCTTCCTCCTCTTCGACATCAACAACAATCTCCTCTCCATCCTCATTCATAAACGTCCCTTCTTCAGCGTCGAAGTATAGTGTCGTCTCGCCTTCACCCTCCGCGTCGTCGTCTTGTGAAGCAAGGACAGAACTCGCAAGCTACGAGACAACAACGTTAGCTAACAATGGACCACATCCCATACCCAAGCTTAATGTCCTCAGCACAACAACCACCTGCCTTAAAAACCACCTCTCATCAAAGATAGGTACCTACCTCGAAATCCATGTCGTCATCACCACTCTCCGAAATCCCCGCCCACTCGCTCTCTTCCACCGAAGATTCTCTTTGTGCTGCCATAATATTCCAAGTCGAATCCCCCAGTCAGTAAATGAATCGCAAGTCTCCGCGCAATTGGACCCAGGCGAGTGGTAAGCAGTAGCGAGAAAGAGACGAAGCTCCAGAGGATGGAGTGCAAGTGGGCCAGCGGCAGCTTGCATGCCGAGGGCGGAGTGAGATTGGATTAGCGTGGGCGATCGATAGGAGATTAGCTGGGGGTTAACTCCGTGGACTTGATACTCGAGGTATATACTTTCTTCAGGCGTGCGATCGGGACAAAGTAGTGTGGTATATGTACATGTACCTTCTAATAACGGTTGCAATAATTGGTATCATGTCTCAACAGCCATGAAAGGGTACTTGCTTGTGTACTTGAAAATCGCGTTCCCGATCAAACCCATCGTTTGATTGTTTGATATATATATGCACATCCCATTCTCACTTTTCCAGGTTATTCAAACAATTACATTACGTCCTTTTTCTCGTCCCATATTTTCCCATGCCATGCCATTGGCGGCGGTCCCTCCTCTTTCCGACGATCGAAAGAAAAATGCATTCATGTCTCTCGCTAAACAGAAGAAAAATTCTCGCTAACAACAGAAGAAAAGTATTGTATCAAAATCACGCTTTTGTCACAACCTTAGCATCCAAATCCACATTCCACTGTCCCACATCCACGATCCCACCCGTTTTATCACTCAAATTCTCCTGCAGCGCTTTCTGCGCGGTTTCGGCATCCTGCAGGGATGAGGAAGATTGTAGGATGTAGAGCACAGCAGCGCGAGCAAAATCGACGTCGATCGCTTTGGAAGACGTGGGCGAAGCGGAAGATGAAGAAGATGTTGTCGATGACGGCGCCGCGCTGGCGGAAGTCTGCGAAGGCGAGGGCGAAGAGTCGAAGACGATGCCGTTGTGTGTCGCTTCGGCGGGCTGGTTTGCGCTGGTTTGAGAGGCTTGCGGGGCGGGTGTCCTGCGGAGCTTCTGGGCTTTGCCGTCGAAGCTGACGAGAGCGTTTTCGGCGGCACAGTTGAGGTCTGCTTCGTTGAAGAGACCGAGCAGGGTTTGGGCGTCGAGCTTCAGGTCGTAGTTGGTCTCGGAGAGGGTGAGCAGGCGTGGGATGGCATCACCGATTGTAGCGTTGTTTTGCAAGCCCGAGACGGCGATTGAAGAGCAGCCAGCGGTGGATCGCGAAGAGCAGGTCGGTCCGGTAAAAGAGTTGACGCACAAGCATCTGCACGTGTCTTCGCCTGTAGGGAAAGCCTGTCCGCCATTCTCGCAGGTCACTTTTGCGGCGCACTTGTTTGAAGTGGCTGCTTGGGTGCCTGCTAGATCTGATTGCGCAGATGGAGCCGAGTCGTTCTTCTGGTTCGGAATGACGATCAGTACAACAGGGATGACGGCAGCCGCTGCGACAAGCGCGACGAGGAGCAAGAGCAAAGTAATGAACAGCCAGAGCGGGATGCCACAGCAGCGGCGCTGCTTTCGGCTGCGGATTTGAGAGGCACCGTCGCTGTCACTGGGCAATGGCGCAGAGCTGCGGCGGCTTGACCAGTTAGCAAGACTGCGGTTCTCACGACCGCCGGTCGGGGTAGGTACACCGGGTGCGGGTGGCGGGAAGGACGCCAGTATGTCACTTAAGCTGCCAGCACTACGTCTGTACTTCTCAGCTTCTCCAGAGCTGTTGCTGTTGCCGAGGCCCTTGCCATTGCCGTTGCCAGGACCAAGCCAAGCTTCCATACCAAGTCTGCTAGCTGTACGACCACGGTCCAGGTTGGATGCCACTTTGGTCGCACGCTTGATTAGATCTGAAAGACTGCTGAGCGAACCACGTTTCTCTTCCTCCTTAATCTTGTCGACGTCAAGACGTGGTGGCTTTCTCTTGCCGGCTCGAGCCGCTGACATCCCGGTCGTCGGTGACATGAGAGTATCACTATCTTGGCGAAGTAGACCAAACTTTCCTCCTTCTTTCTCGGGGTCTTCAACCAGGATCTCCTTGTCGAGAGGGTCGTGGTCATCGTTGTTGTCGGTCTTCGCAAGAGGTGATCGGCCACGCGACTTATGAGTTGGTTTGGGTGTACTCAGATTTTCCTTGGAGTTGATAGCGCGAACGCTTGACTTGGGGCTGTCTTGGGGAGCAATCGGTTTGACGTTGTTAGTAGGTTCGGACGATGAGTCAAGGGACTTAGCATTAGAGCTTGGCATGTCTGCGGGTTGGGCTGGTGGAGGAGGAGGCGCGGTCAATGATTGTTCGACGTTAGGAGCCGAACAATCCGCGCCTGGTCTCACGTCTCCTTCAGACTGTATCGCAGCCGCCAAAGCGTTTGCCTCCTCAGCTCTCTTCAAAATGGCAGATGCATCATTTGAAGCTGTGCTCGAAGAGCGCATGCGATCACCACTCTTCACAGTGGTCAAAGTAGGCCTGCGTCTCCTTCCCATGCTGGCTTGTCGCACAGGAACCTCAGACGGGGACTCGCCACGATCTGAAGACCCGGCGTGCGAACCAGGTGGAGGGAAGTAGTCACTCATCCCTCTAGCTTCCTGTCTTTCGGCCGCTTTCTGCTCTCGAGTCGACGTGTTCTCTTGGCCATCATCCGCGTCCTGCTGCTGCATTCTCTGCTGGAAAGTCTTGAGTGGTTCCTCTCTTGTCGGAGGCGAGACGTCTGGCCCATAGTCTGAATAGGTAGAGCTGGCAGCGAGGCTGACTCCACTACCACGGCCATCGAGGTAAAATTTGGGAATGCCAATGGGAATGCTGGTCATGGAAACACCGCTTTGGCTTCCCCAAGCGCCTTCGCCCTCCATCATCTCTTTGGTCAAAGACGCGCGTTCTGCCTCTTCTACGATGGGATGCACTTCAGGCATTTGTTGCGAGTAGTAAGACGAAGGGCCTCGGCGAGCAGAGGGGGGAGGTCCGAGAGGTGGGCGTGGTGGTCCGTTTTTGTTGTAAGTCGCTTGTTGTGCGATTGGGTAGCCATTCGAAGGCAAAGGTGGTCCGCCATAGCTGTATCCGTCGCCAGTCCATTGGCCAGTTCCGTGATGAGACTGCTGAGCCATGGGCTGTTGATAGTTTGATTGTTGGTTCGCTGAGACCGAGCGAGGCTGCTGTCTCTGTTGGGCTGGTGGTTCTTGAAAAGGATGGTCTGCTGATGCGCTGCGAGATCCCAAGCCGGGAGGAACATAATCTGGTCGTCGAGGCCTAGGAGGCGGTCCAGATCGCGCACCGGTCGGCTTTTGGCGTTGATCTTGGGGAGGAGATTGAGGGGATTGATGGCGAGGCGGAGACATTTGCTGGGAGGCTAGTGGCCACTCGTCTTGCTCTGGCTCGCCATAGTCGCTGCCGTCATACATGTTGCTTGGCTGCGCTTTGGGATAAGCTTGAGGTCGGGGAAAGCGCATGCGCGGGTCTGACTGGTTTCGTTGTGGCGGCGGGTAGTACTGTTGCTGGTAAGGGTGCTGCTGGTAAGGTTGTTGCTGAGAAGGTCGTGGGCGTGGGCGTGCGGGCTTCTGGTGGCGACTCGAGCCCTGCTCGTGGTAGGCCGGAATGCCATAGTCGTCGTACGAATATCCGTTGCCTCCAGGGCCGTCAGAGGGGTGAGAAGAGTAATTCATCGTTCATGCAGGTCGCCGAAGCGGAAAACAGATGTGCTAGAATGTGCGGTGGTAACGAGCGTATTGTGCGAGGTAAACGAGTGGATAGGTGAGTGGAGTACAGCAGCGCGGATCAATCAATGCATGCGTAGTGGTGTGCGTTCGTGATAGCTGCCTGAGCAATATTCGGGTATTGTTGTGTTGTGATGTGCTGTGTTGCGATTGTTGGGTTGGTTGATCGTTCCGACGGGAGGTACGGAGATGCGAAGGCCCGCTGCGTGAGATGTAGTGTTTGTACCGCGATAGGAATATAGTATGCAGGATCGCGCCAGGCGATTGTATCAATGCTGCGCTCGGCGCAACACTGTCGTCTCCGGAGGAATATCGCACAAGAGTGAGGTGTGAGGCTCGGCCTTGGTGTAGATATCCTTGCAGCGCCAGACGATAGGTGAATCGCACGCCCGCTCAAGCCGGCTGATGTGTGCGCGCAGGAAGTCCAGCAACAGCTCGCGCAGCAGTACAGCCAATGTCTTGCAGCGGCGAGAGTCACGCGGGTGGTACGCTGCAGGGCAGCAGCAGCAGCAGCAGGTATGCGAGTGCCGTGCTGCAGTGAGAGGTCGGCAAGGCTGGAGATCTGTCGTCCTTCTATAATCTCTGGGACGGGGCCGAGTGGTAGCCAACGGTCTGTCTGAGGGAGATGATCGCGTGGCGCGTGGCGTGGGGTCAGGGAGCAGTGTGAAGACAGAGCGGGCGAAAAGGGTGAAAAGAATGGAGGCGTTCGTTTGGTCGATCGGTCGTCCAGTCGTCTTCACAAACAGCAGCAGAGCCCGCCAAGGGGAGGTCGCTCACAGATGGGTGGTGGTGAGGTTGAAGCAGCAGCGGTGCATGGCGGCGGCGTGCGAGATCATCACTACTACTACTACTACTATCACCCGGTAGCTGCTGCTCGATCGACCCCGACGCTGCTCGTTTCTTGCTGGAGGCCTCACAGCCTGGCCCTGGTGCCGTGCGCCGACTGGGGTGTGTTCGACGAGGTCAGGGTGAGATATGCGGGCGTCCACACGCCTGAAACAGTAGCGCGCAGCCTATCCTCGACGCACAATCCAAGATCCGCCTGTTACTGCCAGTCCCCTATGTACATTCCTCTCCTTGCGGCTGCCAGCAAGAAGATCTTCCATGGCCTATGCGATTGCAGCGACTGTATCGTGCTTCTCGATGCAATTCGGCAAACTCTTGCTGCACGGCATTGATGCTCGCTTAGACACCAACAGCCCTCGATCACAATCAACACCCACGTCTCCGTTAAGCCGCAAGCAGTAAATCTGGGTGTTACCGAGATTGAAGGTTCAAGGCACTAACAAATATCCCGTTGCGCAACCGGCGCGGCGGACAGGACCTGTTCGTCCTCGCAATCAAAACCGCACTCCCTGTCCGCCGCAAACACTGGCGTGACCCGTCCCATTTGCACCGTCTTGCGAATTTCCTAACATTTTTCTTCCTCCCAGGATATCTCTCTCAACTGCTGAAGAAAGCGGCCGGCAAACGCGTGTGCGCTGTTTCACCTATGAAGGTGATGTCAGGGTGTTCCGTGTTGGAAGCGCCTTCAATCGCCCCCAGCCATCTGCTATATTAAATGTCGTAATGTCCGAATTTGCGCAATGTGCAAACCTCCATGGATCTGCTTATAGTTTGCGATCCTCGATGGTCAGGGCTTCTAACATTACGGTTTGGATTTTGCGTCGTGGCTTCCGCGTTTATCGTGATGGTTCTTGTCCAGTTGTGCCTGACGATCGCCACGCTATAGGCATGCATTGCAAGTACATATATGTATACCTACTCACAGTACATGTACCGTGAAATGCACAACTACACATTAACACATACATCAACCGACATCAAAAACTATAAAAACATAAATATTCAAACATGCCTCCCTCTAAAGACTCTTCCACCTCAAAGTCAACTCTCCTCCTCTAAACCCTCACAACCTCACCACCCAGACCCTCCTACCTCACTCAAAAAGCGCACATGTTCGCCGCCGTCAAACCCGCTCAAACCACCAGCCATAGCGCGAACGTTGGTCCTTCACATGATAAAACATGAAGAGCAGCAGCAACAGCAGACCCGCAGTTCGCCGTTAGGATCGCCCTGAACTCCGCCGCACCAGTGCTTGAGGGCAGAAAACGGCGTCGGGAAACATTTGAGCGGGAGATTAGCATGGTGTTGTGGACGACGACGACGACAACGACGATAGTCAGACGTTTGTTTTTGTGGTGGAGAGAAGAGTTTTGTGAGAGATATTGGTGTCCTCAAAGGAGGATTATTCATGTGTTATGGGGTGGAGATGCGTGATGGATGGTTGTGCAAGGCGGTGCCGGATGCATGACTTGGGTGCTATTTTATAGAGTTTCTTTGAGGATGGGATGGCGATGTTTAGGGAGGGATGATTTATGTTATTAGACAGTTGACGGAGGTTTGTGTCATTACCTGAAGAGATGTAGAAATTTCAGTGTCCAATGTTCTCATTCTCGTGGCATAGCTGCTAGTTTGTTATGTTCGGTGGTCGTTGTTCTGACGGAGAGGTGAAGCTTCATGGGACAAGATCGGATAAAAGCGGCAACACGATGGTTTCGCATTTGCAACCGCCAATACCGCAAGACGATGAGCCTAAGGTGTCGATCAACATTCTATATGGCTGTTGGTCAAACATGGGATTCGTATGCTGCGAAAACTCGACATATCATACATTTTGCGTCAATCTGACAAACCCCAACACTAACCCGAACACAGCATTTATCACAACATCTCATTTGTCTCTTCTGCTGCCAGGCAAACAGCAGTCGCATACTCGCCGTCATGGCTAATACTAATCTTGACAATCTGTCCAGGGATGTCTTCATCCACCTCCTCCACCAGAGCTTCACTCCTAGTTTCATCCTTCGCTCCCCAACCCTCCCCTCCCATCGCCCTCCTCACCTCCGCCCTATCCAAAATCACCCCATACACCCTCTTCCCACCCTCATCCTTTAGAATCTGAATCTCATCAAACATCAACCTCCGCCACGAGCAAGCTTTTACAACAGCCTCCTTCGCAGCCCACCGCCCAGCCAAGTACCTCGCCGCCGCGTCTTCCTGCCTCCGCTGTTCTCCTTCTCCTTCACCGGATCCAGACTCGAATCCACTGTCGGCGCTCTCGAGACTGCGTAGCGGGAAGCGCAGGTGGAAAGCGCGCTCTTCGCGAGCGGTGAACAGTTTGCGCAGGAAGCGCGGGAGTTTGCGCGGGCCTGAGGCGACGAGTCTGGCTATGCGTGGGATGTGCGCGATGTCGGTGCCGATGGAGAGAGAGGGGATGGGGAATGGGCGGAGGGGTGGTGGCATTGGAGTGGTGTGTGAAGGTGAGTGGTGTTGCGATTGAGAAGCTGTGTTGACAACGTTAAAGTCCAGGTCGGGCTTTGGTTGTTTAAGCGATTGGACATAACCCTGGGAAACCCTAACCTTAATTGACCAGCGCCACGGAAAGCCAATTGGAAACCTTGACCGAAATAAAATTGAGGCTCGGCCACGCGAGAGAGCGGGGCGAGATTCTCTCGAGTGGGCGGAGGAGAAACATGTTCAGCCAGATCTCCGTTCGAACCCCACGGAGACGACCGCCTATCCCTCGCACTAACCGTAATGCCGTAAGGTCATGCCATGCTAAGAAACCACCTAGACTAAGATACCGAACGGAACGTACACACAAATCTACCTAGGTCTTCCTCTTCCTATCTCCTCTTCCGCACGAAAAGAAAGAAAGAATATCAAACGCTGGTCCCCTACCCCTCTAACCTCACTCCCCACCAAACACCACCACCTCCAACCAAAATGACAAACCGCTACACCGACGCAGAATGGGCCTCCATAATCGCCACCACCGTCTCCGCCATCAACAACACCAACAGTAGCAGCAGCACTAAACCCGTATACCCCCTCCCCAAGTCCATCCCAGCCACCATCGACCACACTCTCCTCAAACTCGACGCCACGCCCGCGCAAATCGACAACTTGTGCGCAGAAGCCCGAGTCCACGGTTTCGCGACCGTGTGCGTGCGGCCGAATTGGGTTGCTAGGTGTGTGGCGGATTTGAAGGGATCGGGCGTGGGAGTTGCGAGTGTGGTTGGGTTTCATGAGGGGACGGGGGATTTGTATCAGAAGTTGGAGTAAGTTGGGCTATTCCTGTTGGTTGTGTTGTTGTTCTTTGCTTCCTTTCTTGTTGTGGGAAGATGCATTTTGAGTATTTCCATCAGTGGCACAATGGACTTGAGGTACACCAAGAACAAACACACCAACTAACATCACCCACCACAGAGACACAACCCTCTCCCTCCAATCCGGCGCCAGCGAACTCGACACAGTAATGAATGCCACCCACCTCCTCCAAAAGTCCTACTCAGACATCTACACCGAACTCGCCGGCCTGCGCTCCGCCGCCCCCAACGCCCTCCTCAAGGTAATTTTCGAAACCTCGCGCCTGACCCGCGAGCAAATAATCGCAGCCTGCGTACTCTCCGCCGCCGCCTCCGTCGACTACGTGAAAACGAGCACCGGCTTCCTGCCCGCTGACGACTGCATCGTTGGGCCTGACGGTGAGCGCAAGCCGACGGGCGCGACGAAGGAGGATGTGCAGCTTATGAAGGCTTGTTGCGAGTACTTGGCTTCGGAAGAGAGTGCGTTGGGTGGTGGGTCGAAGAGGAAGATGAAGGTTAAGGCTTCGGGGGGTGTGAGGACGCTTCAGGATGCTGTGAATATGATTGAGGCGGGCGCGGATAGGTTGGGTAGCAGTGGTGGTGTGTGGATTGCGAAGGAGGGTCAGGCGGCGAAGGAGGGTAAGGGCGGATTGGATGGAGCGAGGCCGAAGGGCGTGGAGACGAGGATGTTTTCGGATTACTAGACGACGAATGGCACTATACGTTGGTGTCTGGAGCATCTGAACCGACGGAAGCCATGAATCTTTCGTCACTCTGTCTGACTGGGTCTTGCGCCGCTTATCCTCTCGTTCCATGCGCTTTCGCACGCGTTCGTGCGCTACTAACACTCTCTGAAGTCTTCGAGTTCATACCCTGCCTCATTCTTCATTGTCGGCTGAGAACACACCCACACACCATCCCTTTCCAGGCTTTCCCGTAAGCGAGAAATCTCATGTTGACTTCGCCACGGTGTTGCTCGGCTCCGGTTCAAGATACCTGTTCAAGCCGGATATGAACTTCTCCGCCGACACAGTAGAAAGCTGTTTGAGTGAAACCACAGCAATGCTGTGCACAAACTCTGCTGGGTGGTCAACACTGACGCAAGTTTCAACAGAGGCCCTGCCAACGCGCTTTACAACGATGTCGATAATCAACTGTCGAAGTGGCGACTTAGTCGGAGTAGAAGCCCAGATGTGAGTGACGAGACTGACGGAAGGCACGACGTTCCAGACCGGGATGTTGATGACCAGTGACCGCATCGCAGCGTTGCGAAGCAGAACGTCATCAAGGACATCTCCGAGCAGGTAGAGTTCGATGATCGCTCTGAGCTGATGCCTCGGTGCTCCTTTGTTGACAGCCACCCTCCCGGTGTAGACCCAAACCAGATAGGCTTGGAAGGCGTCCACCTTGACCTCGGGGAGGCGTACGATCTTTTCCGTTCCTTCAGCCCATAGCTTCGAGCACGCGGCCTCGAAGAACTTGGACTTGGCGCAGATCAGGTGCTTGTGGACGGTGAACTGCTTGCTATCTCTCGATTTGGGTTGGGGTTGGGGTGGAGGGTCTTCCGCTTCGCTCTCCGCCTTGCGCTTCTTGGAGGTCTCGTTCTTTTCGCGGACCGCAGCCAACGCACGTTTGAGCTCAATGTCCTGCCGTCTGCGGGTGACCTGTGACGCGCGCTCGGCGAGGAGTTCTTCGCGGTCGATGGTAGGGAGGCCGAGGACGTATGATCTGTCCGCGACGGAGATGAATTGGCCCTCAATCGGATACAAAGGCTCATCGTCGCCAGGTCCTTCACCGTGGCCCACAATCACAGTGATGATGTCGGTAAAGTTCTGGCTAGAGCTTTGTTAATAGGAGATCAAAGCTGCTTTGAACCTAGGTGGGCGCTCACCAGTAGTGCTTCGGTGAGTATCTGTCGTCGGCCGCTTGGTCACCCATGGCGACTGTGTATGGGACGAGGAAGGATTGTGTTAGATGCCCGATGGAGGGATTCATGTTTTTTCGATGTAACTTTGGTGGTGATGTGCTGGATGTGAGGATGATGAAGGTGGACAGACCTGGACGCGATGAAAGCGCGTGGAAAGTGGCGTTGCTGTTTGGCAGGAGCGAACAGTTCAACGAGGCAGGCACGACCGAGAAGAAAATCAGCTCGACTTCCCGCAGAATGCCCACCTCACTTCATTGACAGATACACTGCAATCGCCGCCTTCTGCGGTCGACCCACAACCACTCCACGCTTGCTCACATAGACTCGTGCCATAGCATAAATCTGCTGCAGATAACACCGACCGTTTTCGGTTGACTAGTTTTCCTCACCTGGGCAACATCCCACAGAACAAAAACATGAAATCGAGGTCAGCAATCAACTGGAATCCCCAAGCATGCGTTCGCTCATAACCTCGAAGTATGTGTGACGGCGCGATCAAGACTGCTTCACCAGCAAAGCATCTCTCCAACAAGTGAGCTCGAGGCTGTGCGTCAGTTTGCAAGCGGTTAAACTGATGTGCAAACCTGCTGTACGGCTTTCGTTCTTCAGTGTTTCCACCATGATTTCCATTCTTCACATCGCAGCTCGATGTCCAAGGGTCGTCGAAGTGAAGCTCAGAAGATTGTCGTTTCTGTCGCCGAAATTCGGTGAAGCTTCGGCTTCAACAAAAAGACTCACAACAGCACATCTTTCAAAGCCATTGGATGGAGTTGATCGAATCAAGGCAACATATAAAACAGAAACAAAATCCACCGACATTCTCTGAGGATCAAAAACAATCGGCCAAAATGCAGCAACCCAACGACACCCAAGCCGGCATCGTCGCCCTAGTCTTCAGCAAAACACCACTCACAATCGAACCAAAACCATCAACAGGCAAACTACCCATCCTCCTAGAAGACATCTTCAGCCAACATGAACCCCTCGAGGAACCCTCAACCCGCTACCTCGACTCCAACGGCATCACCGCCCGCGTCCTCGAACTCACCCTCCCCCTTCGCCACTCGCCCTCCCTCTCCGAATGCACCAAAGCCACCCAGCACCCAACCCTCGTCCAACTCCAAGAAGAACAAAACTGTTCCATCGTCCTCCAACCCGCCTCCCTTTACGCCCTACACCGCTCTCCCGGCCTCGCAGTCTTCGACATGGACTCCACCCTCATCCAGCAGGAAGTCATCGACGAGCTCGCCCGCGCCGTAGGCCTCTACGACCAAGTCGCCGCCATCACCGAAGCGGCCATGCGCGGCGAAGCACCCTACACGGACTTCGAAGCGTCGCTGCGAGCGCGCGTTGGGTTGTTGAAAGGCGTGCCGATGTCCATTTGGAAGGATCTGCGCGAGGGCGTGGTCACTTTCACGCCGGGCGCGAAGGATCTTGTTAAAGTTCTGAAGGGTTTGGGATGGAAGACTGCTGTGCTGAGTGGTGGATTCACGCCTCTTGCGCTTTGGGTCAAAGAGACTCTCGGTTTGGACTATGCTTATGCGAACCATCTTGTTGCGGATGAGAGTGCTGGCGTGCTTACTGGCGAGCTGGTGGCTGATGCGCCTATTATCCACGCCGCGAAGAAGCGGGAGTTGTTGCTGCAGTTGGCTGCTGAGAACGGGATTCCTGCGGAGAGGGCGATTGCTGTGGGCGATGGTAGCAATGATCTGCTTATGATGGGTGTGGCTGGTTTGGGCGTTGCTTTTAATGCGAAGCCTAAGGTGCAGCTTGCGGCGCCGTCGAGGCTTAATGGGGAGAGTTTGATGGATGTCGTGCATGTTCTTGGGTATACGAGGGAAGAGGTGCAGAAGTTCTTGTGAGCTTTGGAAAATGTGTAGTTTCTTTTCGGTTTTAATGGAACGCGATGACTAGATTTAGATGCAATGGAAGCGATTCCCAGACAGACTGCCGGAAGCGGTTGCTATACCAGTGCAAGGACCAAAATTACCACTCAAGCAGCTCTCTCGCCGCCACCTCCTTCTCGAATCCTTCCAACACCCTACCAACACCGCTCTTCACAACCCCCAGCATAGTCCTCCCCTTTACTCTACTGTAGAACACGGGACAATCCCTGCTATCACACTTGACCTCCTCCCCGAAGCTCAAACCAGCACAACTCCTGCAAACATCCTCCAAGTCACGATGTCGCTGCTCCACTTTATGTACCTTATCCCGCAGCGCAAGCAAAGTCTGCTGCGATCGCAAGTTCCGGCACGTATGACACAGCGGCAAAGGCGCCGGCTCGCGGGATTTAGGCAAGCGGTCGCGGCATACGATACAGAGCGACGAGCCCATGTAGCTTTCCATTGTCTTTTTCTTGGAAGTCGCGTGGTCGGTATCACCAATCAAGCGGATACGTTGGACTTTCGGCATCTCATCGTACCACTGCCGTACGTTTGCGCCGACGAGATTGAAGATCCTCTCCAGCGGCGGTATCAGGTTTTTGGAGATGTAGTACTCGGCATCTAGCTCGGCGTGTTCTTCGTTGATCAGCCTCTCCGGCTCGACACAGCGCTCGAATAATCTTGCACCTGGTGCGCCGGCAATGACGACGTATGGCACACGCTCGCCGTACTGAGGTTCCAGTCTGGGATCCTTGAGCATGCGTTTCGTAGCGATCAGGGCGCCGGGCGGCGCGGGTCCTTTGTCCGAGTAGGTTCCTAGCTTGACTTCTTTCGCAAAGCAGAAGTCTTGCACGGAGAAGCGACCGGTCATGATCTTCGTGCATTGCGCCTGGAAGTAGCGCTTGACCTCGCTTAGATCAGACGTGCGGAAGAGCAGTTTAAGCGCTTTCTCTTCGATTTTCTGTTCCGCAGGCGTGCCGTCGCGACGAACCGTCTCGATGCCTTTAGCGTCGAAGTTTGGCTCGGTCTGGGAAGGGTGCTCGTATTTGAAGCCGACATAGCGTTTCTTCGCCAACAGCACGCATGGGTGATACACTTTCTCGAACTTGAGCTTGATCGGTCTGGGATTCATGTCGGTGACGGCTTTCGAGATTTCGTCACCGATCTTGAAGGCTTCATCCTTGGAGCGGCCTTTCAGATATATGAACAGACTGTCCGTGTCGCCATAGACGACTTCGGCGCCCCATCGCTCGACTGAATGGATAAGAGCGATAGCCTTCTCCAATGTCTCGCGGCCAGTCTGAACAATCGAGTCTGCGATCTCGGAACATGGCATGCGACCGGAGAAACTAGCGGAGGTGTAGCCATACGTGACGTTTGCAATGAGCTTGAGAGCGAGCTGTCTGTTGTTGAGAAGCTGCTGGAGTGTCTTGTCGTCCTTATCCACTTTCATGCCGCTCTTGACCATAACGCGGGTCTCTAGGATCTCGCCCAGCATCTTTGCGAGGAGCGACTTGCGCATTTCGGGTTTGACGTACATCATGCCGTTCGGCGAGATGTTGACCTTGTCCTTGACTAGTTCCAGCAGACCGGGTGTGCGCTTGAAGTCGGCGAATCCCATCTTGTTCGTGCCTCGCCAATTGGTGATGCGGCCAAGGCAGGTGGAGTAGCAGTAGTTGTACGCGATCACGATACTCGGATACAGACTTTGGAAGTCCAGGACAAGCAGCGGGCTGGTGTAGAACGAAGACATGGGCTCCATGACGAGCGGCAGACATTCGAGCGCATTCTGAGCGCCGACCTGCTTCCGTGAAGGGGAAACTAGGACAAATGACTCGGGCTTCGCGATGCGGAACATGAGTGATTCGACCTTGAACTGCGAGCCACGACTAAAGACTGAGAAGAAGTCTACACCGAGGAGGCGGGCCTGTTCTGATGTCCTTGGGATGAGTTCGTTTGCATCAAGAATTTCCAAGTCAAGCTGTGTCCGTGTGAAGAAATAGTCCAGCACTTTAGCTAGGTCGCGAGGTTTGCTGCTGCGAAACCATTTTGTCAATGTAGCGAACGAGTAGTGAGGGATGCGTCTGTGCAGCAGGTGAAACACAACATTCTCCATCGTATATTGCAACAAGTTCAGCTCTGACCTCATGGCTCGCCACACGTTGATGGTGTGTCTTCCAGTAATGCGAACAGTCGAAGTGTGAGTGAAGCCCCATTTGTCTGCGTCTTTGCCGAAGCGACCATGCGATTGCGACTTCATGCGCGAGAACTCGTCTGGCAGATTGAATTCGTATTGCAGTCTTGCGCGCTCAATGAGATATCCCCAGCTGCTATTGTGTACTTCGTACCCGGTCAAGATGTCAGGATCGTGGGACCTTACAATATCGACCATCCGGTTGAAGAGATCGAGCTCGTCATCTTCCTCGTCGATTTGCACATTGTTGCCAACAATGCGGCGGACACGTTCAACGAGCGTGTCATCTTTGGGATCGGTGAGGATAACCACACCGAGCTTTGCGTCTTCGTCAAGCTTCTCTTCGGCGAGGCACCACACAACCATGTTGACTGCGTCCTTCTCGGGATCAGGTGAAAGATCGGCACGGGTGTTGACATGCACCTCCAAGCTCATAGTCGACATGTATCCCGTCTGATGCTGTACGCTGGTGCTGGCTTTACGCTGGGAGAACTTGAAGCCGTGCTTGTTTTTCTGAGTAGGGCCATCGATCTGAGACAGTTCGGGTGCTGGGCGGTTCTGACGCTTGATCTGGGTTGTAGGCGGACCATCCGCCTCCATATCTTCGACGGTGTCACGCTCCACTATCTTCTCCGATCTCATCCACTGCTGAACCTCGCCGTAGGAGGGTGGAGGTCTCATAATCTCCCAGTTCTTTATGGAGCATTGGCGTGCGCGCCTTTGATCGACAAGATCTTGCTTCGCCTTATCGAGTGGGGCCGATTTGATGGGCACAGCTGATCCCTCTTTGTCGAACACTGGTAGGAACGGCAATGTGAGGCTCTCGAGACGGAACTCTTGACCGGCATATTCGCGAGGACGATCAGGTACATCACTCTCACTACTGTAATAAGCACTTTGGTAGAGCACCGCGGGAACCATGGTCTGTTCGATATCGATGAACGTTGGTGGTGCTTGGTTGAAGACGAGATGCCGGACATCACTTGTGGGGCAAAACGAGTTCGCGTAATTTGAGATTGCCGCAGAGCTCAACCTCTGCTTCGTGGAACCAGGCCGAGTGGCGGTCAAGGTCGAAGACGCACTTTTCATAGAGTCGAAAGAGGCGTTGAAAGACCGATTGGGCTTCTTCGTCGGAGATGGCGCTTTTTGGTGTGGCGTCATGTCAGCTGCATCGCGTTGACTCAGACGTAGTTGCGTGTCTGGATCATTCGGATCCTTGACAGAGGGAAAGCTCAGCTTCCTTGACGATGACGATGACGACTGCTGCGACAACTTCGGCGGTTGGCCAGATGGTGGCAAGACTGGCCCATTGTCAACAGCTTTTGCCAGCTCATCTGTGTTCCCTGCAATGGTATGCGATGTCGCACTTTCCTGCTGTCGACGCCTAGAATCCTGTACGCGGAAATTGCTGTGCTTTGACGTAGTGACATCCTGCTGTGTAGACGTTCTGGGTTTCTTGAAAATGCTTTGGCTATCGTCCACGGCACGGCGCTTCTCACCGATGCTATTGGCATGGTCCAAAGCTTCTGGTAGTACATTACCATTGCTCAGATTTTCGGCGGCAGCTTCGATCTCCGCCGCATCTCCTGCGACTTTGGATTCACCCATGTCGTCACCGAGACCAGCATCGGCCAGCTTCTGTCGCTGCGTGAGTGCTTTGATCTTCGCAGCTTCCTCATCTGACTCGTATTCATCGTCGTCGGCGAGATGAGCAATGGTACCAAGGTCGACAAGGCTGTCGTCCTCCTGCTTGGCTTGAGAAAAACGTTCAAGACTTGATTCTTCAAAGCTCTTGTTGTGATTGTTGGAAGCCCACTTGGAAGTGAGAGTCGCCTGGAACAGGTCTACCACGCTTTCCAGGACTGTCGGCACATCATCTCTGGTTTGCTTGCCTGCTTCGAATGCTTCGAAGCTTATGTCCCCGCCACCTCTCGCTTTGCGTTCCTCGCTCACCAGTTGATCGATCATTTCTCGGAACTCATCTTCGTGGATCCATCCTCCCTTCGTATCATTGCGAGGATCGGCGCTCATACTCACAAGCACTTCCGGTGGGAAAGGAGACGAAGTAGGGTTAGTCAACCCCATACGAAGCTTGCGTCTTCGTGTCTCGTCCTTCCAAAGGCCAGCCATGGAATGCACTAGCTTCTCTTCTGGTGGTAGATTCTCGAGTGAGCTCAAACGTTCAATGAAACTGTGATGGAGCGGCCTAGCCTGTATCTCATGGCGATTGAGGATATCTTCAACCCGTATATCTAGCTCAAGCTGACAGTGGCTCTGTCGGGGGAACGCTGATTCTTCCAGCAACTGCTCCTTCTTGATAGATCGGTCATGCCAAAGGTGGGTCAATTCATCCAATTCTTCCCACACGGGGACCGGCCCTCGAAACCGAGGTCTCGAACACTCAATGTATGCACAGCCGTACAAGTTGAAGTCGCACATCCATTGCAGCAGGTATTGCAGATGAGCCTCGAAGGGTTGAAAGACTTTTCTCAAGATTGCTCCCTGTTGAAGCAGATCGTTGAAGCGAGTCATATGCATGGGGTTCAGGAGGTAGATCTTGAGAAAGTAGTTGTGTCCGACATTGTAGCCGAAGAATGGCACTCCCTTGACTAGACTGATGTGTGCCACAAATGTTGAGTTACGCGGATTGTCGTAGGGATTGCGTCGGTAAGACAGCGCAAGCGCATGGTCGATTGAGTGGCGTAAAGTGGTAATATATGTGTCGACGGCATCCTGCCCCACGGACTCCGTATACGGTATGTAGAGATATGGAAAGGCGCCGTGAATGTGCATGCACACTTTCTGACCAGTCTCGGTGGCTCCAAATACGCGTATGACAGGCACCTGAGGCAAGTTGTTACGCTGCGTAGGTGTATCTCTGAGCTCTCCCCATAGTGGTGGATCGAGTGGTCCTGGAGCACTTTGGTAATGGTCCAAGCAGTTCAGCCTGACACGGAAGGCTTCTGCGTCCTTAGCCATGGTCGAAGAATGGGCTGGTGCTGGTCATGATCTTCCATCCATGCTGTGTTCGAATGAGTGTGTCGTCGCCCTCGCGATATGTTTGCCAGTCGTGTTGTTCATTGTCGAGGCAGACGCGTCGAGTGGCGTAGAGTGGCATCGCGCGTTGCAATCCCCATGACGTCGGCGTGTTCAGCCACCGGCTCTCACTTTTTGACTTTGAGCCGGAAGAAAGGGAGCATCCGAGATGGCTTCACTCAACTTCCACTTCATCTTGATATTTGCTGTTCGCATCATCTCATCGCATGTCCAGATGACAGTCGGCCCTTCTTACGAGTCTTCGACCCAACCATCGGGTTTCTCACACGGTATCACATGCCATGCGATCGATGACCTTGGTCCTAAGCTCGGCCTAAATTGACACTATGCCTGCTACGCCCCCTAGCGGCAGATGCACGCTCTAACCATATACACCAGCGTGATCACTATGATCACCCACCCCGCAAAGTAAGCAGGTCACCATGTCGACACATCGTCTGCATACCGCATTACCCAGCCCGTTTTGCCATCGTCGCTGTGATCCTTCTCGACCGTCGCACCACATGCCCGCCTCCGCCCAGCACGCTAATCCGCCTGCAAGGTGTCGAGCGCCTGCAGCACCCCGCCGCCCCTATGTCACGTCGTGCATCTTCCCCGCTTTGTATATGCAACGCAGTCTTCTCGCTTTTCCATACAGACCATCTATCTGGCGATCGCGGGAAATGAAATGAGGCGTGCTAACGGCTCGTCTGTCACGCGCTTGTCTTAGACCCTGCTGCTCCTTGCGGCATATGTAGCTTTCCTGCTGGCACGGCTGCACGACTGCATCTCAGCTTGGAAGGTCAAGAACTTGCCAGCAAATGCATCAGGCAGGTACCAGTATTTAACTCTTCCCTTCCGCTGCTACTGAGGTACATCCAGTCAGTACACGCACCTGTGTAAGCATCCAGGGAATGACCGTCAAGATGGTCTTGCTCGACTACTTCCTTGCAGCGTCCTTTGCTCTCGTGCCATCTGTATCTGCCGGCATCCTTCCGCGTCAGACAAACACTACTCTTGCCTCATGTCCAGGGTACAAAGCTAGCGAAGTCGAGACCACTGGTAACGGTTTGACTGCTACGCTCACTCTCGCTGGTACCGCTTGCAATGTCTACGGTACCGATCTGGAAGAGCTCACTTTGACTGTGGAATATCAGAGCGGCAAGTATTCGAGCTTCACCTACAAGACTTGACTACCAATACTAACGCATTGCAAAGACCAACGTCTACACGTCAAGATACAGGATCCCGCCAATGAAGTCTACCAAGTCCCCGACTCTGTATTCGAACGCCCAGATGGCAGCGGAGGCAGCAGCAATGGCTCGGACCTCGAGTTCAAATACGAGGAAGATCCTTTCAGCTTCTCCGTGGTTCGACGTAAGAGTGGTGAGGTTCTCTTCGACACATCTGCAGCACAAATTGTCTTCGAGAACCAGTACGTGAGACTTCGCACAAGTCTCCCGAACAACCCGAGCTTGTACGGGTTGGGCGAGCATTCCGACTCATTGTAAGTTGAGCAAACGTTGCTATTGTGAAAGTGACAAGTACTGATCATCATGACAGCATGCTCAACACGACCAACTACACACGCACGATCTGGAACCGCGATTCTTACAGAATCCCAGAAGGCTCCAACCTTTATGGTGCTCATCCAGTCTACTACGATCACCGAGGCGACAATGGCACCCATGCTGTGTTCTTGTTGAACAGTGATGGTATGTTCAATCGTGTTCGACACCAGATCAACACATGTCACGACGCTTGTGCCGCTTGAAATTACCAAATGCTAATGTTCGGTCAGGTATGGATATCAAGATCGACGACTCCGACGGCCAATTCCTTGAGTACAATACTATCGGTGGTATTATCGATCTATACTTCGTTTCGGGCCCAACACCTGTTGAGGCTGCTCAACAGTACTCCGAGGTGGTTGGAAAGACCGTGATGATGCCATACTGGGGTTTCGGCTTCCACCAGTGCCGCTACGGCATGCGTGATGTATACGAAGTTGCTGAGGTCGTCGCAAACTACTCGAAAGCGAATATTCCACTCGAGACCCAATGGACTGACAGTAAGCGAAAGCAAATCTCAAGTTGACGATAGCAGAAGCTAATGACTTTGCAGTCGATTACATGTACCAGCGCTGGGTCTTTACGCTTGATCCAGAGCGTTTCCCTCTGGAACTTGTGCGTGAGCTTGTTGATACGCTGCACAGCAACGATCAACACTACGTCGTCATGGTCGACCCTGCTGTAGCACACGCTCCCAATAAGAACTACGAAGCATTCGACAAGGGTGTCGATTCGTTCCTGAAGTACAGCAACGGCTCTCTTTACAAGGGTGTTGTCTGGCCCGGTGTAACCGTATACCCAGACTGGTTCAAAGCCAGCACGCAGGAATATTGGGACGACCAGTTCCTGACCTTCTTCGATGCCGATACTGGTGTGGACATTGACGCCTTGTACGTATATGTGCGCGCACCATGAAGGAAGCGTCGCATTACTGACTTTATTCAGATGGATTGATATGAACGAAGCCAGCAACTTCTGTGCCTGGCCATGTCTTGACCCTGAGGCCGAGGCTGCTGCCCAAGGACTGCCGCCCAAGCCGCCTGCAATCCGACTTGGAAGCCCGCGACCTATCCCAGGCTTCCCCGAGGCTTTCCAGCCTCAATGCCGTGCAGTCATCACGTTTAATGTGAACGCGACCACCTTCTTCGGCGAGAACATTCTCATTCTTGGAAGCTCGATCACTCTTGGCAATGACAACATTGTCAATGCTGCTCCTCTCAACGCTAACAGCTACCCAATCTGGAGCGCAACCATCGATATGCCTGCGGATGGCACTTTCACGTACCAGTATGTTCGCGCACAACCCGATGGCACTTACATCTACGAGAACACGAACCGCACCGTTACTACCGGAGAGTGTGACAGCACGGGCAGCACACAAGACACCATCAGAACTAGCTCACCTCCGCAGTCCAAGTTCAAGAGACACACAAAACCCGCCCAGCCTCACGTCGCTGTACAGAAACGTCAGGCTGCCGGCGAAGGCGTTGGTCTACCAGGCCGTAACTTGCTAGACCCAGCCTACTCCATCCAAAACGACGCTGGGACAGGCGTCTTGAGCGACAGAACAATTCGAACCGACTTGATTCACGCAGGTGGATACGCCGAATACGATACGCACAACCTCTACGGAGCCATGATGTCTGAGGCCTCAAGAATCGCCATGTTGGCACGCCGCCCATCTCTCCGCCCCATGATCATCACTCGTTCGACTTTTGCAGGCTCTGGCCGTCAAGTCGGCCACTGGCTTGGCGATAATGGCGCGGAGTGGAGCTATTACCTTACCTCCATTAGGCAGCTGCTGGACTTCGCCAGTCTTTTCCAATTTGCCTTCGTAGGCTCCGACGTGTGCGGGTTCTCTGGTCAGACCAATGACAACACTTGTGCACGCTGGGCTGCGCTCGGTGCATTCTCTCCCTTCTACCGCAACCACCGCGAAGTCAACTATCCACCTCACGAGTTCTACAGATCCGAACTGGTCGCAGAGTCCGCGCGCAACGCCATCGCAATCCGTTACAAACTCCTCGACTACATCTACACCGCCATGTACGAGCAAACACAGTCCGGCACCCCCCTCATTCAGCCAATGTTCTTCGCCTACCCATCTGACCCGAACGCAAACTCTCTCGAACACCAGTACTTCTGGGGCCCGGGCGTGCTTGTCGCACCAGTCACGGAAGAGAACAGCACCACCGCAAGCTTCTACCTGCCCGTCGATATTTTCTACGACTACTACACCCACGAGACCGTCCGCGGCCAAGGCGCTGCAATCACCGTGCCAGACGTGCCCTACACATCGATCCCGCTCTATTACAAGGGCGGCAGCATCGTTGCCTTGCGCGCAAACTCCGCCAACACAACCACATTGCTGCGCAAAGAAAACTTCCAGCTCATCATCGCACCCGGTCTCGACGGCAATGCGAAGGGCAACCTCTACCTTGATGACGGTGTTAGTCTTGAGCAAGAGTCTACCAGCTACATCGAGTTCAGCTACGATGGCGAGTCGAGTACGTTCAAGATGGGTGGTACTTTCGATTATGATTCTGGTGTTATCATTGAGAGTATCACTGTTCTGGGCAGAGTGGGCGGACCGAGCAGCCTTGTGCCATACTCTGTCGACCTCACAGGCCCGGCAACGCTGGAGGTCTAGAGATAGAGTAGCGCAATGCGGAAAATGACAATGAAGGTACAGCAGGCAGAAGATCGCTGTGGAAAAAGAATTTGACACCGGAGGGGGACGCTCATTTCGAAACTATGAACAATCCGAAAACTAAATTCTCCACCGTCTGTTCCAAATGCCGTTATTGCCAGTCAATTCTAGGCCTTCACGCATATACTACCGCAGTTATGTATCGTGCTCGAAGCAGATGGCAGCCATTTCGACATGCTCATTGCTGCAGGTATCAGGACGCGGTATGCTTGGAACTGCACCTCACCCAGACCTGACGATCATAAGTCGTTGTGTTAAGGTCCACATATGTGAAGCCTGTTCTAGTCTATGTGACTCTGATCACTCCTTCGACGTTGCTGCCATCGCAGCTTACTTCAGCTTCTCAATGTTCTCGACCACTCTCGTAATCTCAATCTTGCTGCCATCCAACCTGTATCGCACCATCTCAAAGTCAGCCATCTTCGCTCAACATCGAACCAATCCACTGTGCGCACTCACTCAGTCCCGTCAAGCTCGAATGCCGCATCCTCAGCTTCTTCGAAATCCTTGAAAGTGACGCGTCCGGGAGCACGCGGGCGGCTTTGGTCGATAGTCTGGTCCATGTTGGGTCAGCCAGACTGGAGGTGTACAAAGCCTGAATTTAGAGCCGGGGAGCACGTACGGCCTCAGTGACGGTTCCACATTTGCTGAAGTGCTGTTTGAGACCCTCGTCGGTCATTTTGGTCGAGAGGTTGCTGTGTGGTAGGTGTTAATGGGAAGATCCCGAACGAAGGAGTCGTGATTTCCGACATACCCGACTTCGAGCTTCGGACACATGTTGGTTGGGAAAGACATGATGTGAGAGATTGAAATGCTTGGAGGGGAATATGCTGAGAGATAGGAAGGAGAATGAATGCTGCGAGTGAGCGCAGCCTTACTTATGGGGCCTTTGGAAACTTTTTGCTGGAGCTCGCGCGTGATACACGGCAGCTGTATGCCATTGTCTACAGAGACCCGCCCGCAGGCATTCTCGCATATATGACTACATTGCCCTACGCCATATGCGACCAGCATGTAAAAGCGCGCCTCGACTTAGCGCTGTTATTGCATACACTCCACCATTCGGAACGAGTCACTACAATGGCCGAGAGCTGCACTGAACAAAGCAAAGCTAGACTAAAGGTCAAAGCAAGATCGTTGATTGATTATTTCACCGATATCGTTCCTCTCTATCTATCTATGCCTTTCTAACTCTGATCGTACCACCACTCATACTAAAACCCGCACAAAGTCGAATTAGCCATCTGCACAATAACCCAAGACTTTCGTCGGGCCAGAACAGAGCGGAGCAACCACTTACTCAATTCCATCCAGCCCCTCTGCCGCAGAAGTAGCATCTTCTGCTTTTGCAAAAGTGACGAATCCAAAGCCGCGCGAGCGTCCAGTATCGCGGTCACGGTTTACGGTCTGTGTGCAACATTCTGTCAGTCATACGAAGCCCACTCCTGCAGGGAGATGAGGACATACGGCTTCAGCGACGCTGCCGTAACTGTCGAACATCTGCTTGAGACCCTGCTCGTCCACGTTGATTGATAGGTTGCTGTGCGAAATGGTCAGACGGAATGCTCGCGGCATGATGAAGGACACAGGCTGGAGACGAACCTGACGTGGAGCTTGGTAGACATGTTGATCGATGGGAGGGATTAATTTGTGAGGTTGAGAAGCTCGGCGAAGGATGTGTAGGACGAGGCAAGAGAAGAGAATCAAGCGCTATGCTTCTGCCTTTTCTTATAAGATCTGTTTGCTAGAGCTTGCACGTAATGCGATAGCTAATGTCATTGTCTGGCTGCAGGGCGCTTCTCGTACATGAAGCTATTGCGTCCTTGCCTATACAATATGCTGGCAGGACCTCGCTTAAGCACCACACTGTCACCAAATATATTCCACCCTCCAGAATCGGTTACTCAATGCCCGGGAGCTGCATTGTCCTGACGTGGTGCAACGATCTCCATTTGTAAAGACTGCTGTCGATAGTCATGCCTACATGACTGCTATTGCCCAAAAGTATCTCCCAACCGTTGTTGATGGATAAGAGAGAGTGTAATCAAAAGTGGGATTGAAGCGATATCGATTAAATCCACTTCACTTAGCCAAACTTCGTTTCTATCTAGTCAACGCCTTCGCAGCCCTAAGCTTGTTTCCATCCAACCTAAATCAAAGAGCCTCAAATCAGCACATCTGCCCTGGAGTGGACTCGTTCCCTTCCCGAGCTCGAGAGAGGGCTACATGTACTCACTTGGGAATGATCATGTGTCTTACTGGCAGGCATGGTTGGCAGAACAAATGGCAACACGAGTGAACTAAGAAATTGGTATCATTGGAATTTTGGTTAGGAGGCAACGCGTGATCTCTTGATTCTCATTGCATGCGACCCTAAACTGAACGCCTTCCCAGCCTTTGACCGGCTTGACGCCAGCGGGTAACATGACCCGCGTACCGAAATTTTTGAGAGAGGATTGGATAGTCAACCATGGCCTAGGGGCGCATGATTTACTCCTCCTCCTCCTCCTCGTCACCACCCTCCTTGGCCTCAGCAGCCTTGGCCTTCTTTCTGCGCACGCGACCGGGGCGTCCGCCACCGAAGGGCGAGGTAAGGGCGAAGTCGATGTGCT
>Ga0265797_10002640_pt1 | contig 29846 bp, 24 predicted proteins | sample P2T30metagenome_FD_192433 | JGI IMG/M metagenome (GOLD analysis project Ga0265797, IMG submission 192433) | Plant litter microbial communities from East Loma Ridge, Irvine, California - P2 T30 | ecosystem: Environmental > Terrestrial > Plant litter > Unclassified | place: USA: California...
ATGTCTCGGAGTGGCCTGAGCGACCAGAGGTCGCAAAGCGTCATCAAAGATTGTGCTTCGCATGGCTGTGAGATTCACGAAGCGCGTGGAGACGTCGCTAAATTCGAAGACGTAAAGACGGCGTTCTTCAGTGGCCCGCATTCAGTCCGCGGTATCATTCAGGGCGCAATGGTTCTCAGAGTATGCCGCAATCAACTCCACATGACATTCATCACCAGCTAACAATCTCTCAGGACAAGCCGTTTGAAGTCATGACCGTCGATGACTACCACACCACGATCTCGAGCAGAGTTGATGGTACGCTGCACTTGCACAATATCGCCAAAGACCAAGGCATCGAGTTGGACTTCTTCACTCTGCTCTCCAGTATCTCCGGCGTTCTTGGCCAAAAGGGACAGGCCAACTATGCCGCGGCCAACAGCTTCATGGACTCCTTTGCAAGCTTCAGGAACGCTCTCGGACTACCAGCGAACTCTGTTGATCTCGGAGTGATCGAAGACGTCGGCTATGTGGCCGAGCAAGAAGGCTTGGCACAGCGTCTCGACGACAAACAATGGACCGGCATCAACGAGATGGTCCTGCGCAAGATCCTCGACTTCTCCATCCTGCAGCAAGTGGACCCCATCAACGCAGACAGCCGCTGTCAGCTCATCACTGGCATCCCCGTCCCGCAGCCCGAGGACTCTGACCTTGCTCGCGACGCGAGATTCAGCCGCCTGTTTATCCCGCAGGACGAACACAGCACCGGCGCAAGCTCCGCCAAGAGTGAGATTGGCAAAGAAGTCCAGGCCTTCACCATGCTGCTCAAGTCTGGCGCGGAGGATGCAGCATTGCTCCCTCTTGTAATTGACATTGTGAACAAGCAATTCACCAAGACACTGCGTCTGAGCGAGCCGATGGAGCCGGCAAAGGCATTGTCGGCTTATGGACTTGACTCGCTCGCGTCGGTTGAGCTTAGGAACTGGGTTAGGCACGAACTCCAGGCCGGATTGACCACGCTGGAGATCAACTCTGCCCCGACGCTGACTGCTTTGTGCGAGAAGATCTTGTCCAAGCTCAAGGCTGCTGCTTCTGATTAAATTGGAATTCTGGGAACTGGGGAATCGGTCGCAGGGCTGGGTTATTGCGGAGGTCAACGCATTGTTTCGCAACCGAGATAAATACATACAAGTCATATTTCTCCGCAACTAAACGGTCCATGAAGGAGATGTCCGACAACGAAGTTGTCCACTCCTCGCATTGCGATAATTAGATGGTTCTTACAACCCCCCCGAGTCCACCATCTCCTCAACCCTCCTCAACCAATCCCCCACCAACCCCTCCACCACCTTCCCCTCATCGACAGGCAAGAAATGCGTCCCGCGATCCAAAACAGCAAGACTCGCCCTAGGATAAACCTCCATCAGCCGCATCGCATCCCTCCAACCCACAACATCATCCTGCCGCCCCGTAAGAATCAGGGCAGGGCCCTCAAACCTGCCCTCACCGCCGGACTCGAGCAAAGGCAAAGAATAGCGTTCCGGATCGTTGCGGATGGATTCCAGGACGGCGGTGTTGTTGGTGACCGTGGAATCCTCTGCTATGTTCATCTTGACGAGCAGAGTCTCGATGTAGTCTTGAGTCTGGACTAGGGCTGAGCTGGCCAGAGAGCGGAGCAGGCGAGGAGGGATTAGAGACATGGCAGCTTCGTTCTGGACGATTGGTTTTGCGAGGTCAACGTCTCGTTTCGAGTTGTTTGGTTCGATGAGTGGGACTTTCAAGAGCACCCCCAGGACCTGATCTGCAAATTTGGTAGCTAGAGCTCGAGCGAGGTAACCGCCTAGCGAAGTGCCGACGAGGAGGAATTTGGCGGGCGAGATGTGGGTTTGTATGAAAGCGGCGACGCGGTCGTGCATGCTATGTAGATTGACGATGGTTTCGTCCGCTGGGGAGATTCCCATTCCGGGGAGGTCGATGTAGATGCGGCGGTAGCGGGTTGTGTTTTTGGTATGGTTTTCTGAGAGGCGGGTGAAGATTGGCTCCCATTCGGTTGCTTCATAAGCGCCGCTCAAGTCCCAGCCGTGGATGAAGAGGATGGGGATGCCTTCGCCATGGGATTCATAGGCTAGAGGCATGGTTGGTGAGTGCTTGGGGGAAGCTCTGCGGTCGATCATTTGTCGTCTCACCAAGGTCGATGTACGCTGGCTAGCTGTGGTGGCAAGTGAGATCGCTTGACCGTTCAGAAATGGTCACCAATGCTGGTGTAGTTTGTTGATTTCGATGCCCGGAGGCGTCGCTCACGGTGAGAAGCAGCTGACTTATTGAGCGAGATGTTGCGGGATTTGATTGGTAAGCGAACACGACAATCTGATCCTTCATGCGACAAACGAGTCAGGCTTCAATTTGATGACAGGGAAATTGTAGCAAAGTCTCTTCTTCGTTGTAACTAACTGAAGCGACCGGGTGCGATGATAAACATTTTCAGGCATACCTGGACCGCCACTCCGAGTGTATGCAGCCGTACAGTTGAAGCCAGTAGAACGAGCGTTGGGCTAAATCTCTATCATCAAACCAAGTTGCAGACCAGGGACAAGGTAATACCAACAGGGTAGTTACAGCTTCATCTTCGGGCCGAAATGAAATACCGTGTGGGCATCGTGACCATTGTCGTGCTCCTCCGAGAGTCCGTCATGGTAAAAGTGTTCAGGGATGGGTGACAGGCTGCGAGCGCCGTCGCTGGAAGCATCACCAACCGAAGGAGATGGACTGTGCGTTTCGTAGCTGATGCAAGGAATGAAATCCTTGGACTGTTCGGACCTGTGGCAGCGCTTGTACCTACGTTACATAGTGAGTAGAAGTCGCTGTGTGAATTACTAAAAAATGTGCGCAAGCTGGCTATTCGCGCTGTCCTCTCTGCGCGATGCGTGCTTTTCCATGGGTATCTTAAAAGGGACATGAGACCCTAAATCTTAGTAAATGCAGGTCGCAATGGATCGATCAAAGCGATGGGGTGTCGGGAGAAGGAAAGACGAAGGGGGAGTCGCAGGCATCTTAGTACCCATCACCATCATCATCACCCCCACCCCCACCATCCTCGTAATCTTCCTCGCCGTCCTCGAAGTATTTCTCGCCATTGTAGTCGTCAGCCATGTCGTCGTTTTCGTCCTCATCGAACTCGTCGTCCTCGAGTTCCTCGACCTCGTCGTCTTCCGGATTCTTCTTCTCCGCAGCCTCGTTGTCCGCCTCGTTCTCGACTTCGTCGTCCTCGTCAAAGTCGGCAAGCTTGTCGCGGGTGGACTTGGTGTTGATTTTGAGAGTCTTTTTGCGCGCGTCCGGGTTGTCACTCTCGCCTTTGGGGTCGATTACGTCCCACAGCTCTTTAGGGAAGTGTTCCTTTTCTGGTGCGGGCGGATAATATTAGCTCGTTGCTCGCGGTTTGTGGTGGATTCGTTTACGCGCAATCGCTTACTGAATGGGAAGTCGGAGAAGCGTGGCACCTTCTCGGCCGTGGTCTTTTTGCCGTACTGCGGCACATCTTCGAAGGGATTGTACTGTTCCATCTGCTTGGCGCGCTCGACCTTCTTCGCATCGAGCTTGCGAATGGCCTCGGCGAGCCAGCCCTTGCTCATGCGCGAGCATATGTCGAGGTATCTGTGCACTTCTTCAAGCTCCGACTCGGTGGGCGGAGCAGCAAGATGTGGGAAATGTTCCTGGAAAAGGTTCAGCTCTTGCTCGTCGTCGACGTCAAATTGCGACGCCATGGCAGCGCGCGCGACATGTCAAGTGAGGGAGGCGTTGTAGCAGGAAAGGTGATAGTTTGCGACAGGATGCGACAGAATGCGACAGCTGCACTGCACTGCGATCTGCGGGTGGGCGGCTTACCGGAAAGAAGTTGTCCGAGTCCTCCTTCTGCTTCGCGAACTCTTTCTCAAGCTCCTCATCGATGTCGAACGGGACTGCGCCAGAATTGAGGCGCGCGGCCGAGCTGAGCCCGCCGCGACCACCACCAAAGCCTCCACGGCCTCCGCGAGACATATGGTGGGTATGCGATGTGGTTGGTAATTAGGTAGGAAGGGCTTGTTGATCAAGAGCGAATGGATGTCGTGTGACTGTGGGTGTATAGAGGCGTAGGAAGAGCGCCAGGATGCGCTTTTGCTAAGGGAAAGGGAGGGGGATGTTGGCAAGGATGACCAATTCTAGCATGGTCGAGTGTATAGGTGAAGCAGGTTATGAGTTGAGGTTGTTGGAGTGGAGTGAAGAAGGTTGAAAGACTGTCACATGCTTGTTGATGATGCCCGCGAAATTTTGAGGGACCGCAGCTCACTGACGCAAATGCAAAACGCCTGTCTGCCGAGCCTATAAGGTGCTGTCTCTCAATTGCACTACAAAACCGAATCGAGTTGAAACCCTAGAGCATCGCTTGAAGTAATTACGGCAGTTGCCAAATGTACATACAGAGAAACTCGAACGAGGTAAGGTAGACACGATTGGCTACATTGAAAACAATAGAGCAACTCCGGTCATGGTCAACGAAACCTCGACCCGACCCAGACTCAAACAGAAGAAACAAAGCAAGGAGATGCTGTACCCATACACACGCGATTCGCGCGCCCGAAAGACGCCTTCGCTATGCTTCTGAAATCATAAATCCCAAAAAGAAACCCGCGACCGTCAAAAAGCCAAACTCCTCCAGACACAACCCCGAGTGTCATTCTTAGAGCTAGCACTCTTTTCACCCGTGGCCCCCACACTCGCTGCACAACTCGATCACCAGAAACTGCACCAACCAATGTAATGCTGACACAAGTTCTCCAGGTTCGTCGCCTCACTGAGCAGCTTCTCAACCTGCTCTTCGACCGGCAGCTCCTTGTCCTTCTTGAAGTCGCGACCCGTCAGCTTCTCCTTGACTCTGCTCAACACCTGCAGCGCGCGCGCGTTCTGGACCTCCTTCTGCTCGACAGGGTCCTGGTTGCCGTTGACGTGCGCTACGCTTGTGCGGTTGTTGCGTGGGCGCCACGAGCTGCCTGGTCGCTCAGAGGTCGCGTCCGGATCGCCGCTCATTCCCATGACTGAGGGGCGGCGGCCTTCGGTTGGGCCGGATTGGGCGACGCCACCCATGATCGATGCACGACGGTCCGAGGGGAAAGAAGGCTCCGGTGGAGATTCGCGTGTGTTGAGGCGCCAGGTGAGGAGTGGATCGTGGACGAAGGCCTCGAGGACAGCCATGAGAGATTCTTTGTTGGAGCGCAAGAGGCGCATGACATGCTCGCATGTCGTTCTGTAGCTGCCCTCAATGTTGCTGACTTCCATGGCGAATGTGAGCATCCTCGTGAGACGGAATGGAACCCGTTCAGGGTACTTCTCACGATGCATGGCCACCTCGAAACAGTCACCGAAATCAATGTGGACAATCTTTCCAGTGACGCGGTCGAGCATGAGGTTGGACGGATGTCTGTCGCCGAGTCCGAGAATGTAGCCGACAATTGACATGACCGCGAGGGAACGTGTGTAGTTGGTGCGGCGGTCGAGCCAAGCTTCAGAGCTCTTACTCTTGAGCCAAAGCACACGATACAAATCTTGGCCTGTAGTGTTGTCCAAAGCGTAGCCGAATACTTCGACCTTCTGCATGAGAGTGAGGTTGTCGTAGTCGGGAGCCATTTGCAGCATGATTCTGTGCTCGATGTTGAGAAGGATCTTTCGGCTTTCGCGGTACTCGCGGATGAGCACGTGGAGAGTATCACTGTTCGGCACCCAACCAAGTAGACCTGAAGATGTCGATAGAGGTACTGCGGCGTAACGCTGGATATTAAGATGGCGCTTCAGGCACTCGGGTTCAGTGGCAAGCAAGGTGTTGACCAGGCCGAAAAGCTGCATGACGCGCTCGTCCTGACGGATGTCCTCGTGTCCCTTCAGAAGGAAGTCGTAAGAAGTGCCATCGCTGCCCAGCATTGCCAGCTTACGCGGGCGCTGCTTGGAAGAGATGACTGATGCGAGTGGGCTGAAAGACTTGATGCTGATGGTGGCCCTTCCACTCTGGTATGTGCCGGGCACAGCGAGATCCAGATCGTGCGCATTCTTCAGCTCAGGCGACACGTATTGAAGTTCTAAGCTCATCAGCTGCGGCAGCTGACGGGCGATTCGTTTGAAAACGCCATAGTACAGATCCCAGGCCTGACCGAGACAGCGGTTGTTAGTCATAGATCTCTCCCACTCGATCCTCTGTTTCGCTTTGAGACTTACCTGATTAAGATCACCAATCTCCCTCGTTGTCTTGTATGCTTCACACCAGTCCTTGGCCTCCGACAAATCTCTGCCAAAGCTTTGGATGAAGCTGATCTCACGGAGTGTCTCTGGGCCCTTGCGCAACATCTCGTGCAGAGGCTCGAGGGTTGCCAACATGCCTTCGATGTTGTGGTCGCCAAAGTACAGGCGCGATGCTTCCTCGAGACCTTCGTGCCATTGTTCGTGCCAGAGCACCGCAATACGGATGAGTTCGTGGCTGACAAGACCGGCCTGTTCAACCAGATGTGGACTGTGCTGGCGCATCGCTTCCATGATCCGTCCGGCAGAGCGTGACCGCGTGCCCAAGTCTGACTTCATCGAGACTGTGAGAGGGTAGACAAGGGCCTGCGGATGTGCGCGGCCAATATCGACCAGCAAATTGTGAATCGCCTCGCGTACAAGTCTGTTTGGCTGATTGATGCGAGCAATCAACTGTGGCATGACTTCAAGCCAGGTGTCAACACTGACGGACGATATACCTTGCTGCACATTATGTGTGACCTCTTGATGAGAGCCGTGAGCAAACCATAAGGTCAGCAATCGCAGGGTGTCTTGCAGTGAGCTCATCGAGGACAGCGCAATAGACTTGAAGAATCCCTTGATGGCCGGCACGACGTGGTCGCTGACTATGAATGGAGGCACGTCAGTCGACTGGTTCGCAGTCAAAGCCGTGACAACCTCGAAGTTGGCAAGCGCCCAAGAATGCCAGGCTTTGTACCATTCCTGGTTGTACTGGGTCGCTTGGTAGTATGAGGTCAGCACGTCTTGAACATGGTCCGCCTGCCAGTCGCCATCGTGTAGCTTTGTTTGCCAGTCACCCTGCTTCAAATAGCAGCGTGCGAGAAGCATCTTCCAGTCGTTGAGCTCTGTCTTCTCTTTCTGGGTGACGGGCGGGATTGTCGAGCCAAATGGAGCATGTACACCGTTCAGTCCATTGACGCCGTTGACGCCATTCACACCATTGGTCATGGCCAGGGTGCCGTTTGCGACTCCCGCATTCAGGGCGGAATTGCGCTCCTGGAAATGCCCTCGCAGTCTGTTGGTGAAGTCCCGCAGAGCGCTTAAAGCGCCGTCGTGGAAGCCATTGCTCCACAAGAATTTGTAGACCGCGTATTGAACGGAGTAAGGCGAATCATGTACCTTTGCCAGACTCTGGGGAGAGGTGATGCTGCCAGTAGTCCCAAGCAAAGAGTTGAGACTCTTTTCAGCCAGGCCTCCACGCTGAGCTTTGCGACAGATCGAAGCAAATTTGATGTACATCTCTGTGTTCTCTTGAGGCGTGATCACCAGAGCGCGGACCTTGAGCATTCGGCCCCAGACCTCGACGTTGCGCTGACATCCCTTGAGACGTTTCGTCCACGTTTGGCGCATGCGTTCCTGGCGCTCGGGGTCGTTGACATGTTGCTTGTAAGTAACGATCTCCTCAAGCTCGGCCAACATTTGCACGCGGACGATAATACCGTACGCGCGGGTGTAACTTTCACCAAGCAGTGCGCTGAGTTCCTGATCCAAACCGTCGCGCGCTTTTGTGATGTGGCGGTGCGCCTCTTCGAATTGATTGCGGTGGATGCTCAGAATGGCGCCAAAGAACGAACGGTCTGGCGAGTGCGGCTTCATCACGCTGAGATAGCTGTCCATGAGCTCCCACTGGCCCATTCCCCATGCGGCTGCAGCTGCAAGTGGTGCGATGTGCTTCTTGTGATCCACCCCAGCGCTCATCCACCTCTCCTGCGCGATCTGCGATAGCGTGTCCCATTCACCCAAGGCGTGCAGACAGCGCATTTTGCCCATGATGACTTCGAAGCCAACGTTTTCACCTTCTTCTCTTTCGCGCTTCTGGTAGGCCACAAGCGCCTCCTCCCATCGCTGGAGCTTTTCAAACCAGGTCTCCTTCAGGTCAACGTCGGTGTACCCTTGCGCCTTACGCAGGATACCAAACGCAGCATCGGTCTGTTGAAGCTGATTGTTGATGCTGATCAGCGCCTCGACCGCGGAAGCGTTCTGCTCAGCATTGAATTCCAGTTCCTTGTAGTGCAGTGCTTTTGCAAAGGCATGGCACTTGCCTGCATACATTCCTAGTACGCGAACATCAATCGGCAGAGCCTTATCATCGTGTTCCATGAACTCTGCAAGGTTCAGAAGGATTTGCAAAATTTCTGGTGGGATTGTGGTCGATGTGATGGCAGTCTCGATAGCATGGACGAGCTCCTCCTGATACTGGTCATACAACTCCGTCCAGCAAGACACAAAGGCCGAGTTGAACAAGCTTTTTGCCAAGGGCGGATAGACCGTGGCCAGAGATGTGCAAGCACGCAGCGCCTGTTGCGGAGACTCTTTGAGCAACTCGACGGAAAATCGTCGCATCCATTCGTGCCAATCTTCTCTCGTGGACTTCTGACTAGCTTCCCAGGCGTTCTTGAGATGCTGCTGGTTGACCGCAAGCTTCTTAGTAGCGATCTCCGTGGCATGCATGTCATCGTCTTCGTCCTGGTAGCGCTCATCTGGACTCAAATCCTGTGGTAGTGGTTCGCCCTTCTTGAGCTTGTTGACGATAAGCGTGTAGTTGGTGTGAGGTACCCTGGTTGCGTTGGTAGCAAGCACCTTGTCGATCATTGGGACGAAGTGGAGGAAGTCAGGTCCCAACTGGAACACCAATGCACAGAGGGTCTCGAGAGCAGACCGCTGCAGGATCTCATCTCTGCCTCCCAGAACCCTGGAAAGTGGGTGGATGATCTTGGCTGCGAACTCTGAAATATTGACTTGTCTGCTAAGCCGACCAATTGTCTCGATGGCTGCCTTCCGCACGTCGCGAGGTCGCGATCGATCAGTGTCGAACATGCGGACAATGACCGGGACGATGAGGTGCATGTATTCTTCCGCACTCGAGCCAAAGACCAGGAATGCGTGCAGTACCTTTTGACAGGCAGAGCGGCCGGCTTCAGTGCGTGCATCGGCGTCCAGGACACCCAGCATGAGTGGCAGCACGGACGCGAGGTAGAGCTTGAACTCGCCCTCCAGGCTCTTAGCGATAGACTCGATCAGAAGGAGGATAGTGGCTTGGAGCTGGATACTGCGGTACCAGTGCTCAGAGATGGCCTCGATGATGACGGGTAAGTGCGGCCTGATGTGTTGTCGTACGATCTTCACCAGCTGGGTGAGCTGGCTGAAATATCCTTCCAAGCGAAGCGGATCGGATTGAGCGTCTCTGAAAATGCCAACGATACCGGGCACCACGACGCTGAGGAATGGTACGCACTTCATGCCCATGGTGGCGTAGATGCTCATGACGGCTTCCACAACAGCAGAATGGTGTTGCTTGAGTGTGTTATCTTTCAGCATGCCCATTAGCGTGTTGATGACGACCGTCGGATAGTACTCTTCATTGCTAGGTGTAATGCCCTTCATGATGAGTGTGACATCCGACTCAGACTCGGCCTCTGCGCGAAGATTCGATTCGGGTGACTCCTCAATCACCTGCTGGTGCTTATAAGGGTCGAGCGCGCCAAGAATACCCATCAAACGGATCGTCTCACGGCGAAGGTCGCCGGGCTGTTCTGTCCTGACAATGTTGACCAAGATTGTCAGCAGCTCGGGGTGTTCAATGTACGGGTCAATGACATAGCCGCTGTTGCTTGCCAGTTGGCCAAGAGTGCAGAGAGCTGCCTCGCGCTTCTTCGGTGACGCTAGATCCTGCAGACTGGCAATGATAATGCGCATGAGCTCAGGGATATATCTGACCATGTCATCGCCGCCAACGGTGGCGAGATCACCCAGCGCCTTCAGTGTTGTCGCGGCTACATCAGCGTTGACATCTTCCGCTTTGGGGAGAAGCACAGCCACCATGGGATCGACGTATGGTTTGATAAGCTTGCTGCTTGCGCCCACAAGGTGACTGATGAGCTGCGCAGACTCGCGCTTGTTGTTCGCATTGTTCGAATATTCGATCTCGGTCAAAAGCTGAATAAGTACCTTCCTCAGAGAAGGGAAGACGTAGGCTGGGTTGACTGCTGTCAAGCGACCGATGATGGTCATGGCTGCTTCGCGGATGGGGAACTTCTCGTCGTGAAGCGCAAGGAACAGCGTTCGCACGTTCTCGGCTTTTGCAAGATGGCGATCGAATCGGGCATCGAGTGAAACCAGGACGGTCTGTCGGATATCTGACTGCGGGTCCGCGACACCGACTGTTAAGAGCTTCTCAATAACATCGCTGACAACTTGGATCGCGTGGTGACTTGTCTGGTGCACGATCGGGTCGCGAACGAAGAGCTGACAGCAGGTAAGCGCAGCTGCCTTGCGAACGACCGGGTCATCATCCTCAACGTAGCGGATTGCCACGTCTCGTACGAACTCGTTCAGGACATGGCCAGAGAAGTCAAATGAACCGAGTGTGTGTAGAGCCAGTGCGATTTCCTGATCTTTGTGCTCCAGGTGCTGAGGATCACGTTGATCACGGACGTCTTTGGTGTAAATTGGCGGGAGGCCTTTTCCATGGGTCGGGTGGCCCAGAGTCTGGAATGGCTGGCCGCACAGGGTGCGACTAAGCAGATCGAGAAGCTTCTCTTGAATGGTGGGTTTCACTGGTGGAATGTAGTGCGCCATGTCGACGAGCGCTTGTGTGAGGGCGTCCGAAAGTCCGCAGGCAAATATTGGGTCCAGGAGGGCCTCCATGTACTTGCTGAGAGTCTGTCCGACAGCAATCGAGATCATACTAATACACTCGAAGATAGGCGCTTCATCTCCAGACATCTTGCTGCGGTTCTTTACGCTTAGAGCATCGCGCACGTGCAACAGAATAGTATCCAGGTATGGTGCGATTTGCGACCCGACGGCGTGAGCAATCTTGCCAATGGCCACGAAGGCCATGTTCCTCTGCTTTGGGTCCCGGAGAAGTGTCTGCAGGTGCTGCATGGATCGGGCCAGATAGTGATGGCAGAATTCCTTGGGTGCGTACCCAGCCAGAATGGGGATGATTTCAACGACTGTCCGTCTGATTGTGCCATCTTTGTGTTCGCGATAGCCCTGTAAGAGCACACGTTCACACACCTCCTTGTACCGGTTGTGCATGAACATCCCTCCCTGCACCAGAAGCTCGCGGTAAACAAGCAACGAACCGTGGATGCATTCCACCGTGGCTCTCCTAAAACCGCTCTGTGCCTCGTTGTACATTTGTAGCAGACAGCTCTGCCTGTCCTGCTGGTCTCTTGCGGAGAGTGCTTTGAAGCATTGCGCTACTGTCTCCGCTGCCGTCTCTCTGATCACAACCTTGGGGTCCCTCAGCGCTTCCCAGAGAGTGGCCAAGATGACCTGAATGTGCTGGCGGATCAATGTCGAGCTGTTCTTAGCCAACTCTCTCAGCACCAGCACTGCTGCAAAGCGCCTGTTCTCGTTCCTCTCAGAGGTCAGCCATTCCATCGCTTGTCGCACTTGCGCCTCCACGAGTTCGGTGCTGTATGCGGCTCCCGGTGTGGCTAAGCGTCCCAGACACTTCGCAGCCACAACCATTGCGCTCGTGTCATTACCCTCCAGCGTCCTCTTGATATAGTTGTGAAATTTGGTGACCTTGTTGGTCGCATCGTCGCCGCGGAAGCCGATGAGTCCGTTGAGCAGATAAAGACCTCCAGTACGCTCGTGTGTATCGTTGCCCTGCAAGATGAGTACGCTCATTCGGTTGGTGAGATCGGTGTAGTAGCGGTTGAACTCGGTCGGCGTGAGCTCGCGGAAAGCTGCGGTGGCTTGGTCGGCCAGCCGCGTAGCTGCAGCAATCTGGCGCGTGACATCGCGAGCTTTCAGGTCGACAAAGTAGGAATCCATGTTGTCGCGGTAGACCTGCGCCATGTTGGGCGGTGGCGAGGAGGCTCTGTCGGCCTGGTGAAGGTGGTGTTGTGTGTGATGTGTCTCGCCTTAGTCGCGCATGAGCTCGTCGGGCTCCTCGTCCATCCTCCAATCCAGCTCGACACGTGTCTGGTTGCACGGTGTATGTATGAGAGGAGAGTGGAAGAAGGTTAGGTAGGTAGAAGAGAGCAGGCAGGTCGTCACGAGCAGGTCGCGAATCGTGGGTCGTCTGCTCTTGGTTGGAGCGAATCTGGGGAGAGGTCATCAAGGATCCATCAGGCAGGCGCGAGCGGGGTCCTTCCGCTGACTCTCACTTTTACTGGAGGTCTTCAGAACGGCAGGACCGAGACAAGTCCATCTCACTGTGCACCAACCACCTTGATATTGATTTTCGATCATCACCTTCGTCGCTACAACAATAGGTAACATATACGACCTCTCGAGGTCATCCGGCGACCGGGACTACGGCATCTCGCTTTCCAACAGACAGCACGATCGAGACAACGGTCGTCTCCACCAGCCACCTCGATATTGCGTTCGCTTCCACTTACTTGCCGGAGTAATGGCAACACTCAGGATAAATGTACGGGCCTTCATTGGCAAACTCTATGATATGATATGAAAACAGACATCGACGACGATATCTCCGTCGCGCAATGCAGAATGGCGATTTTACATCGGCAGAAACAAACACTCAACACCCTTGATTCACCGGGAATCAACGCCTCTCTCGTCTCCGTCGCTCGCTCCGTCAGAATCTTCTCCTGGCATCCCCAGCATCTGCTGCTTCACCTCGCCTCTAGTTGTGGCGACGGTTGCGGCGAGTGTGCCTCCTGTGGCGCCTTGCGGGCTTCTCAGCGGCGGCAGAGGCAGTAACGTAGACAACTTCGCAGGTAGAGTCGGCCTCTTCGCCGCTCTCCGTAGGGGTGACAGGTGCGGTAGTCTCGGCGGCGCTAGAGCTGCTCGCGACAGTGCTAGAGGCAGCAGTCGAAGAAGCAGCGGCAGATGTGGCAGAGCTGCTAGGAGCACTGCTGGAAGTGCCGTTGGAAGCGCCACCAGAAGATGAGCCGGAGCCCGAGCCACCGGAGCCGCCACCGACGACAAAGTCGATGCAAGACTCGTAGGTCTGGTTGATGTCGGCCGCGTCCCAGAACCACTGGATGACACAGTCGCCGGGGCTCGAGCACTCGCTGGCCTCATCGGGAATGGTGATGGAGAACTCCTTCTGGTCCTCAGGAATGGTGTACGCGTTGGAGCCGTACTCGTCCCAGCTCTTCAGGGCGCTGCCGAGGACCGCGCCGCTGGAAGTAGAGACGACGGACACGTTGGCGACACCGGTGTGAGGGGCGCGAATGTCGACGGAGATGTCAACCTCCTGGCCGACAGTGTACTTCTGCACGTTGTCGGTGTTGTCGTCGTACTTGTAGCCCTTGCAGAGCCAGACGTCGCAGGCCGCGGCGTCGTAATCGGTCTGGCCGTTGGTGACCTGGAGCTGGCCTTGGACGTTGCCGTAGTTGTCGCCCATCTGGTTGTTGTACATCTGCTGGCCACAGGCGTCGGACATGGCAGAGCCAGGCATGCGAGGGCTGGGGCTGAGGATGAAGCCGTGAGCGCTGACGAGAGCGATCATAGAGGCCGAAGCCATGGCCTTGGAAACAGTGTTCTGCATTTTGAAGTTGGTTGGTAGGTGTTGTTTTTGTGTGTGTTGTGTCTTGTCGTTTGCTTGATATCGAAGAGTACCGGTACTCGAGAGACTGAATGTAAGTTATGAACGAGTGTGGTTGCTGCCAGAGCGTGGAGAAAGATTGACGATGCCAAAGGAATTGATGGAAACGAGAAGAGAGTGCGATGGAAGAGGAAGACCAAACTTGAAATACGTTTGAATCGTCCACCCTGCCCTCGACCTCGCGTGGGCAATCTGTTTCAACACAGGGCTGCTCTCGACACTACAGAAACTCGGATATGCATCAATGAATCGGGCGGCAGAGACTGCAGGCACAGGATCCATCTGGATGGGTCGAAGGTTGGACTGCAATATAGCTGAGGCTGGGCGGGCGAATGGCAAGCAATCGATATATTGCGAGTTTGACGCCACGGTAGCTTGTAGAGCCTCTTGTGCGGCTCTGCACGTTGGCCCTATAGCCCATCGAATGATCTGCCAAGTTGCATTTCGCTTCGATTGTAGCCGAAGGCCTATTTCGGAGAAGTTCGAAAACTACATTCGTCTATATACATGGGATTGTGTGTTGCCCTCACATCGCTTCAGTAAGTATAGGGAAAGCCCTGAGGTATTGTATCTTCCTTCAATCTGATGGTCGGTTCTGTTCCGGTTCTTCCGCCAATTGGCGCCTCGCACGGTGCCGCTCCGGCTCTCTTCTGACATTCGACGTTTCACTTGTATGACTTCCAAGGTTCGCTTAAAGTTAGGGCTACCCAACATCCAGCCCAGGCGATATAGGTAGCAATTGCAGTTGCCGATATGATTATTCTCCTTCTATCTGACGTCTTCAGCATCCAGATAGTCGCTATGAAAAAGCCCAACCCTGATTCTGGCTGCTTGCTCCCTCCATAGACTAGATGCAATTATGTTACATTGTGCAAGATAGTAGGTCCACGATATATGAGTAAATGCCAGATGCGTTCGCGCTGACACATGGCCATTGAACGCGACTAGTCGAACAGATGCACCGAGTTTGGTTGGTATTGTACGGCGTTCTCGGTATCGTCCACAACCAAATATACACGCCCGCCTACTATAGCATATCGTTTGACGGATCGTGTCCAAATAGAGCCCCGGGGCTATCATCAAGGTTTGAATCAGCAAATGAGATCGATACTGGCTGTTAACAGGACGTTATTCGAAGATGAATGCTTGATGCACACGTCTCCATATGAGCGGGGTTAGGGTTGGGGTACATCGCATTTTGACGAAACTCGTAGATAACTGTACAGATCTGTTCTTTGCCAATCCTGGGCCCTTCAATGGAGATGAAATGATTATTTGTTACTTACCAGCATATCACTCGATGGTGTAGCGCTTGTTTGCCCTTTGTGAAGATGCAACCTGTGAAATTCACGTCTCTATGAACGAAACATCGATCTTGTGCTTAGAGGTACGGGTTCTTCGACATGACACGATTACATTGATTCGATTGATCTCACTGGTGTATAATCTTTCTAATGTCAGGTACACGACTAATGTGAGCATATACCAACCTGAAGATAGAAAATAAAGATAGAAAATGAAGGTATAGCATCTATCGAAGACTCGATGGTGAAGATCCCGACTTCGATGGCAGTAGTGGAGCTGTCAACGGCGGCGGGGTAAATCATCCAAGGCCGGCCGACAAGAACGGACTCGACATCAAAAACATCGAACAACTCGTAATCTCAAACAAAAGCGACATCCACTGCAAGACCCGCCGAAAGACATCCTTGAGAAAACAAAAGGCATTCTCATTTATCGTTGAGCGGACACAAAGCACGATTTGCCTCGGACCTTGCCCTATAATCCTTCAACACCTCCCCCATCATGGCGCCCGTACACAAGGTAGCAGTGATACAAATGCACCCAAAGGTGAGCTCCACCAGTACTTCTCCTTATGACAACACGGCTGAACCAGAAAGCACAGCCCATGCAACTAGAAGCAAACTACCAGAAAGCCGCCACCCAAATCCGCTCCGCCGCTTCCCAAGGCGCAGTCCTCGCCGTCCTCCCCGAATACCACCTCCTAAACTGGGTCCCCAAAGACCCAGGCTTCAAAGCAGCATGCAGCCAATGGGAAACCTACCTGGACCGCTACCGCGCCCTTGCCAAAGAACTAAACATCAACATCGTGCCGGGCACGATCATCGAACTCCACGGCTCCGGGACGGCGGATGAGAACCTGCTAAATGTAGCATACTTCATCGACAACACCGGCGCTGTCGCCGGCCGGTACGTCAAGAAGAATCTCTGGGGCGCGATCGAGAGGGACCACCTCACTTCTTCTGCGATGGAGGAGCACCCTGTTTTCGACACGCCGCTGGGCCGAGTCGGGATGCTGATCTGTTGGGACTTGGCTTTTCCCGAGGCGTGGAGGGAGTTAATTGCTCAGGGGGCGAAGATGATTATCATCCCGACGTTCTGGACTTTGTCGGATTGCTCCGAGAAGGGACTTGCCGTCAATCCGAGGGCGGAGGCGTTGTTTTTGGATTCGATGCTGACGGCGAGGTGTTTTGAAAATACATGCGGTGAGTATATACGTTTTTCATGTTCCTTGGATCGAGATGTGTTAGCTAACACCTCAGCAGCTGTTGTTTTTGCAAATGCTGGAGGACCAGCGCATAAGGGCTACGCCGGACTCTCCCAAATCTGCGTGCCATATGCAGGGCCGCTGGCGAGACTGGGGGATAGCGAAGAAGGCATAGCAGTGGCGGATGTCGACATGCAGATTGTGGAGGATGCCGAGGAGAACTACCAAGTAAGGGCAGATCTGGCGAGGTTAGACTGGCATTACGATTATCGCCATACCAAGGACGCGAATGCGAAGCTGTAGGGGATACAATAGTCTTGAAGAAATGTCTCTGATCTCAGCGAAAAGGGAGGGGAAAAAATCACCTCACTCTCCCACCTCAAGCATCTTCCTCCGCTCAACCTCAGCCTGCAACTCCGCAACCGTCAACGGCACCTTCCTCTTCCTCCAAACCTCACGTTCCTGCGCCGCGAAACCCTCGACACTCGTCAGCGCAACCACCAAGAAGCCCAACTCCTCGCGATCCACGTCAAAGACCTCCCACCACTCAACCTCTGGCAGATTGACCCCTTCCTCGCGTGCCGCAAGGTAAATCGCCGCAGTGGCGAGAGCAGACGGTTGGTGCGTGAGGTAGAGCTGCTGCGGACTGAAGAGCGCCGTGTTCAACAGTTTGATCGCGCGTTTCGCCAGCATGGGACCGGCGGAGGACTTGAAAACTTGCAGTGTTTGGAGGTAGTTGATGCAGAGCGCGTGGGGGAGCGCCACGTGCGTTTGGAAGCCCAGGACGCGTAGCAGCTGGGCTTCGATGGCGTAGAGCTGCTCGCGGGAGGACTCGAAGGCGCCTTCGGAGAGGGACCAGTTTGCGTGTAGGTGGGTGGGGTCGTCTGTGGCGGCTTTTTCGTAGTGAGGCGATAGGCTGGTGGTGAATTCGAGGACTGTTAGGAGTGATCTTGGAGATATTGGGGTGGCGGAGGGTTTTGCTGATAGGTATAGCGCGGCGGCTGCTGCGTCCTGGAAAGGTGTTAGAGGTTGCTGTTAAAGTGTGTTTTCGTCTTCATAGGGCAGGCATACCTCCGCATCACAATCCAATAGACTTGCGCCGTCTGCGCCAGACCAAAACCGTGACAGGAGAACGATTGATTGCGCTATGATTTCTTGAGGGAGCCGGAGTAGGATGCCTGACGCCTCCAGCAGCCTTGTCGTTTCATAGCGAATCGAGTCTTCCAGGTCCTTGGGGATGCCGTCGAGCTGTGATGCCGACGTTTCCAGATGTGCCGGCGTTGCAAGAGGATTGATAAGGTGTGATGGTCCGGATATGGAGGACATAGTTTGGTCGTTACGGAAAGCCTGACTTTCTCTTATGAATCCTTGTGAGGTGGAGATAATGCTGAGATGTTGTACAACCTGATGTTTCAGTGATGGACGCGGCGGAAGTCTCGATTGAGAGATGTGTCAGTGTTTTTGCAAGTCTAAGGCCAGTTTTCTGTAGCAGCGGAATCTTATGAAGGAATCTATTGTTTATGACCGGAACCTCAATATCTCAACAGCTGAGTGGCGCAGCGGAAGCGCGCCGGGCTCATAACCCGGAGGGCAATGGATCGAAACCATTCTCAGCTATCATTTTATTTTTGTTTTCTTTGCATCCCACTCCAAGATACCTACCTAACATCATAATTGGAATACATTCTCAACATCACATTTGCGAGTTAACCACCCAATCTGACGTGCACAGGTCTTTCCATGCAGTGTTTCGACTGGTCGCCAGCAACACCCAGCGCGAATGCAAACACGAAACCCCCCAAAGACCACTGACTCTATACTAAAGCTAGAGAATCCATTTCTGGATCTCATACCCCTTCCAAGCTGGCTCCTACATCTTCTATGGATCCCACACGATCTGTTTGAGCCATAGGTCCTCAGGCGATCACAACCAGCAATCGCGTCGGTGTATTCACAGAGATCTTGGGAACGCCTTCCACATCTCTTCGACACACCGAGATCTTACAGGCATTACCTCAAGGCCTCAAGTCGCTCCAATGCCACATCACCGCCGAGAGCGTTATACAGCAGTCGATATACCTCTGGTTGTCAGGAAAGGACTACCTTGGAGTTCGAGTCAATTTAGACCAATAGCATCGTGGTCAGACGCAATACGGGGTCGATGAGTCTAGACTCAGGGATCGATCTTCGACTCGAAACGCACAACGTCGGAGGCCTCCACATTACACGCACCACACTCGCACTCACGGCTGTGACCGCCCAAGCCGAAATGACAAGGAATAGGTGCCATTGCGCCGCTGATGTCTTTTCGGCTGGTGGCGTCAGCAAGCCGTCGACTTCACTCCCTTCATTCGCTCGACAGACTGACACATGGCACCTCATCACGCTGGTGACTCCGGTAGCATCCTACGTACAAGCTCATGGCGTGCGGTTGAGGCCTTCAAACTGCTCCCATGATACGTTCGCCATGAAACCAGGAGCTGTCTGGGCAGAAAGCCTCGCCGTGACCAGACCAGATGGATACTCGTCGAGTGCCTGTGAGTGAGTAAGTAAGTAAGTAAGTACAGGAGGTATATCAACTCCTCATTCCATGCTTACCAGTTCATACGTACTCTATCCTTTCATGCACACATACTTCGATTGCATCTAACTTTACGTTCTTTGACGCTCTGTGAGCATTTCGTTCTTTACCCTACACTCGTTCAGTTTCTTCGAGCACAGGTGCTCGCTGGTTTGAGACAAGAGAATCATACTTTTTCGCATCATCCTATATCTCACCTCATCAAAGATGAAGTTCGCAACATCTGCCATGACCGCTTTGGCGTACTTGACCACCCTGGCTACTGCTGGCTCGATCGAGAAGCGTGTTGCCTTGCCCCAGGACGACGGCACCGGGTCTTGCGAGGGTTCGACCACAACTTCGACGATTTCAGTCACAAACGTCGTCACGATCACACAGACGGCAACTTTGGGAGCTACTGTGACTCTGACGGAGACTGCATCGGCGCCAAGCGGTACTATCATCGCGCCTGACGGCAGCAATGCCCCGATTGTCTCTACAATTACCGAGACTGCCACTGTCACAGACGTCAAGACTGTGACTCAGCAAGTCACTGCGACATTGACCATTTATCCGAGCGGCGGAGAGGCTCCCACTCCACAGGCCACAACTACTCTCACCCGTGAGATAACAAAGATCATCACATCCACAATCACGGTCACGACCGACAAGGCATCTTCAACTTCAGCTGTTGGACCTGCCAGTAACATCCCGACAGTGCCCACCCATGTTCCAGCACCGTACCCTGTTGGCAACGAGACAATTGTTGCTCCGACAGGATCGGCACCGTCTGGGACTGCAGTAGGACCCGCCAGCACTCTGTCCAGTGAGAGCAGCACTCTCGTTCAAACAACAACAGGCCCGTCCGTGTCGATTCTTCCCATTCCGTCGAGCGCTATTAGCGTTGGCACTGGTCTCCCATCCCCATACCCGTCCGCGAACGGGACGATCATTGCACCCACTGCTGGTCCGACAGCCGCCTCCAGTTCAATTGCGAGCCCAGAAGAGTCGAGTTTTGAAAGCTCCATGCAATATCCGGCAGGCAACAGTACCGAGGTCGCTCCTACAGGCGGCTCAACCGCTGCTCCTACCTCGTCAAGTTCAATTGCCAGTCCTGAGGGCTCTGAGCTCCCCTATCCCTACCCATCAGCCAACAGCACAATTCCAGCACCCACAGGTAGTCCCACCGCCCATCCTAGCACTATCGTCAGTCCCGAGAACTCCACAGCTTCCAACCAAGCTTCAACGCCAGTTTCTTACCCCTCTCCAACGAACGCAACCCTCGTCGACCCAGCCTCAACCACGGTCCCGCCCCTGTCCTCAGTCTCCCTTGCCCCAATCTACTCCTCAGCCCTCGAGAACCTAACCTCAACAATCTCAACATCCTGCCTCACAAGCATCATCCCCTCCGCGAGCATCAACCCGATTCTATCCTCCTACATGGCAAACCTGACCTCCATCTTACCAACAAGCGCTCTTCCTACAGATGCAGCTCCGACTGCTTTGCCCAGTGGATATGAGACCGCAGCGTTGCCCTCGCCGACCGATACCGCTTCATCTCCTTCCGAAGGCACCGGCGAGATCCCGTCTGGTGGCATGACGCTGCAGCAGCTCTTGGACTGGCTTGCATACTTGCTAAAGAAGGGCTTCCAAGGCCACACGCAGGCTGATGGCGAGGGAGAGGCTGTGAAGAGAAACCATGCAAGGGCCCTGAAGCTCAACTAGAAAGTGGATACTGGAGAGAATAGAGGTTGTATAGCATCACGTCCCGCTGGCCGGGAGTGTGGTTTCCGCTGACTGATCTGAGCATGAACATCTTCTTCTACAACCTTTTTTCCTTTCCTTTCCTTTCCCTCTTGACACCCTCTTTGGTGCGGATCAAAGTGATTGTCGTCACGGTGCGACGAGGTGTAGGAGGAGGACTCTCCTTATCAAGAGCTCGGGACTTCCATTTGTGAGCGCAATGCTCTCTCATTGGGGAACAGTGTACCTCACCTCAACGATGAATAGCCACATGAATCATAGAGAAAAAAAAGAATGCCTAGCAACGTTCTGCTCGGGAGATCAAATACTCGGCGTTCAATCCAGAAGTTCCCATCGAAAACAGAAGAGATCGGAGCAAACTAATTTCGAGCACACAGATCTGCTTATCCCAGACACGTTTTTTTTTTTGACATCAACTGGATCCATCTCAACATGGGAACACTTCACTCTGCACTATATCCATCATCGATAAAGAAAAAGAGAGAAAATAATAAGTAAGGTCCATAAACACAAAACCATTGACACCACACATACATATCTTAAAAACCTCAAAGAATCCCTCGAGGCGACACCTTACCTCTCAAAATCCCACCCTCGAAACAAAAAGAAAGTCCCCCCTCACAACTTACTCCCCTCCCTCCTCTTCACATACCTCCCAACAGCCTCCACCCCCGCCCTCGCAACCTCCTCATCCTGCGCAGGCGTCCCCGTACTAACCCCAATCGCACCCACCACCTTGCCATCAACCTCAATCGGCAACCCACCGCCAATAACGCAAAACCTGCCGCCGTTGGAATTGAAAATCCCGAAACCGGGGCCTCCGGGCAAGAAGTTCTTTGCCGCCGGGCCGGTGGTGTAGGTGGAGGTCGGGGCGCGGTGGCCGGCTGCCGTGAAGGCTTTGTCCATGGCGATGGAGATGCTGGTGAGTTTGGCCTGCGGCATGCGGGTGAAGTGCAGGAGCTGGGTGGTGGAGTCTACTAGGGCGATGTTGAAATCTTTTTTTTGGGGGGTTTCTTTTGGTTAGTTTTCGTTTTTTCGTTTTCTCATTCTCTTCTTCAGATTGTTTTGGGATGTGGAGATTGAAAGGATGGATGGATGAAAGCGATCGTGATGTTGCGGGGGTTGTTTTAATTGAAGGATGTATGTTTCTCTGAATTGTGAATGTGGTGGTGGCGCATTGACAGGACAAAACCATACCTATGCCCATTTCTTTGGCTTTCTCTTGGGCGGCTTCGGAGGCGATTTTGGCTGCTTCGAGCGAGAGGGTGGGGAGGTTGTTTGTTGCAGACATGGTTGCGGTTTTGCTGTGGTATGTGTTTGGTACCAATTGGGCTTATCAGTGGCGAGGATGTTGGAAGCTGTAGAGAGCGATTTTGTTGCTGGATGGGTATGTCGAGACGATCGTCTTTCTCAGATGGCAGACGAACGTTGATGAATCGGTCGTATGAGATAGGCAGCTGATGTGTCGATTAAGATGATCTTTCAATGGCCGCGAGCTTGGTGGTGATGTCCTGGGCGTCGATCATCAATGTCGCTGACTGCATGTCAAGACCTCGGTCATCGCTCGAGCGGCTATTGCGGACTTCTTTTGGCTTGCGAGTCACGTGATAATAAACTCGCTGCGATTGGATGTTGGTACACGATATGGAAGTACGCCTTCGGGTATAGGATATAGTACAATTCTTCGTCTCGCTCTAGATCGTACATACGACTCTCCATACTCTTGCGTAGCCTGTGTCTCAAGTCTAGGCCGGGTCTCCGAGGAGGTAGGAGCTGTGATTTATCTCCAAGCACTCCTCGAGAAATGCGTGTAAGAGCGGAGAGTGCCATCTCGGTGGATAGTGTTTCGCGTCTTCAAACCCCTGCCTGTCATGCATCGCCCCTAAAATCGACGCCTGCCGCAAATGCAGAGATGGTGTGAACGCCGCGCTAAATGCCTCAAAAAAAGCCCAGTGTGGTGTAGTATTTACAAAGATCCAGATAATGCCGGTCGCGACGGGAGGAGGGTCGCGGTCGTTGTGGATTCGACGGGAAGATCGCGCTCGCCCGGGCGTGTGTTGGAGGTATGACTGACAGTCGCCGTCCGCGACTGTCTAACTGGGTGGAGTGTCCTTCGCCGCCTCCTTAGCCAATTTGTGCGACTATAGTGTCGAAAGAAAAGCCAGGTCAGCACATACCCTTCTCAGTCCCTGTAGAGCTTCGGTTTCCAGCCATCCCTCATCTCCTCTTCTCGCTCAGCCTGGGCTTTGCGCTCACGTACCTCCAATTCTATGCGCTCGCGGGCTCGCAGGACCTTGCTTTGAAGGTAGAAGGAACCGCCGTTTTTGGGGTCGTTCATGTCGAATAGACGCTTAAAGCGCTCGTGGACTTGGGTGAGGTTTGCTTCGCCGGCCTTGGGAGGGGAGACGTTGAGGATCTTGCATGCTTCATCGAGGGTGAGGCCGGAGGAGGAGAGGGAGGCGGAGGCGGAACCGTTGCCCTGGTTTGCGGCGGCGAATTTCTGAAGATGCTGTTAGGGATTGTGTTGAAGCGATTGAAGGGTGGTAATCATCATACTTGTGATGCTGAGGCCTGCTTGTATGCCTCTGCGAATGCTCGTCCGAAGACACGGGCGCCGGTGAAGACGACTTGTGTTATTATGCGGTGGGCCTGGAGGGTTGTCAGTAGAGGCGGTGATGTCGATTGATAGTTGGTGAACATACCATGATGCGCTGTGTGGTGTTTGTGTATACGATGGAGAGAGAGGCAGATGATCAGTGTATAGCAGCAACTCGACTCTCAACACGCCTCTCGCCTGTCGCCATCCCCAAAAGTTATCTCGGGCTAGGGCTCGATCATCCCGAGACACCTGAGGCAAACAACGAGGCAGCAGTGATCTTCAGCCCTATCGGTCTCCCATTTTCCAGATCGGATTCACATGCCAAATAGAAATTGAATCATGTGATCCTTCCCGTCTTCTTCCCCAGTCTCACAATCGTCATCGTGCTTCCTTCACCGAAGTGACTTCGTTAGCTAGCTGGCTGCTGACTTCGATGTGCCAAGTCATCAGTCAGATGAACTCACATTCCACGCTCTTCAAATGTACATGTGCTTGCTTGCCTGAACCGTTTGCCGCCCACAGTCGGGTTCACAGTCTGCGTGACATGGCTGTATGAACTTTGATGGCTGCTTTTGGTATGTATCACTGCAATACAGTAACCATGTCTTCATTATTACACCACACCACAGCGGGCAAGCAAGTGGGCCTGCCTACCAGCCAGCCACTATGCCGCCGCCGCCGCCGCCGCCGCTGCGTAGGAAGTTCAGGAAGTTCAAACGGCTGATCAAGACTCGATTCGCAGACACACCTTGGATGTCCTCGATGACCGACTCTCACGCCCCGGGCCATGCCAGCGACAGCAATGTCCGCTCCAGCGAGCCCAATCCTACCATCGCCGCCTTTGCTCCCTCATCCCACGCCGAAGCCCACAACCAAAGCCGGGCCAGCGTGCTCATCCACCAAAAGTCACCGCTACTGCTGGCAACACCGCCTCAGGTTACGAGAGCACTCGCCTACAGCCATTCCTTCGTCCTCCCTCTGAACCACTTTGCTGGCTTGGTGTCATGGACCACCGGTGACCCATGGGAGAGCTTCCTACTCGTGGCCTCGTTCTGGTTCATCGTGCTATATGGAGAGACGGTACTACGCTACGCCGGACCTGTCGTGCTGGTTGCCATGCTCACCTTTGGAATGTACTGTCGACGCTACAGCCCGCTTTCAAGTACAATCCTTACGGGAGAGAAGAAGAAAACACACAAGCGTGGCGGCTCGGATGAGCTCAAGCAGAGGAAGAGCCTGGACGAGATACTCGACACTTTGCAAACATTCACCGCTCGGTGCAACATCCTGCTGGATCCTCTCTTGCGACTCACGGACTTTCTGAGCACCCAATCCACAGCTACTTCTGCTACAACAAGACCTGCTTTGACGACACTCTTCATTCGCATCCTCCTCTTCACGCCAATCTGGTTCCTTCTCACCCTCCCGCCATTACGCATCCTCACAACACAGCGAATTGTCCTCGCCTGGGGAACCCTTGTACTATCGTGGCACAGCCGACCAGCTCGCGTCTCCCGTGCCATTCTCTGGCGTAGTCGAGCAGTCCGCTCCCTCACATCTTTAATCACCGGCCTCGACTTCCCCCAAACCTCCCTGCCTGCAAGCTCGACATCATCCTCAACCAACACCGCCACAACATCCGCCAACAATCCTACGACAAGCGTCGCCTCTAGCCCCGGTGTCCGCTTCACCTTCACCCTCTACGAAAATCAACGTCGCTGGCTCGGACTCGGCTGGACAGCTTCTCTCCTCGCCTACGAACGCCAAGCTTGGACCGACGAGCACCTGAACGAAACCCTTAGCCCTGACACCTTCACCTTGCCAGAAACAGATCACGACGCCACCTGCTGGCGCTGGGTTGAGGGCAGTACCTGGCGGGTCGAAGGCGCCGCCGTCGAGAACGAGAAAAGCGCCAAACGTGTCGGTGGTGGCGGCGGCGGCGACGAAAGCGGCTGGACCTACTACGACAACAAATGGCAAGACGGCCGTAAAGTCGACGGCTGGGGACGTTACACGCGGCGAAGAAAATGGGTGCGTGATGCAGAGCTCGTCGAAACCCCTGCCGCGGCGGAGAGCGGTAATAAATCTACAACGCAGGCGGAAATCGACGCTGGCGCTGCTGTGTCACCGCGCAAGCAGAAGGGCTGGTTTGGCGGTGGAGGAAGCAATACCGGGACAGCTCGTGGAGGCGGCACGACCAACCGCGGCCGCAGACGGACTATGAGCGCTCGAGGGCCTGGGATGGAAGGCGGCAGCGATGCTGTCAGCACGAGCTATTCCGCCAAAAGCAGCGGCAGTCGCGACGGGCCCGAAGACGACGTGCACACGCCGGTGAGATATAGGGAACGAGAGTGGGAACGAGAGATAGGGGAGGGCTTGGCTGAGGGCTTGGGTTGATATGAGAGGAGGGTTATTTGTCCCATTATTTACAAGCGTTGGCGTTATGGTGGGTGGTATTTCTACCATGCTTATATGTTCACGAATGTGCAAGGTCTCAGATTCGTAAATTTTGTAATCCAAGCCATAATAAACAAAAAGTCCAGAAAACGGACAAGTAAGTGTCTTGCCGGTCTTCACCATGCTAATGAACGCCACTACCTAATTATCCCTCCACAACTAAACCCCAGTTCAACCGCTGAGAGTACATGTACCGTTCTTGAGCTCCCTCGGCACATCTCTCGCACATCACCCGGCGTCCTTGCATCTGATCCGGCCGTTTGCTGCATGTGACATACAGCTCGGAGCTTCCAAGTCTTCGTAATCGTCTCGTCACATCTGCATGGTCGATCTGGACCCAACAGCGAAGTCATGCTCGATACATACAGCAACCATAGGATCTCGGCGCAGGAAACTATGTTGTTGTACGACGGGAATTTCTGGTTGTGGCGGGTGGCGGTGGTCGCAGTCGTAGCATGCTGATGCCGTAGCCTTGCTGAGATCTGGGTGGATTGGCTCTGCGAGGTGTTGAGCGATGTTTGAGGGTGTTTGCTGACGGATGTGTTTTTCTCTTGGTGGTTGATTTATGGGTTTGCATGTATGCATGTGATTTATGTGGTGTTTAATGAGGGGGTCGATGAGTTTTTTGACACGTTTGGGAAGAACCGGCTGCTAGACTTCTTGTTTTCGGCCTAATTTGATCCCGTTCGTTGAGGCGAGGTGGAGCTCGTACCAGTGACACCGAGTAAAATGTAAGGGTATCTCCGCTGAGGGGTGTGAGATAAGCGCTTTGTTCCTTGAGTGCTCAGTTTGATGTTATGCTGGAGCCCTCTGGAGGTTGAAGGTTGTAGAGCTCGTATCAGCGACACTGAGAGCAAGTATGTCGAAGTATGCCCATCGAGAGCAATATCTTTCCATCATTCCTCGATCTGATATTCAAAACTCCTCTCACTCTCTGTTGCCTGGGCGTTCTCGTCGTACAGCGTTCTTTCTACAAACGTGACCGTTCCACTGCGATCCACGAGCACAACCGTCTGCTTCTGCGTGCCGTACCCGCCAGCTCCACCTCGAACTTCCACTCCGGCTTGGATTGAAGGATGCTGATCGTCTGCAGATTTCATCCCGTCGCTGCTCTCACTTTTGACGCCACTCCCGCCTACACGAGGGATGAAGATGGAGTTTCTCATCTGACGGGCGTAAACCGCAAACTCTTGACGTTGAGGGAACTTGGGGTACGTGTCTACGTTCAAGACCGCGAACAGACTTTCAATCAGCCTTTCCTTCGAGTCCTGTCGTGTTGAACTGGCGTTGACGGCTTGCCGCAGCAGTGCTTCGCCATGCACGATTTTCGGCCAAGAAAGATCGCCGAAGTGGGAGTTACTCAATCCATGGACTTCTCCAGGCTTGCTAGCAATCCGAATGAGATCGGAGGGGTCGGTAGTCCGGTTCGAAATGATCGATAGTCCACCCAGAGAGCCATCCTCTGAGGGCTGCAGATGACCAAAGACCAAAGAGAAGCCGCCGACATCGTTAATGCCGACGTCTTCAATCAGACGTCGTGCAAATTCATCGTCGGACTCCTTTTTGCTAGCAGGCCGGTTGAGGTAGGCGCTGACAATGGCTCCTCGGCTCTTGTCTCGCGCGATTTCCGCTCCTTCATCTCGGAAGTTTGTCAGTATGGCGATGCGGCCGTCGCGGGTGAGACCCAGCCAGGTCCCTTGTTCTGGACGTTGGAGGTCGCGGCCGCCGAGGACGTGCTCGTGAGGTGACTTCCACCAGTGTGCGGGTGCTGTTGGGCGATCGAGGAACTCGTCTCGGTTGGAGAGGAGGACGAGCGGGTACTCTGGGTGTGCGGTGGAGAGGAGGGCGATGCACATTGTTAGAGTTCTGCTTGTGCAGTCTGAGTGATGAGTTATGTCTCAGATGGCCCGTAGTTCAAGTAGAGTTAATCAGAAGAAGGAAGTGATGCTCAGATCAACGCTGGGTTTAGATTTGGAGTCACCCGCTTCGCTTCACTGTGCATGATGCAGAGAGCGCGTGACTAGCAGCCTTTGTTCGTCAACATGCAATATAGCAAGGAAGGTAGACTCTCAGAGTAGACAATCTACCATGATACCTTGATGACAGTGGGTCATACCTTCGTCGTTGGCAGTCCGAGAGATTGAAGTATTCCATCTTGCACGTGACGGTTGAAGTGAAGACAAAGTCTGGTGACGTACACTTGACTCCGCCGAACGGCCCGAGAGCGGGGCCGACATCAGCCCTATGGCCGCGGGGCTTTCGAAACGAGCTGCATGTGCATCTTTCCCGCCGCCTGATCACACTCGCACTCACTCACACGAGCGTGTTCCTGAGGCTCAACTCTTTCTTACCTTACCTCTCCAGAGCTTCTTCCTTCTTCCTCTTCCTCCATCTTATCCTGCTGCCTCGTCCTGACAGCAGGTAGGACACTTGTCTGTATCCCACTGCTCGCCTATATCTAGCAAGACGTCCTTACCGACAAAGAGCTACCGTCCTTCTTTCTACATTACATTCCACGCTGACCATACACCTCCATCATGTTCGGCTTCGTAGCAGACATACTCACGTGAGGCTTCATACCCTTATATTCGATCAGACAGCTCATTGACATCCCATTTCAGCTCCGTCGCCTCGATCCTCTTTCCAGTTTTCGCCTCTTACAAAGCCATCCGCACAGGCGATCCCGCAAATCTTGCACCATGGCTTATGTACTGGACCACTCTCTCACTCTTCCTAGTGGTTGAGTCGCAGTTCTACTTCATTCTCTACTGGGTACCATTCTACGCCTGGATGCGTCTTGCATTGCATCTCTACCTCGTTATGCCGGGCAAGCAGGGCTCCGTTTACATCTACCAAGCCTACGTCCACCCATGGCTAGAGTCTCACGAACGTCAGATCGACAACCTGATCCATGAGGTACATGCCAAGGGCAAGGCTGCCGGTTTCGATGCTATTCAATCTGCCATCGAGTATATCCGCGTCAACTTCCTCGGCCAGGCACCGCACCAGCCTCCACCACCACAAGCCCAAGGGTTGTCTTATTCTGCCTCTTTGTTGAGCAGGTTTAACATGCCCTCCGCTCGCTCCAATGTCGCCGCTGCCGGATCCACGGACATCTTCTCCGTGCTGGGCAAGATGGTGCAGCAAGCCACCTACCCGACCTCCACGAGTCGCGACGCCCAAGTGGATGATCTCACTCAAACTGGCAGCCTCATCCCCCCTTCGCTCTCTGGTGCTGAGCGATCTGACTTTGTCAACACTCAGCGTGACCACCTGCAGACTCTCCTACAAGCCTTTGAACGTGAAGCCGGATCTTCTGCATCGTACTCCTCCGCCATGCCTCCACCCACATCGCGTAACGTCAGCGGGCGTAAGAGCTATCTCGCAGCTGGCGACGGACCACCAAACTACCCCATGCACAAGTCTCGCTCCGACTCAGAATTCGAGGACCTGGCATACGAGCCAATGCCCGACCCAGACTCATTCCGCCCTCCTCCTCCCGTTAGAACGGACAGCGAGAGGCGGTCCGGCAGCGGAAGCGGCTGGAGCAACATGATCTGGGGCAACTACGGACAGAAAGACTCCGCCATCAACCCGCGGAAGGATATGTAAGGGCGTTTGTTTTACTGTTTTTTTATTGAATTGCGAGGCTAAGTATGACTGTTTTGATGCGGGTGCAGATCGAACGAAATTAAACGGAAGAGCGTAAGGGACATTGCCTCGCGATACGAAGGCACAAGATATTGAATTGCGGGCAGGTTTTTGTCTCTCTCTCTCTGGACGGATTATCAAGACTTGTGTGTTGCAGGATTGACATTGGCTCGAGTCGCGGCTGGCTGCGGAGGAGGATAGACAAGGTGAATGCAGTTGCGGACTGGGCTTATTCGAGCGAGACTGCGATTATACCACACCCATATCATATACCAGTAAAACAAACGTCAAGATCCACAGCCAGTGGGAGTGATAAGTGCTGATGGTGTGCTCTCAGTGGACGTGAAGATCTGTGCTGTTGTGGTGGGATCAGATTGCTCCGTCGTCGGTCCGAGAGACACTACCAGTGAAATTGTGGTCGCTCAATGTGCTTCTCTATCCGGTTGTGTGAAACTGAGCAGACTTATACATGAACTTAGCAGAGACT
>Ga0265797_10002642_pt1 | contig 29829 bp, 32 predicted proteins | sample P2T30metagenome_FD_192433 | JGI IMG/M metagenome (GOLD analysis project Ga0265797, IMG submission 192433) | Plant litter microbial communities from East Loma Ridge, Irvine, California - P2 T30 | ecosystem: Environmental > Terrestrial > Plant litter > Unclassified | place: USA: California...
TGGAGAAGGGTGTGTAGTTATAGTCCATGCTTACCCCGATCTGAGACAGTCAATCCCTTTGTTCTCCTGCATTGATCGGTCTCAAAGCTTCTCCACATATCTGACACGCTTGACATCTCTGCGAAAAGATGAAGTGCTTCCAACGTGCCGGGCCACGACCCATGATTGCCAACGATAATAAGCACTGGGACAAAAACAGTGAGCGACGTGCTTACAATGATCGGATCAGTCGTATGCGGAAGATCGAGTACCCAATGCTCGAAGGTATGCTCAGACATGATACATCTTTCACATGTCACTGACGGCACCTAGATCTGACGTACCTCGATCATGGCGGCACGACGCTCGCACCCAAGTCTTTACTCAAGTCCTTCTGCGACGAGATGCAGAGCACTCTCCTCGCCAATCCTCACTCTGATTCATCCAACCCGAGTGTGACTGCCGTCATGGTAGAGCAAACCCGGCTTGCTGTCTTGAAAATGTTCAACGCAGACCCCGTTCACTTCGATGTTGTCTTCACCGCTAATGCCACCGGTGCCATCAAATTGGTGACAGAAGGGTTCTCTGGATATGCGGAAGGATTCAATTACTGTTATCATCGTAACAGCCATACAAGTCTGGTTGGTGTCCGAGAGCTGGCCAATCGTAGCCACTGTTTCGCATCCAATGAGGAAACAGAAGACTGGCTCGCGGGAGCGAACGAATCTGCCTTCAAAGGTCCTCTTGCGGAGAGGCCATTGTTGTTTGCTTATCCAGCGCAGTCGTAGGTGGCCTTGCACTTGATGGAAGAAGAGTTGACACTGACGTTATCATCCGCAGGAACATGAACGGCGAGCGACTTCCGCTGGATTGGACAGGCAAGCTACGCTTGTCGTTGCATCATCCGAACTCTTACTCTCTGCTTGACGTAGCAGCCTTGGTATCCACGACCCCAATCGACTTGAGCAACCATCTCTTCGCCCCCGACTTCATCTCCTTATCCTTCTACAAGATCTTTGGGTTCCCGGATCTCGGTGCTCTGATCGTCCGGAAGGCAGCTGGCCATGTGTTCGATCACCGGAAGTACTTCGGCGGCGGCACGACAGAGATGACAACTTGCCTCGGAGAATCATGGGTAGCCCGCAAGGACTCTAGCCTCCATGCACGGTTAGAGGACGGGACGATCGCTTTCCGGAATATTCTTGCTCTGAAGTGTGCTATAACGACTCATCGCGCGTTGTTCGGCGGGCTTGAACAAGTCTCAACACACGCTAGGTGGCTTGCTAGCATCCTTCACGATCGTTTGACGAGCATGATGCACTACAATGGTGCACCAGTATGCCAAGTATACAAGTCGATAGACTCTCACTATCAAGATTCGCAAAGACAAGGGCCGACGATAGCTTTCAACATACAGAGAAGCAATGGCGCATACATCGGCCCGTGGCACGTTGGAGCGTTCCTCAGGGCGAGTAGGATCCACGTTCGCACGGGTAACGTGTGCAATCCTGCAGGTATGGCATGTGCGCTGGGTGTGGAGGCTGGATGGATACGAGGAGCGTTCGACGCAGGTCTTCGATGCAATACGGAGGCTGATGTTGTGGACGGGGTGCCTTTTGGAATAGTCAGGGTGACCCTCGGGGCCATGAGTACCTTGGAAGATGTTGAAAGGCTCGTGAGTTGTCTTTCGCGGAACGTCCTAGAACGCCGGGGGCCCCTCCAAGAGACTGCGCAGGTTCGTGACAAGAGCAAGGAATGGGTAGAGGAGTCAAGAAGTCCCTCCGCTGTCTCGGAGATGACTACAACCCGGATGGACCCCCCTTTCCTAGGTCGTGGGGAGCGAACGACCACATTGAAGACCTTGGGGAGCTTGATTTCGTGGCTGAGGAGGAGGAAAAGGTTGTATCCGCGCTTTCATGGGAGAAGGCACATGCTTGAAAGGTAGTCGGTGAAGAGCATATGTTTTCGGTGGTCTTTCGCGCCTGATCCTAGCTCAGCTATTAAATAACGACGTCATGATATTCCCTTCGCACTGGTCTCCTACCTAGGTACTCGTCCCTTTGTCGATCTCCACATCATTCATATACATTCGGGCAGTTTGTCGTAATTGGTTCGGCATGAGGCTTTTGATGAAATTGGGATGAACAGCAACGATCGCGGAGAACCGCCGTATCCTGCCCGTGTGGCACGTGACTGGGATGGGGAAGCTAGTTCATAAACAGCTTAGTGTGACTTCTGTATCCAACCAGCCTCCCCAGGAGGGCTGAATGCACCGGCATGCGCGAACGCGATACACAACCGGCAGATGCATGGAGATTACAGTGTACATGTGGTAAGCAGAAGACACGTGCTTCTCAGATTAGCTTGTGAACAGTGGATATGCCGTGTGGCTGCTCTACCTAGGTACGCCAGGGCTAGGCCAAGCCCGCGCGAGCTGCAGATGTCTGGTGGTTTGACGCCACAATACTGAATGAATGCAGGTAGTTTCTTGGTCTGGAAGACATGGTAGTCAGGTGCGGCTCATTTCGCCGTCACTTCGAGACTCTCAGTCCCGAAAGGCCTGCCTTTCTAGAGTAGTGGATAGCTCAAATCGCAAGGGCAAGCGCTGCGAGCTCCCTGAGCTTCATTGTCAATGAGCGCCCAACTGTCAGATCTTCTACTGAAGTCACGATCAAAAGGTGGGGAACCATAGATTGTCTAAGGTGAGTTTGCCGATTGGAACTTGATTGGCCCCATGCCGCTGTGTAGGTATGCACCTGGGCAACCACTCGCTACATATTGAGCGCTAGTCCCGAACTACAGCAACCACTACGAATGTTGCACTCAATATGTGAGCATCAGGAGCCCCGCACTTCGATCGAGATAGCGACTTTTCCCATTGCCGATTACGAACATCCCTGGCTGAGCTGCGAACTCCTTGCCTTGCACCAACACTTGGCCAGAGCGGGAGCGGCTCTGCGATTGACAGGCAATTGGCGAATCGATTCCGAAGGCATACTGTCGCGTGTTCTCAACGGCTGAAGCGACAGCATCGGTTGCGATCAGCGGCAGTGTGGTCATATACACATGCGCGTTTCTGAATACGGTTCCTAGACCTACTGAAAGCCGTCAGGCTCAAGAATGCGGCTTGTCAATACGTTAACAAGTTGTCAATACGTTCAAAAGATTTGGTGTTTAACGTAGCAGTAATCCAAAGTATGTGTCGAGGGCAGAGCGAGTATCTTCAATGGCCTTCTTCCACGTAGCTTTCGATGCTGTCGGTAGTGGCAAGCCGTGAGGCTCTGTGGTAGCCCACACAGCACGCACAACTTCAAAGGCAAGGCTGGCTGTCAGCCAGTTGACAAGGATAAGGCAGAATTCGTTTACCACTCTGTCATGCCGCATCTCGCCAACCGTGTGTGTGGAACCCTGACGGTTATGTGTGTTTGTGCAGTTACCGAAAGGGTTGCGACCTGCCAGCCCGCATCCGTCATGCAGATGTTGAGAGCCAGAGGCGTCCATAGTAATCCAGCCATAGACAAGACCGCGTACGCAGTCAATCTGGTATAAGCGCAGCTGCCCTTCCAAACCCTGTTGCACCCCCGAAGGGAATCTGTTCACCCCAGATCTTTTTCTTCGTTATGAACTGTGCTCGCCAGTGCCACGGCCTCCACGTGTGGAGCTGCTCGCTATTCACTGGAACGATCTTGTCGTCAGCCTGTGAATGTACTCAAAGGTGCCTCGAGACTCAAGCGTCAACCATGGGGTTCCTAGCACTCGCTTTACCCGCTATACTTGCGAATACAGCAACTGGCTCATGCGTGACGAGGAGGTCTGCCTCGCGCTCAGCCATGGCCATCGATTGCAGTACAGCGAGCGATCCGCGGTAGGGGCGACGTGGATGAGACATGGTAAGAGCATACTAGATCCAGACTCACATCCGTTCGTAGGTTTGCCTGATGCTGGTTGACGTGCGAGGGATCCAAGGCGGGTATCTTCTTGCTGACGCGTGTCATTAGTGGCCCGATAGCAGGCTCTGTCGACACAGCGCTGCGTACTGTGGCCGGCTTTCCATTGCTGACACGGGCACGGCAGGACTGGAACCAGAAAGTCTGAAGTTTCTTCCAAGTCGATCCGCGCGGTCAGATTGTTTTCTTCATACATTTAAAGAGTGTCGAACCACATGCAGTCATCACCTTCGAAATACCGCCTGTCGACCCCAACCTGCCCTGGGCTGACCTTGTTGATGCTCTTTTCCGCGCGCGTCTGCACAGCCACGTCAATGCTAGTGCACTCGTCGGTACTGGACGAAAAGTGAGGCAGTCGGCCAACACTGGTTCAGGTTCTTGACATCGACGTCCTAGCGAGACCAATGTCGTCAGGTGTTACTGTAGCTCGAGGCGTCCTCTTGGCGCTCGTCCTCCTTGTCGGGCTCGCAGTGGTGACCATCGGTGCGTCACCCTATACCTCCAAGTCACATTGTTGTTGCTGCTCATTGCACACTAGACGCCCCTCTCTTAAGATCAATCTTTCTCCGCTACCTGTCTTCTTGCAGGGTTGCCAGCGTCGTCAACGCCGCCTAGCGGACCTCCGAATTCGACTGAGAGTGCAGCCTTCCTGCTCATACCTCCGAGTCGCTACACCACGACGACCAAGCCTCCACGAGGAGCTTGACGAAGAGCGCCCTATACACAACAGCAGTGGCATGGAGCGCGATATTGGACCCGACTGGCAGAAACGCTCCATCAGTCCCGATACACAGATGAATGTGCTTGGCGCAACGGGTGGTCTGAGGGAGTCAGCAGCGAGGGACCTGATGGCGGAAAACCAAGAGCATGATCGAACAACGCCAGGGCATCCTGGTAATATCGATCACTTCGGAAGCTTTGGATCAAGATCGAGTGTACCAAGTCGTGAGGCATCTCGAAACGTCGGCGGCCAGCACACAATCCAACATTGGCAGTATGGCATGCCAACGTACGATGCATGTAGCCCGGATTGGAACTACAGCGACTATGCAGACTCCATGATGCCTATGCTAGCTGATAAGTATGAACGGACTCCCCCAACACAGCCAGCGATGGGATGCAATGATCAATACCCTCAGGCAAGCTATTGTCCAAGCGAACCGTGGAACGTGTCAGTACTGTCGAATTCCCGAACGTATTCCCATCATAGACGTAATGCGGTACCAACCATCAGCATCGACTCGCCAAATGGCGAGAGTGGAGTGACTGGTCCTAGAGCTGCAGGCGGGTGCACATCATACTGCAATGCAGCAGCGACCACATCAACATTGTCAACGTACTGTCTCTCAGAACATGAAGCACAAGTGGAAGGTTGGTCGGGTTCGTATCTCTCTCCGGAGACATATAATCAGGCTTCCTCATCTCGACGGAGCTCAATGAGTTCAATAGCCTCCGCGCCGAGCCGACTTGCAGTAGTATCATCTGATCACACGGCAACACCTACGGAGTATTGTGGCTGGCGGTCACCCAGTACGTCTCCCAAGTAAGTCAGTGTCCTACGTAAGTCAAGAGAAAACGCTGAACGTTGTACAGCATCATGGACCCACACGAAGTCCAGCAACCCCGATACGACTGGACTATGCCTTCATCATCCACAGGTATGAGCCGCGAAACTTCAGCACAATACGGAGCCCGGCTGTACTGCTCTGAGCCTGGTTGCCGTGCCACATTCCAAGGGTCCTACGCGAAGGGCAGTCTTGCACGTCACCGGCGACTGAAGCATGGTAGCCATCAAGATCGAGATGGGCGGGAATATGACTGTGGAGAGCCTGGATGTTCGAAGAGCTACAGGCGTCAAGACGCACGCTTGAAGCATTATCGCAAGGTCCATCGTCACCTCGCTCCTGGCCCGGCACTATCGCGCACCAAATATCGATCCGTGTGATTGTGCTGTGGCATCTACACCAAGTTCTTTATCGCTACGCAACAATCCCAGAGATCAGTCTTTCATATCCCAATGCCTTCGATGGGACTTTGCTTGGTCGCATCCAACCCACAATCTTTAATCTTCTCTTTATTGTCTTTGTGTTGCAACGACACGTTGCGTATAAGGTTGTGTCGTTCGAGAAAATCATTGTGCTCTCAGTCCATCGGGACCATTGGTACGACAAAAATATTCTAGGCGTCTGGCGTAATGGGTGCATACGTTCGATCGATGAGGAGGATCGCGGACCGTCGAAAAAGAGAGGGAAGAGGACTTCTTATTGGAGAAGCCATTTCGTTCAGCTGAATGGCGGCTTTTGGCATCCTTGTGTCGTTGACGTCGCGAGGGTCGTGGATGGCTCGTTGCCTATGGATCGTCTCGTTCATCGTAGGCTTCGTGGAACAGCGATGGCGGTCGAACAGGATACGCGTGCGTAGAAAGGAGGTTCATCATGGTGTCATTATGGCTACCTAAGTATGCTAGGAACGAAGGTGTCGGCGAGGGGAGGTTAGCAGTCAAGACATCGCGAGGTTGGAGCGTCAGGCAGGCTCGCCTGCTCGCGACAGCTTAATTTTAGTGGACCAGCAACACGCACCATGGCACCTCAGAGGAGGCTGATCGACTCATCGAAAGGAAGGCTTACCACCTGGGCAGCGCTCAAGCCTGCCACCAGCCTACTTTGATGCTTTGCCTCATTCTAGTGTTAGAGACGAATGGCACCCTGCAGACGATCTGCAGTAGAATGCTACCTGAGCAGTGCTTGGCCGCTGAGAACCCCGGGAAGGCCCATGAACACCGTACATGGCATGACTGGGCTGTACAAGTTGTCGCAGTATGATAGGTTGAGAGTGTAGAGAAATTCTATACAATGAACTTTCCAAGATCTGTGATGGTTGGACGGCGAAAGGGAAGAGCAGGTGTGAGGAAGCTTGGAAGGGAAGAACGATAGGGGTCCACGGGCGCCCGTGGCAACTGTGCTACGCAAGCCACGACCCCTAACATCTCACAGCAGCGCTTTTTTATCTTCGCGATTAGTTGTAGCAACGCGCAGCTTTTGGCGTCCATAGCGATGTCAGCTGAGTCACATGCATATCAGCTTTATGGCAAGCTTCCCTTAACATTGTCTATTCTAGGTAAACCACATCAGCCAAAACGTCATTTAAGCCATAAGATATTACCATGTGCGCTGGCAGCAGTGCATAATGTTGCAGCTCTGTCTTGGAGGCGAACAAACAAAATCGGTGTCATGCAGTCAGGCATGCTTGCTTGATGATGGACTCCTGCACACTCTCTCACATCAACGCCCGACCAATATGATCAATGCCAAGTAGAGAGGCGTATGGAAGACAAGTGGTAACCCGACGTTCTCCTTGACTTGATAAATAATCGCCTGTCGTCGCTCAAATCCGAGCGTGTAGCACAGCCTCCATTACGCGTTGTCGCGTCTTCCGCTAACCGAGGACATCCGACAGGTGGTGGCCACAAGAACTAGAGACGAATCCTCGAACCCTTCTACTCCCAGAACACGAACAAAGCTGAAACTTCGCGTTTCGCACTCCGGGATAGAATCAAGATTCATTAGCGAAGGCCCTCATTAACTTTGCGACGCAGTGCGGGCGAGCGAAATTAATTGCCACGTATCCATGGTTGGCACGCGCCCAATCGATTCCCAACCCCAATCATCAGATGTTTCGTTCTGACTATACGCCTGTTGCTGAGCATCATGCGCCCTCATGCAGGAACATCGCCGAGCTTCCGATCAGTAATACCAATAGTTCGGCCCAGGGCTGTAATGGCCGCAAGATCCAAGATCAACACCTACCGTTTGCCTCACCTATCCAGCGACGATTGCTTCATCAAAGTACAGTCCAAAGAACACGTTGAGGACGTCCTTGAAACCTGGAGGGGATGTTGTTTCCGAAGCGAAGTTCGACAACACGAAGGCAAATTGTCTACCATGCCGACGGCCTACAAGCGCTTTCGGGTGTCCAGATCCCAATCTGGTGATTTGATAACGGGATCTTGATGAAATTCGGTAATCGCGAGGTATGAAACCCATGTCTAACGTATGAGTCCGCTCCAGGCTCACGGCAGTGGAGGACTGGAATGGTGAGGATCACTGGGAACGTGGGATTCAATGTCTTCAGCCTAGTCGCAAGCCCTGTAAACCAACTCGATCGCAAACAGCGTCTTAGTCCCAATTATCGGGTTCCTGAAGTAACACAACGTTGTTGCACTACGTAGGCATGTCAGAAGAGGGCGTAGATCGGGTTGCCACGTTGGACATGAGTGCTTTCCAGAACCCCGTATCGGTGAAGAGTACGCAGTAGTGTTTTAACACGTCAAAATAGGGTGTGATGGGGTTGCCCATCATAGGCAGGACGGGGTTTCGAGCCGCTGCCACACGTAGATCTACCGTCTGCACGCGTGTTTCGCAGGCAGTGAATCTTTGTAATGCTGGTTTGTTAGCTTGACCTGGATACACCATAGAGTATGAGCTGCAAGAATGACTGGCTTCACTATCATGGATTAGAACGGTCATAGTGAGGCGAGGAATCTACAAGTTGGGCATCAAGATGATTCTGTTTGGTTTAGATACGAAGCGCTGCCTCGCATGAGAGCGATAAATCAGGTAACACGAGGGGATCGGATTGGAAGTCAGTTAGATATATCATTACCATCTTCTTGACTTTCGTTTAATGACAACAAGTCGTTCTCTCACACGAAATCTGGACTCTGAAGGCAGGTCTCACAAAGTGCTTTGTAGTCTGAAGTATAGGTAGTGGGGCACCATTGACGCCATGTATTATGCGGGACGCAACCATTACGGGTTCTAGTGCCTGCGTACGAAGCCACGCGCACAACAGCATTGAAAATGTCTAGGAGACAGAATCTAAAGACAAGAGCTTACCAACTTCCTCCATCCACGAATTCAGTGGCGTTCGAGTCGGAGCGGCCGAACGTTCGCTCAAGCTGATGACATTGAGATTTCGATACTGCGCCACACAGGTGGCGTTTTCTTCGCCTTCACGTCGCGAGATATCCGTGCTACCAGGAAATTTACTGCTTCAGATTTGCCTTCAAGGAATCGGACGACGCGAGCGGAATACTTTTAAAGAAGAGTTATTTCCCAATTAGGCATATGATCACGCCTTCATAGCGCATGCTATCACCTGATCTGTCAGCTCGATGGAATTTAATGGAAAACTGAGATCACTTGCAAAAATTCCGAGTGTACCGGTTGGTGTCATTTTGTTACGTACATGCTAGCGATACACGGTGAGTCCCCCTCTCAATGATCCAAGTGCTCAGCTCGACCCTGTCCAGCGCAGCCAAGATCTTCGAGCCGACCACAGCCGTACAGATGCACACATCACTGCCTGCGCATAGCCTTCGCATGACGAAACCGATGGCGAGCCTCTTCAAGAGTATTGGTCTTTCCTGGAGCGTCCAATCTAAAGAGCTATGACTCAAGACAAACCCCAGTCAAACGACCCAGGCGTATAGTCATCTTGATTCCATTGGATCACGTCTCAGTGATGGAAGGATGAGGACCCAAGGCGATTAGGTAGAAGAGCCAGCAAGGTCCGGATAACGTAAACTCCCCCCGCCTATGGCCTATGGCTGACGAGCATTTTTTTAGGCCCACCGAGCAACAACATACGCGATCTTAGGCAACCACCTCTTGTGGAATGAGAGGCTTCTCACATATAAGCGACCGCCCGCCATCGCATATCGCACTCGTGAAGCCCAGACGGCTAGTCCTTCGTCGAAACGTGCTACAGATCTGTGACCAAAAGCAACAACGCGTGAGCTAGCTTCCAAGGTTTCGTGAGGGGATCCTGGGCGACCTTCAACATACCTGTTCAGTCGCCTCACTTCTCAATGATCGGCAGAAAGACATTATTCTTTCGCACATCGAAGTACGAACGTGCAGAAGGCATGCGTGTAGCCTATGCCTTGTGGTACGAAACGCACCTGGCTGTTAGCGACTTCCCTGGACATTGGGCCATCCATGTGGCTACCCGAAACTTGCGCGACTACCTAGGTAACTCCACGTCACCACAGGTGACCCTGTGTTGTTAGCCCGCGCTGCAGGCTATCGACATGGGGCTAGTCGCGTCCCGCTGGCTGTGTCGGAGTCTCGGGGAGAGGCATGTTGGTCGCGAATCAAGTAAAGTTTGGGTCGTCCGCTCGGGCTGCATTCGGCGGCCATCGTCACCGCCCAGTACCTCACGATATCCTTTCCACTCGACTACAGCATCCAAAACCATCGCGCAACAGCGTTCTCATCCTTCCGGAATGCGCATAGTCACTGAAGTCTTCTTCTTTGTTCTCATGCAGGAATGTGGCGAGGTAGTTGGTGCTTGGACGACGTGACGTGGCTGGCCTACCGAAGGCTGGAGAAACACTCCACCTGCGGCATTACCCTTCCTCAACGATAACCCATCGAGACATACAACAACACCAGTACTTTTCATCGCGAACGTATACCGAACAACAACAACAACAACAACAACAACAACAACAACAACAACAACAACAACAACAACAAGACAAAACAAAAGCGAAGGGCTTATACAAGCAAGGATCGTGCGTGTGTTCGGTTTACAGATTGCGTCAACGTTATGGGCTACATAAGAAATGGTACTAACTAATCGTGCTGAGCATGGTGTGACTGCGACAGCTTACAATATATGAAAAGTGCGTAGCGCTACATGTATTGAGGGCGAACCTTCACCCCCCGTCAGATCGATAGACAAAAGAGAGCAACGAGAAACATTGGGATAAGGAGAAAGAGATAGTCTTGGTGTCATTGCTGACTGCGAGAAGATGTCGGGCAGGACTATGGTCCTACCTTCTGGGAAGCTCTTCAGGTGGCCCAACTGGACATGTTGCTGAACTCGACTTCCTGGTTTCTACGCGTGGGTCTCGAAGCTGACGAACGACGGATAATCGGACTGTCGGCAGCCAGCTCAGGATGATACTTCCTGTAATGTTTGAGCCGAGCATCCTGTCGCCTGAACTCCTTGGCGCACATGTCATTCTCGCACGTGTACGCTCTTCCCGTTCCGTGGATTAACCTCCTATGTCTTCCGAGGTTGCCTCTTCGATACAGACCGGTGAATGACTGTCCGCAGTTGACAACCTCGCAGTACATTGTGTCCGGAGTGTAGGTCGGAGGAGGACCCCCGGATGAAGATGCATTGGAGGTACAAGAGCGCGTGGAATGACTTCTTTCCAACGGCACAGCTAAGTTGTCTCCACACTGCAACAAGCCTTCCGTGGTCGATGTGGTGTCCACTGGAGGCATGCAGTATCCGTTATCGACGCCGATGTATGGTCCAGATGAAGAGACCGGACTGTACGGTGATGGATTCATGTTCGATGAGTATTGGGGGGCTGGACGCTCGGTAACGCTACTGTCGACCATGCTATTTTCGACATAGCCCGTTGATGAAAGTGGAGTACGATATTCATTTATGTACCCCGATCCTGACTCGTCTTGGTCCGTTGTCGAAGGAGTCCTCTCTGGAGTGTTTTGCCAATCCGTTAACGGCGTTTCATCAAGACGATATGGTGGATTGTAAGCAGACCATGGCTCTGATTGACCAACGCTGAGTAGTGGAATATTGACGCCATCCATATCGAGTTGCCCAGAACCAATCGAAGGGGAATGGTGGAAGTTACTATTGCTAAATATGCTAGCGTCTTGAGTCGCTTGGCTATCGGCCATCATCTCCGCTCGCTGAAGATGCCCAGGGCGTTGCATAGACGAGTATATGCGGTCGTTGTACGTGGTACTCGGCATCATCCAATTACCCGACTGGTCGTTTCCAATCGACATAGACGCGCTATCCTGCCCAGGAGGATGAATCTGGTGGGTGTGCCAGACGTTCTGGGTACTGGGTACATCCATCTGATAGTTCGGCGCATCGTGGTCATTAGGAGAAGCAAGGTCTACACGGATCCGCCACTGTTCCTGTTCCTGTTCCATGCTTCCCTGTTGTTGCAAGATAGCAGGATCTATGGACGAATCATCGGTAGTGAAGGGTGTAGCCGGCTGCTGGAAGGACCATGGGTTGTGATGAAGAGCGTTTGGGCCAATGATGTTGCTACCAAGCCCAAAACCTTGGGTACTGGCATGTTCATGCAGCACAGACTGGTCACCGTGTCCAACGTTCGAAGGCCCGGGGTTTTGCCGCCCGGCATTGAAAGGGCGCCGACGTCGCTCGTGTGGGCTCATTTTGCTATCCGCCTTCCTTGAGGATGTGGCCGTTCAGAAGAATGATGCAAAGAAACGTTCTGAGATCTATATGGGGTTCTATCTGCCGCCGATATGAGGTACGAATGGGCGAAGTGGTTTGCGTTGCTGGATGTCCTTATGCAAGGAACGACGCGTTGAGATGCGACCCAGAAGCCAATGTGACGTCGAAGTCGCCTGGCTGAGCTCCGAGGGAGACGATGCGAAGGGTATAGATATGCTGGTTCGCTGCACGATCGGATATGCAGCAGCAAGGAAACGACAGCTGATGGAGCACGTCCGGTGGTGCCGATGTCGTAGTGCTGGGCGTTACAGCCTTGTCCGCCTCACGTCGCCTGGCTTCTGAACTCTATGCGCGGCGGTGATATATTCGAATCAAGACAGAAGATGTCAAAGAAGAGGGAAGAAGAACGAAGGTTGTTTCGTGTTGCGCAGGCCGCTTCGAGGGTATGGCCGTTGAGGCTGACGAGCCTAGTAAAAGTGCCAAGCGACCAGAGGGTCGACAACGGAGAAGCCTTTGACAACGCTTTTACTTCTTCGGAATGTCTTGTGTGTGTTGAGCGTCCACCTCTTCACCTCAAGGCCGAGAATGTCTTGTGTTGGTGTGGATGTCTGGTTGCCGCCGCCTTTGTCTTGGAGTCAAGTATGATCGGTGGGTATGGCGAACGAATCGTGCGGGTATGCAATCGAGCGAAAGTACGCAGAAGGAAGAGGAGGAAAAGCAGGAGGAGGTGGTGAATGTGTTGTTGGTCGTGGCGGGCAACCTTCGACGGGGCGTCGGTGCTATGTACTCAAGTCTCGTGCCCTTTGGAGGACTTTGGCGACCGGGGTGCTATACTGTTAGCTCAGACGTACGCTACGTGGAGGCACCAGATGCTATGTCGCTACTGTCAAGGGCGTAAACCATCTCTAGTCGACGATACAGTCCCCCGGTGGCTTGGTCTGTCTGCGCAATACCACGCATCCGCCGACGACTTGAAAGTGGGCCCGACATTCGCTGGCACTCTTTTGCCTATTGCCTCTTCCCGAGAAGCAGGAACGGCGCTGCGTTAGCGTCGGTACCTATCCCTGGACGCTACCAGCAACATGCACTCCATTGTCGCAAGTTGATCAGAGGCGAAAGAGATGACGATGAGTGGCTGCGAGGCTCGGAGTTTTCTCCATCGTATCGGAGCTCAGCGGGCTCAGTGTCGATAGAGGGCGCCTTTGGCAGCCGTGTGCGCAAGGCATGTGCATCCGAATGATAAAGCAGCGAACGCGATGTTACTGGTGCAAGCAGAGGCCTTGACAAGGCCGACAGCTGGGCTGAACCGACGGTACGCAAGGACCGAATTTACAACATGGGGATCGTGGCCTTTTTGATCCGAATCGATCATCGGCCATCATCCGGCGCCAATATGTAAAGGGTGTGAATGCGCATATGGCTTGCAGCAGCTCGTCGTCTATACACATCCTTGGTGTGGGGCGCATGTGCCCGATACCGATGGGCTCTACATGCTCAAGTACCATTTGGCGCGTTGATGCCAACTCCACGGGAGAGGCAACAAAAGCCGACAGCATCAATCGCGTACATTCGGTTATCCTGGGAACTGTGTGCAGCTCACATTACCATGAAACACATCTTCAGTATCGATTGAGCTTGCAGCCGATGATGAAGATGGGTTGCGGATACCAACAAGCGCCAGTGGCTTGACACGGCTCAGGGTTGTTCAGCCCACAACACACCGCACCACATCTCTCAATCGAGCACGCTCTTCGCGCGACCTGCGTAACCTAAATTTCGCATATAATCGTCTGGGGCAGAGTCCTCAACGAGGATAGTGGTCCGCAAATTCAGCAGCGCATATCCATTACACCATGCCTTCGAGTCCAGATAAAACTGTACATTCGAAGCAATGAGCGCCTGTGCGCAGCTGCAACCTTGCGCATCGCTCAGTGCCGGACGATTGGGCCACCAACGACTTCCTCCCATGAGCGGATGCACCTGAGGTGTCACGACATCGAGCTGGCACGGAGCGCTTGGCGAATATCATGGAAATGGGGTAAAATCAAACGACGAAAAGGGTGTATTAGCCGTCAACCCAAGACTGCGTCTCTTCCATTCATGGCTCTTCCCAACGACCGTACTGCTTGGGCTACGCCAACGAGGTTCTGTTCCAGAACAGACTGTCGCTTCTGCGAACTGCGTGTTGGTCTAACAAGCGAAAAAGCAAAGTGGGCGCCTCAACCCCGCACAGCTGCATGTCTGCAGAAGGAGTGCGTGTCCCATCGCGGCAGCCGCCAAATGGGAAATGAGATTAATCCTTCGATAGCGCGAAATTTTGGCCCCACCACCTAGGTATCGGCACGTGATTGAGGCTCTGCGAACGCGCAGATAGCATCACCACGGGTTTGGCGAAGGGCTTCGGCACCCACATGCCGTTGAAAATTCATGGACTAGCGGGCCGGTACGACACGGCTTCGGTACGACTAGAAATAGATCGTCCGGTGTCTGTTGCTTTACGCCGCGCATTGGCAACCCAGCTAGTGCCCACGGCATGGTGCCAGACGGGCATCCTCGCTTTTGCCGCATTAGGGTACGAAGCCTTGCTGTCCTCGTCGGGGTGCTGGCGCATAGCATCCGGGCCATCATGCAGCCCATACCATGACATGGCTATCACAGCCCCGGAGAGATCACCATTATCGTCCTTCAGTCTTTGATACGACGGCTTCCCGCATAGCTTGCCAGCGTACTAAAGTAGTCTACTGAAATGAGTCAAAGGGATTCTTGCATCATACTGGAGGAATTCAGGTTCCATGTCTCCGGAAATATGGTTTGCATAGCCCCTGCTAACTGACGACGCCCGTTCAGATGGGAAGGCGGACACAGGGCAGTATCGCTGCTGCTCCAAAGAGACTCGTAGTCACTTTCGCTTCGACATCACTTGCCATATCGGTGGTAGCGTCTACTGCAAGATGGAGGAATACGCCCCGTCCCATGGATTTCAGCTTCTGCAGGGCTCGCTATTTATCCGCTGCAGATCACCAAAATCACCCTCATGTATACCGGACCCAAAGCTAGAGGTGACATTGACTAGCCGGGGTGATGGTGCTACGTCATACCTCTACCTGCTGCTGCGCAAAGTCGCTCGATACAAAAAGACAGAAAGGTTATCTCCGAACTGTCCCTGTCAGATGTAGAAGCTCTCTATCTGCATGGCAGTTGGTACAGGGATATGTCATTCACCGAGGTTCGTGACGAAAAGCCCTAACAGTCAGCTCGCATATGCTATGATCGGCGTTCGTCTTCCTTCTACGGCGATCCAGGACACATCACGCGTGCTCGTAGCATCGACTCTATGACTCCGCCTACACAGCGGTGAACGCTTCACCTGTGGCATATACGTACGATTCGTTATGGTGATCGCCGGTGATTTGGAAGCGGTGGATGCGTTGGCATCAGAAGTACGAAGCACGACAGTTATTTTGGTACTCATCTGACGCTTCCCCAGACCACGGACTGGGGAATATGTCAGACTCAAGGGACGGCTCAGGCCTTGCCCACAAGCGCATCACGCCATGGAACATTTACGCCCGGATACTGGATAGCTGAGCCTCTGCACACTGGATGCCGGGCCGTCTAAACACAAATCACCTGGCAGAATCGGAAACATTAGATGCCAGCAAGTCATATCCCTATCGGAACCCTGCGACAGTGTATACACTGTTCATGTGATCTGCCGTTTTGCGCCCTCTCAGGCCCTTCGGATATAACGGCACCACCGCGAAAAGTGGCAAATGGCAGTCATATGACGCGCCACGAGCAAGGGAAGATGTCAGCATGAAGAAGCTTTGTTAATTCCTGGCTTTGCTGGGCTCATGGGGCTCATGGGGCTCAATGGGCGAGGCCTGCAAGCGCCGCCACGTGGGCGCGCGGGCGTTGTCCACCTTGAGTGGTGAGGATTGATGCTGCTTTAACACCCGCATCTGCACCACCCGATATGGCAGACGGGAGGTCTAATGGAGCTCGGACTACCCTCGTTGTTGGCTCTAACCACACTGGCCAAATCGCAGAGCCGCATTCCCTTTCTGTCGTCATCTCCGTTATCTGACTCGGTCTTCCCCGGATCGTGGAACATGGGGTCTGTGGAGCCTGAGATGCTCCTCTCTGGCATGTTAGACTGTGATGTCACGGTCACCTGATCGAAGACGAGGTACAGCCTGAGTTACAGTATGATCATTATACTTCTAGCTATGAAGTTGAAGACGCGCATTCGCGCTAGAATACATTAAGAGCGCTCCAGCGCAGTAAGAGAACAACCAGTGCGCCCGAGAGAAGGAAAAAAGACGAAGCTGCAAGCAGCTATCCACACCACCAGGGCGAGGGAGACGACCAGCTCTCGATCTGCACTGCAAGACACTAGTCACTGCAGTCGATCATTGTCACTGCTGTTGGCGCAGCTACTTCGTTCGCTTCCTCGGCATCGCGTCCGGAATACGATGCTTCTTCCACTCGTGTTTGCGGGTCGCATCGGTCCGCTTGTAAGCCTTTTTGCAAACACGGCAGGCTGATCCGACTACGACAGCAAATGGGTTATGGAAGGCAAGATTATGCCGTCGCAGGTTGCCTTTCCGATACCTGTAATTCAGTCAATGCGTGTGCATGAGCGAGTTTCGAGAGGGCGAGGCTTACCTGCCACTAAACGTCTTGTCGCACTGATCGCAGTGCTCTAGCGGGAAATCAATTTCGCCCTGTCCCGACCGCTCGCAGGGTTGAGGATATTGATGGTCGTCAAGTTCAACGAAGTTGGTCGACGGTCCCTGGCTTCCTCCAAAGCGATGGGCGACTTGTGGGGATTCCGATTGATTGGCTGTCAATTTCTGGTAGACGATATGTTCATCCTCAGCAACATCTTGTTCATGTCCGCCACGAAATTGCCATCCCTGGTGATTGGAGCATTCATAAGTACCGAAGCGGATACCAGTGGCGCCATGCCACTGCGAATGCAACTCCGGCAAAGACTGGCCTGGTACAGGTGGTGATTGGATACCGGGAACATGCGACTCATGGTTTGCAAGATTAAACGGTTCCGAAGATTCCACTAGGTCATCTTGACGCCCATCAAGACCTTTTGCTGGTTGCTGCGCGATTCCTCGGAAAGACTCCACGTGATTTGCCTCAAACGAAGCGTGGTCCCAGTCTGTGTCCATTCGAAATGACCTAGGCAAATCGAAATCGTTGGGTGGGAAACTGTCAAGAGGCGATACGGTGCTAGCGGGGCGATCAGCATCCGAATAGAACTGGGCAGAGCAAATGTCGTTGACGTTAGGTGTGACAGGCGATACGGGCGAAGACGACGACTTGCGAGATTGACGTCCGCTGGTCATGCTGGGCGCTTCGACAGACTGGTACTGGGTGTTTAAATTCCACAGTAACATTGACTCGTCGGCAGTTGTGGGTAAGCGTCCCACGGGAGTCGCACCGCGCTCGTCGATCTCGTTCAGATCTAAGAACGCCGCTTGACTCGTGTCAGACTCGAGAGAGTGGCCCTGGGTTCGCTCCATAAGAACTTCCAGCTCAGCGAAGACATCATCTCCTTCAAGCTCTGGAGCAAGCATAAGCCTATCTGAAAGTTCGTGGAGCGGCATTGCAGGAAGTTCATATCCGTACGGATATCCATAAGCTGGTGGAGCCTCGTCGTGAACAGCTTCCGCATACTGTTGGGCTTCCATCCGGTAAGTTCGTATTGAGACCCGGCAGAGCTTTCGTAAGAGCGTCCGGCACCTGGAGACTGTGCTGCTACTAGAGTCTCTTGGATGACTTGAGATTGCGAAGCTTTTGGCGTCGTCGACTGGCACAGCGGTGATAGAGGGGCTGCAAGCACATGAATTTGTGCTTGGCGTCGTTGCTTTGTCGGCCAAGCTATGCCGAGATGTCGAGATTCTGGAACTCAATCAGTACAGTGCACTCCAGCTGGAACGACAGCCACTGATGGCATCTTGAACTCACGTACGTAATGCTCCAGCGACGTTTTGCCTCGATGTGAATGAGCATATTCGGAAAGCGGGGGTGATCTCGAAAATATGTGGCAAAGACCATCCGCAATACTGAAGGACTTTATTGAGCCCAAGTACATGCAGACGTCATGGCCAGGAGGAAGTATGTAGGTTTCTGAGGACTGCTGACTGGCAACAGGACCGCGCGTTGAGAAATGGCGGCGCGGCGAATGCCTCCATCCCGGAAAGCTCGATGCCAGCGAAAGGGCTTCTAGCAGCCCGATACTCCATACTGCTGCCAGAGGTCTCGATCCCGAAAGATCAAAAGCAGGCGAGAAGTTCGGAGGACTCTGCATCGAACTAAGAAGCCCTGTTTTGTTTCGTATGTGCGCGAGTATGTAGACAACTCAAGCAACGGCCAAGACTGGAGCGCGCCCTAGGTCCGATGTTGTCGACGTCGAGGGATTGGATACAGATGAACCGGTCATCTATTTTCGTTGCCTGAGGTCCTTCGATGTCTCGGGCCTTCCAATTGGCGAAGGCCCATTGGCTACGGCGACAAGCCTGCGATGGCAAGAAAGAAGGCGAAGCCAAGTGTATGGTGCAGGCGTTGATGCCAATATGGAGGAATAGATGTCGGTCATGGTCGAAAAAGGTTTCGCCCTCACCGTAATCCAGAATAAGAGACGGGCAACGAGGATGGCGCTAAAGTTTGAGAAGTGAAGCGGGGCTATCCCTGGACACCGGCGGCGAGCGATAGAGTATGCATCCCGGAAGAAGTGTGCCGGTTACTTTGACGTGTTTTTTGCAGGCGCATTTGGAAGTCCAGGAGGAATACGCTGTGCTGTGAGCCAATCTTCGTGGGCGGCGTGGGGGTTCATTGGTCGTCGAAAGTGTATCGGCAATGATGCGGCTCTGTTGTGAGAACGACGGAGGTCACTTGCGAAATTCTGGAAGCGCGAACTTCGTTAAGAAAGTCAGAGGCATAGCTTCAGATATATCCATCTGATGCTCCGCCTTCGAAACTGTTCTCCTTCAACAGCACAGCCGCAGAGATGGGGCCGACGGAAAGCCAGCTCAAAGGATGTACTACAGCCAGGAACTGCCAGAGTCTGCCTTGGGATGCGCCTCGGGGGAGAGAGTCTGAGCCACATTGTGGGTGCTGTATCGACCACTGACCGGTGAACTTGCGTGGGCTTCGATAATCACCAGACAAGTGTGGATTCTCAACAGATCTCAGACATTGGAAGTACGTACTCACACCCAGTCGCCAACTACGCATGCGCATCAGGCCCCCAGCGAACCGGTATCTTTCCTATGCACGCGTCATCCCCACAGGCCAACGTGCCAGTCATCGAGGCGGCGCTTCACGAAACCGCGGTCTGCCCTTTGAAGCGACACGTCGTGCTCGACACCAAGCGAGGACGGCTGGACCAAAGGGCCAGGGCACGTTACCGCGAGTCAGCTAGGAGAAGGCAGATGGCGCGAGCCAACCCCTCCAGTTGCATTAGCCGCACGGTAGTCGTGTTTCCCCTTCCACATGCAGGAGCCCCAGCCCGAATCGAGCTTCAGCCCTAACGTCATCTAGACAATGCTCAAGTGGCATCTTACGTTTGTTGCGGGCGGCCTCCAGATGTCCCCATGGCTGCCCGACTGCATACTCTTAGCGCTGGGCGTCCTCCGACGCGTAAAGTCCTCCAAATCGAACGATGAAGGGAAGCTCGCAAACCATGCCGGATTGAAGACGAAATCGCGAGCGCTCGACGTTGGCCTGTCAAAAGGCGGGGGAACCCGTGCACGTGTTTGACACGCGCTAGTGCGATCGTTCCGCGCTAAGAACTTGCCAAGACTACGTCACTTCCCGCAGCCGACGGCCACAGCAACGAATCTCAACAAACAATGCCATTGTGCGGACATACTGCGCGATAAGACAAAAATGCCTTACCTGGCTGACGAGTTGATCAGAGCTCGGGATCACCCAAAAAGACTAATGCAGCAGCACCTTCGACCCGCATATTGGGGCCGGCCTACCGTATAGCGTACAACATCTGACCAGCATGGCCACTAACGAAGCTCCCGTGGCTTTGCAAGAACCGCCCGTGCCAACGTTGCAGCATGTCTAGCGGTCAAACAAGGATGTTTCTCCAAGCAAGCTCCAGCCTGCCAGATCGCCTAAGCTCCGCTGGTGCAGCTCCGTCTAGAGCCTCATGGACTGGGTTTTGGTCTGCAGCCTACGCCTCGTCCTGATGCACCGTCCTCCCACCATATCATCCGCATCGCAGCACCCACCGTGCCCTTCCTGAGCCCTCCGTGCACCCCCCTCGAAGTGCCAATGACTGGTGTTTTGCGCCGCACGACAATCTTCCCGGCCAGCATTAAGCGCCCACGACATGTGTGCCCTTCATGTGCTCGGGTCCGGTTGCCTTGTAGCCTCGCAGCCGCATCGAAGCTTGATTCGGCTTACGGCCTTGTCGTCCACTCCGCTGGCTGCATGGCATGCCTCCGTCCTGGGCGCGACTGCAACAGTCCCACTAGCTCTGATCGGTGAGAGCTATGCACTCAGAAACTTTAAGCACTCACCTGCCGACAGATTGGACAAATGCTCCGCAGCTATAACACCCGCGATATGATCGCCATGATGCATGAGAACAACACGGACGTCTACGGATCCACACGTCTTTGGTCAATGGCAACAACTTCATATCAAGCGTGAGATGAGCTGAACGAGTCCTCAACTTCTGCACGCGCGTCCCATCGACGCCTTCATGGAGGACTGAATACTTCACTGCATAAGCGCAGGAGTCCTCCCACGACCGACTGGCTATCAGAGCTCCAACGCACGACGGTCCTCATCTCCTGTTATTGCCTCCAAACCCAGATCAGCAATATGTCTCACTTTCTCCATGCATGCATTTCCGGTCACCGAGTCCTTCTCGGCGACTAAATTCCGGTGAGTGTAAGCGACGCTGCGAGGAGCGAGATTGGCATTCCGGTGAGTAGTTGACGTGTCAACCTCGCGGATGGGCGAATTTCGTGAACGGTATGCGGCTCAACTGGGGCTCGGAAGTAATTCCGGATGAAGGTGAGAATGGAAGAATTCCGCCATGTTCACAGCAAGCAGCGGAAGAATTGGTATTCACTTTAAGAAGTTTTCAAAGTAGAAATGCATGAATAACTCCCAAACTATCTGCTTGCTAATGCGCTCCAAAATTGTGTACGAGTACAATGAGACAACGACTGTGCCAGACAGTCTAGATGAAAAGATAGGCGTCAGCTGGGGGTGAGAAAACGTACCAGCCAACAAGGCTGCAGCGCAAATCCTCCAACTTTCCGTTGAGTGTGAGAAATGACACCATGACCGCCAGGATCGTAGGCTGAGGTGAACCCAAAGATGACTGCCGAAAAGATAGACGCCTGGGGCTGGAACCCCTCAGCCGGCCCCCAAGTGCCCTAGGTAAACATTGCATAAATATAAGGAAACCAATTCTCTCCTCATCCCATATCGTACTGTCGTGTTGTCATTCAACGTGATGTTCAGTTACTTCCGTTAAATCGTTGTTGTCCATATTGTCTGTACTCTTCATACACTTCATCCTTATCGTACACCGCTCCGTCGCTCCTAACGTAGCCGACGGCGTTGTAAGGCTCGGAACGCCGGTATTCAGCTTCACCCGGGTGAGCACTGCCACCGGGAAGCTGGTACTGATATTGTTCCCGGTTCGGCTGCGCACGGCGGTCTGCGGACGAAGACGAGTGAGGCGGCGGCGATGGTTGGAAATCGCTGTCGGACGATTGGTAGGAGGATACGCACAGGTGAGAGGACGAATGACTTGTCAGAAACTGATGTGGAGCGTTGGAGGCGTGAGGCTGTTGAGCTTGAGGTCTTGACGGGGGCGGTGCACCGTTTTGAGCAGAGCCGTTGGTCACGCCGTTCGGGTACGGGTGGTAGGACCATGGGCGATAGACTTGTGCGTAAGTTGGGTCTCTACTTGGATCGTAGCCGTGGCTTTGTGTAGTTGGGGCTGATGCGCCTCCTCCCCAGGTAGACTGCGTCTTGTTAGCGGCGAGCTTCAATATAGACCATCAAGTTATCTCACGTTTGCGTACGAACATCCACGAGAACTGCCATAACCGCCGCTTCGGCCTGATCCGTTCGAGCCATGGCCATAGGGATGCTGGGAGCGGCTCATCTTGGTTTGAGTGGACTGATAGGATGCGTAAAGATGCAAGATGTGGCGGGTGACTCCTGAAAACGGAGTCAAGGAATGGGCTGGGAAAGCCTGGGTCAGGGGACGGCGGGTGAAGGGTATAGACAAATAAGGGAGCGCGTGATTGGTGGATGAGGCTGCTTGCAGTCATCCAGACCGCGGCGGGAGACTAGTAATAGAGTAGAGAAGATGACCGAAGAACGGATGTGGTGATCGGATTCGGCGTGTGAATAAAGACTCACGCTGTGGTAATCGGGCGGGCGACATTTAATACTACTATCAAAGGGTCCTTCACCTCGTTCCTCTCGAGTCCAGTCTGCCCCAGGCACCCATGCATTACGCCCCGTGCCCCTCAAGCGTCCGATACGCCTCCAGCAGGGGCATATGTTACGCAGAACTTAGTTTGCAATCCCCCAGAGATTGTCCAGTCGAACTCTTTGGTTTCTGAGTCACGGTAGGCACGGACAGGTTCCTGCGGGAACGCGATAGGGCTGCAGAGTGGTTCTTGAGGAAAGGTCCGGCCCTTTTCGGCTGCGTCAGTCCAATGAGAAGCCGAATGGTGGCAACCGGGTAGGGGAGTCCTGTGCGCATTTGCGTAGTCCAAGGAGAAAGCGAGAGGGCGCAAGTGATCTTGGAAGCTGGGCAAGCTAGCTTAACGGGCACGGTGACCACACCGCTGCTGCCGGACATAACGCGCGTTGATATGGCAGAGTTCGCCCTCTGTGCCCGCGCAAATATTGAGAATGCCGAGTCACGTTGATGCATGATGCAAGACAGGGCCGTAGGAGGGCCGTGGCAGAGCCTCCACCCTACCGACACACTGGCACACGCTAAGCCACTCATGCCGCTGTCTACCCAGTCAGACCGTCGCCTAAAGGCTAAACAGACGACAGAGTAACCGATGGCCCAACGAGGCAGACCCAGTTGCTGATGATTCCCGTCCGTGCCTGGTGAAACGGTGGCTAACGAATCCGAGCAGCCAATGATATGGGCGAAGGACGGTGGGATGTCCACTCGCAAACAAGTGCGTGGTGGAAACACGTATGCCTCCATTTCTATGGCTGAAGCGACGGGTGGCCAGGATGTTGGGTTGGGTCAGATGGCCTTATAAGGCCGTTGCGCTATATCAGCTGGACAGAATACTATGTGGGTACGTGAAGAGCAAAAGCGGCACTCCTGCCCTCGCCGCGGAGGAAGACGCCTGCGGCCTTCTCCAGACCGGCCCGTCTTAACTCGCCTAAGAGTAGTTGCCGCAAGCTTGTTCGATGTTCCAAGATGTAATTGGCGGCCGATGCCGCCTATGATCTCTAATCCTAGAGCCACATCTGCGATTCGTCACGATAGCGCTCGATCTGTGGATCGCTAGAGGTCAAACACCAGGGTACTGTATTGGAGGCATCCAGCACTGGTATACCCTTGACGTATGCAAGTGAGCGTCCCGTATTGTGTCTGAGCTTTTGGGTGGCTTTGCACCTTATGGGCTCTCCTCCAGGGCCATTAGCCAATGGGCCAAAAGTCGCGTCAGCTCATTGGAGAGCGCGGAAACGTCGGAGTGCGTTCGTCATCTCGAGCCGATGCGTCCGAAGAATGGAATTTGTTAGCACAAACAGCTGGAAAGAGTACGTTGCAGATGACCTTACAGAAGACGGAAACTGGGAGAGATGATAGCGGCGCACGCTGAGGGCTTCCAATGACATGCCTCCACTTCACGTCGCGCATCGCGTCCAGTGCTATATCCTACTCGGCCAACAAGTAAAGTAGGTATTCTTTCTGGAGGATGGCTGTACTTGTGAGGCTCACGATCTACCACGGGGGCATCAATCACCACGGAGGTAAGAGATGCTTGGCATCAGTATCTCCGCGCTGATCGCAACACCAACACCGCGTCACCACCCTTCGCGAGGCTATTGAAGTGACCAAGTTTATGTACTTCAAGAGCAACAACGTGCCAGGCGTCTCTCTGATACCTGCGATATCTGATAATCACCCTCATCGCACAATTCCAGAGCCCAGCAAGTGCCACTTCAGCGGCACCCGAACCGAGACCACCTGGGCACTGGTCTGAACCAAAGACACATTCCCTCTTCGCAGCATGGCGAACCTCGACACCCTCCCACCCGAAATCCTCTTCACCATCCTCTCCTACACAGAGCCCAACCTCAACCCCACCCTCTCCACCTACCCTCTCAACGCGCTCGCGGCAACAAACAAGCACCTCAACGCCATCGTCGAAGAATACGCGCGCAACCTCCTCAAACGCCACGCCGACATCGTCTTACCAAAGAAAACGCGCATCTACACGTGCCGCCGGAAATGGCTAGGCGATATATGTTACTTCTGCAAGAAGAAGACACAGCGGAAAGCGTGTCTGTACAAGACCATAGCGTGTTGTCTGGCATGCGATAAGAAGGAGTATGAGAAGATGGTATGTACGCCGCGGGGATTGGCAACGCTTCTTCATATATGTGCGATAGTGCTAATATACCGGACAGACAATGACGCAAGCCATGACAGCCACACAGCTCTCTAAACTTGACCTGTTTACCCCGTCGCCATTATACCTCGATCTCCCTCCTTTAGTAACAGCACCATACCCCATCATGGGCGCCGCATGCATCATGCTATCCGCCCCCGATGTTCGCGCCCGCGCCGCACACGTACGATCCCAGCTCGGCGACGCAGCGCGCGACGAAAGCTATATGCGCAATCGCCGCGCGAAACACGACCGTATTGTTAAACATTTGGGTATACAGTATGAGCCCACTGTGGGGTGGTATGTGTGTTCGGAAGCGGCGGGCGGCGGGGGCGATGTGCTAGGGAAGGAGAAGGAAAAGAAGAAGACGCCGGGAAGTATGCGCTCAGAAGAGAGTAGAACAGCGTATGCGGAGAAGGCCTTGGAGGAGGAGTGGAGGGCGTTGGGGATGGGTGGGTTGGTGGCGCGGGATACAGAGTATATGGCTTGTGTGAGAGGGCGACGGGCAAGAAGAAGGAGGGGAGAGAGTGTGAGTCTAGACTAGCGAGGTAGAAGGGAGAAGTCATGGCAGAAGGTGCAATGCGCGCATTGGTTGCTTGGTATATATCTCCTGCTTTGCACATGTGCGCGCTGTATAGGTTTTACCTGCTGTGTAGTGTCTACATTCTCTTCTTCTAGAGAAGAATGCAACAGAAATAAGGTAAAGAGAGACAAAGAGATAAAGTACATGTAGTAGCGCAGGTCTTTGCCTTAGATGTATACTAGAATATCTACTTTAGAGTTCAATAGCGAGGAATGCTAAGGCCTTAGAAGGTAGCATTAACAAAACTTCTGGAGTGTGTTATAGGCAATAGCAAGGTAGAATGCATAAGGTAGAAGATATAAAGGAAAGAAGGTAAGGGACTAAGATGTCAAAATGTCAAACAAGTAAGGAGTCAAGAAGGGAACAAGATGTAATGACAAAGTTGGTTAATTGAGGACCCAAGAATGCCAGCTAAGCTAAACCACCACCACCGTTGAAACCCTGAAGTTGAAACCCATACAAGAAGTCCATGTTTTGTCCATCCAACCAAGAAGATATCCAGCCACCACCAAGTCCATCAAGTCCAACCACCCACCAAACCAGGGCTCACCAGCAGCGATGTCAAGAACAGTGCTCGTCGAACATGCTGACACTCCACTATCATCACCAGAATTGACCTGAACTTCCGAAGAAGCCGCCATCTGGTTCAGATAAGATGATCAACCATCCTGGGGTCCGAAGACACCCAAGAGAACAACAAGAGGCCCAGTGTAGCGCAAGCGCCATTGACCGTCTGTCCTCCAACCTTGTTGTCTCGAGGCACTCTCGAGATGGCATCAACATCCAATGTGAAAGTGTCCAACAGTGACAGTGACTGAACCCAACACCACTGATCCTCCGCTCTTGCCAGTCCTTCTGATCCAAACCGCTACCAACTCAAGGGCCAACCATGCAGCCTGGCCTGCATCCCTGTGCCACAACTTGACTTTCGCGACGCGCATACGATCGGGAGTGGCGTGAGACTGTCGACAGTCAAAGGAGAATCGAGCCGGTGCCAGAGAGGTTGGTGCCTGTGCCGCGGTGCCGTCGATGGTGGTGCATGTCGATAAGTAGAGGCAATGAGCCGATGTAGTAAGACGATGCGAGTTCGATGTGATAGTAGGGTAGACCGAAGGTGACATGGGTGTCAAGATAGTTGAGGGTCGAATCGAAGTGAGGTAGGTGGGTTGGACCGAGGCGGGTGTGAGTGAGGCATGCGAGGCGGTGATGTTGAAGGCGAGGCCGAAAGTTGGAAGTGAAGTGAAGTCATGTTGACTGTCGACAGTCGAGTGAGGAAGGATTGATGTTGTTGTTACTCATGATGATTGTTGATGGGTGATGTCATACACCATGAGTAAAGGCCGATGTCTGAAAATGTTAGCCAAGACTGAAGTGAAGTGAGGAAGGGAAAGGAAGTACTTACTTGGAAGAATGCGGCCATAGTACTGAAGTTTGTTGGAGATAGTAAACTTGAGTTGTTGGAGAAGTGAGCGAGTGGGAATTAAGAGGGAGAGAGGCGGGGGAATGGGGGGTTTATATAGACAGAGGGTGAGCCGGCAGATCACCGGCAGTCGGCGCTAGCGCGTCTGAATACCAGGTGACTGACGTATTCTGTGAGCATATTGTTGCCTGGAGAACGTTCTAGGCGTGCAATATGGCCTGATCTGGTGAGGTGAAGGCGCAAGTGAAGGCGGCTTTGAGAGCGCGAAAACAACAAGAAGCACGGACCAGAAGCGCGCATTACGACCACGACGTCCCGATTGGCTTACGAAGTGAGAACAGCGGCAAAACGGCAAAGGAACCTTCTGTGGATCGACAGTGACGGGGAGTAGAATTGAGAGTGCGTGGCGTTTACGAACCTTGTGACGTACCATCAGTGACGTCGAATGCGAACAACGGAATGAGGAATACTGGACACGTGCATGACAATGGACCTTTTGCCTTGATGAGGAAAGGAAGAGACGTGAAGTGAAGCATTGAGTGTATGGAGAATGGAAAAGACAGTAATGCCCGAGGGCGGTAGGTAGACACAAAACAACCCACACAGAAGACGCAACTAAGACGATAATGAGGCGCTTGCTAGTTTAAGATTCCTCACCATGGGCTGTTGAGGTGAGGTAAAGACTTTGAAGAACCATGAGGATTTCATGAAGATGTTTAAAAGGCTAACAAGATTTCCGTATTGTAATAAACTAGAGGCGTTCAAGGGGGTGAGGTAGTTCAATGAGAGATTGTTGATGTAGTTCAGGAATGAGTGAGTGTTGTAAAAGTCACGTCGTCAAGATAGCGCGGTATATGCATGATAGTTGATCTCCTATACCGACGAGTTGCAGCTTTGATGGTCTTTTCCAGCCAATCAGGTGGTGGCGAAGCGTGTGGTCGTAATCTACTGCAGTAATCGACGGGAGTCCAATGGTACCGGAGGAGGGTGCAGGGATGACGCATAAGCTGAAAGACTGCATATCCTGAAGCACGGTAACTGCGCCCCCCAATGTGCCATGAGCTGGCAGCCAGCAGGGGCCCGGACCACAACCGTTTGTTATAAGACCTCACGGTTAGTCGCGACCTAATTTAGTCATAGCATGCCTGATCAACATGAACCCGCCAACCTTTGCCGAAAAGGAAGAGATCGCGAACAGGTTTCTTAGTGACGAAGCTGCGAGCTACCCGGAACGGTATGAGACCTACTTCAGGTATTACGAAATGCTGTTGACAGGATCACCCGATGATTTCGTGGCATACCCTGCCGAGTCGGGACATCTGAGTCATGGAGAGATAGTATCATTCTTCGAAAAGCTTATCAGCAACGCATCACAGAACAAAAGGGAGTTCGGCTTTCTTCTCGCAGCCAATTCTGCTGCCAGATCGTGGGACTCCGCAATACGACAGTTGCTACAGGTGTCACTGATGATTGACTGCGAGCCCTGGCGGAAGTTCTCAAGTCATAAAGCTGGCGATTACGTGCCTCGAGAATGGATGGGTGGGCAGTCATTCGCTGACTTTGTTGAGCGCTGTTTCCCTTCGTCTGCTCAAAACCAAAAAGTCCGCGAAGAGTCCCAGAGTGCACTGGCACAGCGGGATAGGTTGCATGCTTGGGACTTAGAGGAGTGGTACAAGATAAGCCTGCATACGACCGACGACCTGGCCAAACACCTCGTATTCGAACCAGAAGATCGTGTTCTTCACGTCTTCCGGCACGTTGGCTTCCTGAAAGCGCATCTCTATCGCTCGCGTGACCATTCGATTGATAGCAGTTTCAAGGAAAGTCTGGAGAGGTAGCTCATCTTCATGCGTACTTCGTCCTTCTCGCAGCTTACACACCACAGAGGAACTCTGCCACCCCAGCTCTTACTAGAGGCGCTCGACTCTATACAGTATCTTCTCTTCCCAGAAAATGCGCGGTCGTTCAGATCGCTTGACAAGTTCGTCAAGGGGTGGGGTTTCGATCCACAGGCTAAGGAATACAATGGTCGCCTTCGCAGCTTACCAGAGGGCGAGGAGTTGGAGTACAAGTATTTCGGCGATCGGGTGGCAAGGTTAATGAGGGTAGTAGATAAGGGGCCACCACCACGTGGCATTATCGCCTGGTTAGAAAGGTATCCGTCAGAAAGAAACGCTCTGACAATAGCTGTACTCGGTCTTTTTTTGACAGCTCTGCTCGGATTCCTCAGTGTGTATTTCCATGAGCTCTCCCATCGAATGAACGCGGTTTGTAGCTGACATCTACCAGGTCTTATTGTTGGAACTGTCGCTTTAGTCTACAGCATACTGCAGTACAAAGTCGCTGTGAAGGCTTTGCAGACTTCGCCGATGCCATCGTCAACGTAATCGCTCTACGTATACATCGTGTAGTCTCATCGCCGCGTGGGGGTAATGGGAGTATTTGCTGCCGATTTTAGGTCTGGGTGGGCAGGAGCGCGTCCGATGACACGACCTAAAAGGGAGCCTCGCGGCGCAAGGGTGATGTGAGGTTGCCAGATGTGATGCAGGCCTGGGGACGTTCCGAAGGGTGAGGCGGGCAGGCTAGTACGCTGCCCGCGCCGCACGGCAGGCACGACCTCGGTAGCGCGCGTCTTTGAGAACTATCAATGTACAGATAAACTGTCGTTTGACTCATAGCTGTGCTGCGAGGAGTAAAAATGCGACAGTGCGTTTACATGTTGTTGCAGTTGAACTTGAATTTTGTTCAGGAAGTCTATATGCAAGAACTAGAGAAAAAGATGTGAACACAAGGAGACTGCGGCTTAGGCTTTCCCCACTGTTATAGCCCGTCCATGGTATCTCTGATGCCGCCACTTCATCCCTCCCCTCGTATCCATACCACAAACGCCCTAAGCCTATGTGAAACTCCATATTGTGAATCTTGAGCCCATCCTACGGGGTCACCGTCCATGCGGTCGAAACCGATATCCATGTAAACACCATTCACAACGCC
>Ga0265797_10002643_pt1 | contig 29816 bp, 32 predicted proteins | sample P2T30metagenome_FD_192433 | JGI IMG/M metagenome (GOLD analysis project Ga0265797, IMG submission 192433) | Plant litter microbial communities from East Loma Ridge, Irvine, California - P2 T30 | ecosystem: Environmental > Terrestrial > Plant litter > Unclassified | place: USA: California...
AGTACGGCGACCTCGCCGGCCCCGACTCCCGGGGCCTGTTCCAGCAGCGCGACACGTGGGGCACCCTCGCGGAGCGGATGAACCCGACGACGGCGGCCACGTTCTTCTACAACCGCCTGGTGAAGGTCCCCAACTGGGAGGGCCTGGCCCCGACGGAGGCCGCACACCGGGTGCAGATTAACGCGGATCGGAACCACTACACGCGGTTCTACGACGCGGCGGAGAAGGTCGTGACGACCCTCGCGGGTGGCGGAGACGCCGCGTGCGCATTGACGGCGGTCTCAGGCGACGCGCAGGGCCTCGCCAAGGGGCTCGTGGAGAAGATCGACGCGGGCAAGATCACTGGGCTATCGCCCGATCACCTCCGCGAGATCCGGTGGATCGCCGAGGGCCAGGTCGTCCCTAACTGCGGGATCGACACCCGCATCCTGCAAGTGATCACGATCACGACGAACGCGTTCGAGCAGGTCGGCATCTCGGACATCAACCGGCTGTGCACGGGGCAGCGACCCGGGGCCGGGGCCTCGTCGATGCACGTCGTCAACGGTGGCGGCCACGCGGTCGACTTCTACTCCCTCGAGCGCATCCCGGTCACCGGCGCGGACGCTAACTCGATGAAGCTGCTCAAGATCCTCGACCCGCTCATGGCCGACGGGTCCGGGTTCGGGCAGTCGCAGTGCCGCGCGGCCGCGGGACTGACGTTCCCGATGCAGACGCCCGAGTTCTCCGACGGCTGCAACCACTTCCACCTACAGGTTGACGGATTCGGCAACCAGCCGATGAAGCTCGGCAACGGCAGCTAGGAGAGCACCGTGCTCGCTATCCCCAACCCGCGACCCGAGCGGCCGCCTCTGGCGTTCTTCGACGATCTGGCGTCGTTCCTCACCGGCGTTGCCGTCTTCGGCGGAATTGTGACGGTGCTGCTTCTGATCCTGGCCGCCACGGGTGTCTTCCGCCTCGCCGGAGTGACTGCTCAGCGCAGCGTTACCGTCATCGGCAGCGTCGCCGGCGTCACGATCGTCCTGGCACTTCTGGCGGTGCTCGGACGTGGCTGAGGGCACGACGTCGACCGCCGTCTTTGAGTGTGACGAGTGGACTGTCACTAACAGGGACCACGACGTCGTGACCATCGACCTGTGGCTCGATCGCGCCCTCGTGCGCCACCGCGCCGAGCTCGCGGCTGTGACCACGGCTGAGCTCGCCCTCTGCTACGTCGTGAACGGGCTGGACGTCGACCTCGACGTCCAGGAAGTACGCGGCGTCATGCAGTGGCTTCACGACACCTACCGCTCGACGAAGCGGCTCGAACAGGAGACGCGGGCAGCTCGGGACGCCCTCCTCGAGCAGCTACGCGAGAACCGGGTCCTGCCGTCGGAGATGGCTCTCATGGCCAGCGTTGGCCAGGCCACCGCGGAGCGCATCGCTGGCGACGAAGTCGACGCCCGTCTCGTTCGAAGCCTCCTGCACAAGATCAGCGCCCCGAGCACCGGCGCGCACGACTAACCGACCTCATCGATTCACCACCGAAGGAGAACACCATGCCGATCAAGAAGATTTGGCCCGTGAAGTACACCTGCGGTCACACAGAAGACCGCGACCTGTCCGACAAGCCCGCCGGCAAGCGGGCCGCGTCGGCGGTCTGGTTCGGCGAGCACTTGGTCTGCGGGGCGTGCTTCCGCAAGAGCAACGGCTCGAGCGAGTCGGACGAGGAGCGTGACGCGCGGCACGCCGCTGAAGCGGAGGAGCTGCGCGACGAAGCGGAGCGCGACGGTCTCCCGGTCGAGCTCGTTGGAACGGACAAGCAGGTGCCATGGGCCCTGCGCGTGCGGCAGGAGCTCATCCGGGGTGCCTACGCGGCCCTCGTGGAGAGCGAACAGATGACCGAGGGCGAGTTCCAGGTGCAAGTCCTCGAGGCCGCGCGCCCCCTCGACCGTGCCCGGTGGTGGATCGACAACCGCGAGCAGGACCCCGCGGATCTCCCCGAGCTTCTGGCCGACCCGGGCACGGTCGAGGCCGCGGCGTCGACGGAGAACGTCGCGTGAGCGTGTTCATGGCGCCTGACACCGGCCGACGCTCGGACACCACGGACGGCCACCACGATGGCGAGGAGAAGAAGTGGTGCTGACTGCAGAACAGATCGCCGATGACCTCCAGCGAGGCGACCGGGACACGACGTGGGAGTACGACGGCACCGGTGACGACCTGCCCCCGTTCAAGGAGCTGGCCATGGGCGACGTCGGCCTTGGTGCCGGGATCGCCGATCGGGCCTTCACGGGCCTTCTCGTGCGAGGGATCGCGGAGGACCGGAACCCGGAGGGGGATGTGATCCCGGTGGTGTCGCCGCGGGATGAGCTCAGGGCCCTGGATCTTGCCGAAGAGGTCCGCGGCGTGCTCCTGGCACGGGGAGTGGAGCTGCCGCCGGCACCGGAGGCGTGGGCGGTGGACCGTGAGCGGTACTCGGCCGCTGCGGCAACCGAGCCAGTGGTCTTGGGGAACGTCGATCGGTCGGCTCCGCTGGCGGACCGGATGAATGACGGGTACCTCGTGGGGTACGACGAGCGCATTCAGACCGGGTTGGCGTGGGCGGCGGCCACGACCGCGCAGGAGCGGGATGCCGTCGGCGACGCAGTTCTCGCCGGCAAAACCGCGGCGTACCGCGAGCTCGACGAGCTGCGCGGCACGTTGGATGAGGAGCTGCCGGACATGGTCGCGATCATTGACGAGCCGCGCCTGGCGCATGCCCCGGTGACCCCCGCTGCCGACGCGGCCCTCGAGCGCAGCGCGCGCCTCGCGGGCCGGTGGAGCGGCATGGATGCCGGCCTCGACCAAGCTTTCGACGGCATCGAGAGCCGACTGCAGGGCGTCCCGGCGGCGGGGTCGATCTATGCGGCAGATGCCCGCGAAGTGCTGTTCAACTACGGCTTGGGACCGAGTGGCGCCGCGAAGGAGGCGCTGCCGCAGATCGAGCGCCGTGTGGTCGAGCGTGCGGCCGGGATTCGCGAAGAGCGATCTGAGGAGGCCGCCGGCGGCGGGATGTTCGAGCGGCTGCGGTCGTGGCGGGAGGCGCGCCGGGAGGCGAGTACTCGTGACGGCGGTGACGGCACGCAGCGTCGGCGCGAGGCGTGGGAGTCCGCGCACGGGCGTGAGATGAAGCCCGCTGGGCCTGCGCCGCGGGTGGCGACGGTGGACGCAGGCTCACAGGCGCGTGAGAGGGGCACGGAGCGATGAACGAGTCGAAGGCGACGTTCCAGACGGTGGTGATCCTCGCGGCGATCCTGGGCGCCGCGTATCTGAGCGTTCACGTGGGTGCCGGCGTGACGCCAACGGGGACGGCCTACTCGTGGAACATCGTGGAGCTGGTGCTGCAGTTCATACGGGACGATGCCACGGTCCCCGTGGCCACGTGGCCGTTCGCGGTCGTCCTCGTCGTCGTGGCGATCGTGGGCCTGGTGCTGCTCGGTAAGTTCACCCGTGTCTGGAAGGACGAGCGGCGGACGGCGGGGCGGATGGCCGCTCCGTACGAGCACAAGGTGATCCGTGGCCGCGCGCGGCAGCAGGAGGCCGGCCGGCTGCACCCCGGAGCGCGCGGGATCTCGTGCGGGCTCCCGATTGGGAAGGTCGTCGCCCAGCAGAACGTCCGCGACAACCGCGTCTACCAGGGCTGGGAGGAGGCGGCGGTCTACCTGTTCGGAACGCGCCGAGGGAAGACCAGCAGCATCGTCGTCCCGCACGCCGCGGCGGCGCCGGGAGGCGTGCTGTTCACGTCGAACAAGCCCGACGGCGTGCCGCAGATCCTCGCGCTCCGCCGTGGTGGGAACCACTACGTGTACGACCCGAACCAGATCATGCGCGAGACGGCGACGCCGGACTTCACGTACAACCCCCTCGAGGGCATCCACACGGCCCAGGATGCCCGCGAGCTCGCGGAGATCTTCGAGGCCTCCACGCGCAAGAGCGGCGACAAGGGCGGTGACGCCCAGTTCGATGAGCCCGGCCGAGACATGCTCGCGGCGTTCCTGCTCGCCGCCGCCCTCGAGGAGCGGACCTTGCGCGACGTGTACGGCTGGCTGGTCAAGCAGCAAGGGCCCATCGTCGCCGATCTGCTCCGTACGCACGACGTCGACGGGCCCGCCGAGACGCTCGACGGGATCGGGGAGTGGCCGGATCGCACCCGCGGGAGCGTCTACGCGACCGCGCAGCGCATGGGCGGTGCCCTCGCCAACGACAGCTTGCTGGCGTGGACGGTGCCCACGCCCGGCATCCGGGAGTTTGACCCCGCGACCATGGCCACGGGCAAGGACACCCTGGTGCTCCTGTCGAAGAACGGGACAGGATCCGGGACGGCGTTCGTCACGGCGCTCGTGCGCGCGGTCTGCAAGAACGCGCAGAAGCAGGCCGAGGCCAACGGTGGCCGCCTGGCCGTGCCTCTCGTGCTCGAGCTCGACGAGTGCGCGAACGTCGTCCGTTGGCCTGAGCTGCCCGAGGTGTACTCGTTCTACGGGTCGCTCGGGATCGTCCTCAGCTCCTACTTCCAGTCGCCGGCACAGGCCGTCGGAGCCTTCGGCAAGGAAGGCTGGGAGTCGATCTGGGGTGCGGCTGTCACTCGCTGCTACGGCGGGGGTGTTGCCGACAGCCCTGAGCTGCAGAAGCTCTCGAACCTCATTGGTGACTACGACCAGCTCATGGACGCCAGCACGGGTGCAAATCGGCGCCAGGCGATCATGAGCGTCAAGCAGCTCGGCAGCATGCGTAAGTGGCGCATCGTCGTGTTCAACAGCAACACCCCGCCGGTCCTCGTGAAGGGCCGGCCCTGGTTCCGGAGCCCGCGACTGCGGCGCCTGGTGAAGAAGGGAGCGACCGCATGAGCGACGAGGCAGCCACCGGCACGGACGTCGACCTCGACATCGAGGCGGAAGACGAAGAGCAGGAGGCGGGAGGCCACAGCACGTTCGACTCCCTGTTCTACGACTGGGTGATCGAGCGGTTTTCCCGCGTCGAGGTTGCCGGGCAAGGCCAGCGGGCCGTGTGGTGCCCCGAGTGGTGGCTGCACCCGGAGGTCGTGGACCGGTTGCAGGCGCTATGGAGCGCGCAGATCGCGGCCGAGGCGGCGCTCGAGGGCGGCGAGGAGGGCGAGAGCGGCAATCCCGCGGCGATGTCGGACTGGTGGCTGCGGCACTGGGACCCCCACCGCGCCGTCATTTTTGACAAGGAGAACGGCCCCTTCCGCTCGTGCAACCTGCAGAAGGGCCACCTGCACGACGCCTCCAGGACGGACGTGGTCGAGATCACACCGGCGCGGCCACCGACCGGTATGGACCGCCAGCCATGAACGCTTAGGGGGACGCCTAGAAGCGCTCTACGGGTCGCCATCGCCGACTCCGCTTGACTGACCAGCGGAGAAAGCCAAAGAGGAACAGGGACATTCCGATTGCTGATGAAATTGCAATCGGCTTAACGCCCTCCTCAGAAGGTGCGGCCAAGCCAAAGATCAACAACCCAAGAATCATGAGGGGGAAGATGGCGAAGTAAAAGACTTTGTTTGACCTATCCAGCTCGCCATCTAGGCCGTTACCAGGGTTATACACCGGCGTACGGCGCACCTGAATGCCTGCCACGTTCTTGATTCGAGTATGAGGCACCGGTGACGCCTGCAAATTCTCGCAAACCACCTGAACATCGAAGATGTCGCCGGGATTAAACAAAAAAGGCTGAATTCTTACTCGGTCCGGGAGAACGTTCATAGCCACTCGCAGTCCGGTGGGTTTTGCCGCCACCTGGCGCGCAGAAATGACAGATCCTGACGTCATTTCAATGTCAAGAGTGGATTCCCAATCTTCCGACGGAAGCGCCGTCTTGCCAGTATTTGTGAGACGCATGACCACGACAGTCGCGTTGCGCACGATCCTGCCGTCAATGACCACTTCCACCGAGGTCTGATCTGGCACCGTCAAGAGACGCTGGCGGTAGACGACGACGCCTTGCACGCGCGTCGGCCGGACACGACGCACCTCAGCCAGAACGCCTAGCACCAACATGGCGAAGGGGAAAAGGTAGGGCACCCACGAGGTCGCGTTCACAACTGGATCTTAGGAGGGCACCATTTCCTCCCCGCGGCCCTTCAGGCCTCAGTACGACTTCGTAGAGTCGCGACTTGATCGCTGCTCCCAGCGTTACGGGAGAACGCACGCCGAACTCCAACCTCTACTGCTCGCGACCCTGATCGCGTTCTCGCGCCGTCGCAGGGGGCGCCTCATCTCCTCGGGCGCGGTCGCTCGAGGGCGCCCGGGTCGTCATCTTCCGGCCGTGCGCGGCCTCCCACGCTTCGCGGCGTCGACGGGCACCGTCGGCGTCGGGCTCGCGGACCGCGGCGAGCCGCTGCTTTCGGTTGGCCGCGTCATCGCGGATCGCCGAGGACTTGTGCGTGGCCACCACGCGCTCCTGCAGGTCGGCGCCGACGCTCCGCTCCCGGTAGGCCGCCGGCACGGCGTCCTCGTCGGCCTCGGGCACCTGGTAGCGGTCGCGGAACGTGGCGACCTCGGCCGCGAGGTCGGCCCACGCCTGCCGCCGGACCGGCTCCTCAGGGACTACCCCGAGCTGCGCGGCCCACGCCGGCGGGTCGGCCACGAGGGCGTCGCCCCGTTCGTGGAGGCGCTTGGCCAGGTACTCGTAGCGCCCGGTGAGGTGCTCCCGCCATGCGGGCTCGGTGTGTGGGCTGTCGATCGCGCGGCGTTCGGCAAGCCAGGCGGGCACCGCGGCCGGCGCCGCCTGCAGCTCATGAGTCAGCGGCTCGTAGGGCAGCGACTCGAGGTAGGCGGCGGTGTTCTTGGTGATCCGGGCCGACAGGACTGCAGGGCGGTCCTCGGCGCCCTGCATGTCGCGCTCCGTCCATGCGTGGTGCAGGGCGTCGGCGGGGTCGAGTCCGCGAGCCTCGGCGTGGCGGAGCGCCCCCTCGACGGCGCCCCAGCTGTCGTGCTCGCGGAGAGCGGCCGCGGCGCCCTTGCCGAGGGCCTGGTCGGCGACCTTCTCGAACCGCAGCACATCGGCCCGCTCGACGACGTCGCCGTACTGGTCGACGAGGGTCACCAGGTCATCCACCCGGGCCTGCTCGGCGCGGATCGTCTCGGTGGCCGAGAGCATCCCGTCGGCATTGCCGGCGATCTGGCCGAGGACGTCGCGGACGGGCTGGGCCTCCTCGGTCTCGACGTAGAGGTGGTTTGCCTCGCGGCCGCGCGTGAGGCCGACGTACGCGAGCTCACGCGACGTCGCCGCGTCGGCGAGGACGTGGGCGGTGTCGCAGGTCAGCCCTTGCGCGCGGTGGATCGTCGAGGCGTAGCCCAGCTCGACGGAGGAGCGGACGTAGTCGCGGGGGAGGGTGATCCGGCCGCCGTGGCCGGTGTGCTCGACCGAGAGGGACCCGTCGTCGTGCGCTTGACGGACGGTCCACTGGTCGCCGTTCTTGACGCGGTCACGTCCCCCGCTGACCTTCATGTCGGACCGGTTCACGCGGGTCACGACGACGTCGCCCGTGAACGCCGACAGGTCGCCGCGGACGGAGGCTGCGACGCGGCCGGTGACGGCGCCCTGGGACATGCGGAGCGCCTGCGCGCGGGTGTTGAGCTCTGTGACGGTGGTGTTCGTCTGGGCGAGCATCACGGAGTGCTTGCCGGCTTCGGTGTCGGCGTGCCAGGCGGCGAAGACGTCGCCGGTCATCCGAAGGGCGTCGCCGCCGCGGACGCGGCCGTTGTCGACGTACCAGGCGAACGGGTCGCCGATCTGGGCCGGGTCGCGGAGCAGCTTCGTCGCGTCGGCCTCGGCGCGATCGGTGAAGCGGTGGAGCTGGTCGAGCTTGACGCTGCCGACCTCGTGCTCGAGGAGGCGTAGCGCGCCGCCGGCCTCGACGGCGGCGAGCTGGCGGTCGTCGCCGATGAGGCGCACGTGTGCGCCATGCAGCTCGGCAATGCGGGTGACCTTGGCGAGGTTGGTAGTGCCGGCCATGCCTGCCTCGTCGACCACGATCACGTCACCGGGTGAGAGGTCGATGCCCTCGACGGGGCCCTCGTGGGCCAGAAGCTCGGGGAGGGTGCCGGTGCCGCGAGTGAACGAGTGGATGGTCCTGGCGTCGACGTCGAGCGCGTCGGCCATGACAGCGGCTGCGGTGGCGGACGGGGCGAGGCCGATGAGCTTGCCGCCTTCTGCCTCGACGGCGCGGGCGGCGACGCGGAGGGCGGTGGTCTTGCCGGCGCCGGCGGGGCCGGTGCCGACGACCAGGCGTGCGCTCGAGGTCGCGAACTCGCCGGCGAGGGCGTGCTGGCCCTGGTCGAGGGGGTGGGCGCTGGTGGCGTTCTCTTCGGCTGCGATCCGGTCGAACGTCTCCCGGCTGACAGGTCGCACGGTGCGATCCTGGGCGGCGTCCAGCAGGGTGTCCTCGGCCTCGAGGACGCTCCGAGAGGTGAGGAGTTGGCGGCCCTTGTGCTCGTAGATGCTGGTGCCGTCGCTGCGGGTGAGGGGCTGGAACGCACCGTGCGGCGAGGGCGGAGTGACGGCTATGGAGTCGGTCGTGAGGGCGTGCTGGGTGATGTCCTCGGGGGTCCCTTCGACGGTGATCCCGGCGGTGCGCTGGGTCTGGATGTAGCGGCGGGCCTCGGCCTCGATGGTGTGCGGACCCCATACCGCGTGGTGCTCCGCCACCGTGTCAATGACGGCGCTGGCTGCTTCGGCGACGGTCACTGGGGGAGTGGTGGCCGCGGGGCGGGATGCCTCGCGTGCGGTTCGTTGTGCATCCTTGAGGACGTCGCGGACGACGCGTCCGCCTACGGCTGCGGCGGCTTGCGCGTGCCACTCGGCGCGGAGGTCCGACAGGGACCTCGCGTGTGCCTTCGCGGGGCGGGTGTCGAGGGTCGCTTGCTGGGCGAGCTGGACGCGGGCCTTCATGTCGGGGGCGCGTCCGTGCTCCCGGCGGTAGTCCCGCTCGAGCTGCTTCACGGCATTCTTGATGTCCGCGGAGCGGGAGGAGAAGCCGGCCGTGAGGCGGTCGTCGATACCTGCGATCTCGACGACGGGACGCTTGCCGGGGGTGACCTCGCGCAGCTCGGTCGTCACCCCGAGAGCGTCGGTGACGCGGTCCATCACGCGGGCGTTGTAGAACTCGGACGCGGCGACACCCTGACGGTGGAGGAGCTTCGAGTCGATGGTGCGCCACTTGCCATCGGAGCCTTTGACCTTGTTCGCCATGACCAGGTGGTCGTGCAACTGCGGGTCCCCGGTGCGGGAGTCGTAATGGCGGAATCGCGTAGCGACGATCCCGCCCTCCACCTCGATCTGGGCGACACCGTTGCGGCCGGCGCGGGTGGCGATCGCCTCCTGCTCGAGGTAGCGCACGGTGTCCTCGATCGCGGCCTCATGGGCGGCCTCGATGGCTTGTCGGGTGTCGTTGTCGCCGAGCCCCCAGAGCGTCGACACGCTCTTGGCAGGCGAGAAGACGAGATCAAAACCGGCCACCGCCTGCTGCACAGGGCGCGACGCAGCAGTGATGAACCGGCCCAGTTCTTCCTTGTCCGCAGGCGCGCGGCCCTTGGCCTTGCGGAACGCCTGCGCGCCCTCGCAGACCCGGATCGCGCGGCGCTCGTCGGCGTTCGGCTCGCGGTGCTCGGTGCGCTCGAAGCGGGCGTAGCCCTCGTCGATCGCGGCGCGGAGCCCGGTCGTGCCCTGGCTGTAGGAGTAGTAGCCGCGACCGAGCCGGGCGGCACTCTGGGCCTCCTCGGCGGTCTTGCCGGCGTCCTGCGCCTCGGCGATGATCCGCTCCGCGTCGGGGTGCAGGCCCTCGCCGTAGAGGGCCTTCATCTGCTCCTCGGTGACGGTCCCCGTCACACCGAGAGCGGCGAGCCCGGACCCGACCCACGCACCGGGAGGGTTGCCGTCGGCGGTGTAGTAGTCGCCGAGCTCACGGTCCGGGTCGCGCTTCGCGTCGCCCGTGGCCGTCTCGCTCGTGTAGTAGGCATACCCGTCTCCTGCGGAGAGGATATGCATGGTCATCACGAGCGCAGCTTACCTCGCTGATCAATTGATGCCAGAGGTGTGACGATCTGATGACCGGAAGACTGAGGAGATCGAGTGAGGAACGAACGATGATCGATGCTGAACGGAGGGAGAGAAGGTTGGCCAGGAACGAAGAGACTGCGGCCGTGGTTAGAGACCGGAAAAGCACGCGGGAGTGACGAGGAACGAGGAACGGCAAGCGCGCGCGGTCGAGAACCGACAGCCGAGCCGGCCTTGCCACCTCAGCCCGGGCCGGGGGAGTGGTCGCCACTGGCCCGCACCGTCTGGCGCCCGAAGGGTGCGCGTGCATACTGGACGGACCGATCTACTAAGGGGGCTCATCATGGCCGATCAGCGGAAGTCCGCGAAGCAGACCGACGCCCGGCGTCGAGCACGGGAGAAGGCCGCGAAGTTCCGGGAGCTGCAGGACACGCTTGAGCAGCTGGCCACGGATTACTTCGTGGTCGTCGACTCGATCGATGAGTTGAACGAGGACACCGAGCTCGAGATCGCGAAGCTGCGTGAGCGTGCCGCGAAGCAATCCCAGAAAGCTCACCACGATGCGGACCAGGTGATCGTTCGGATGGTCGACGCGGGCGCCAGTCCAGCCGAGGTCGCGGACCGTCTCGGCGTCAGCGTGCGAGACATCAAAAAGGCCACCAGGGTGACCCCTATGTCGACACAGGGAGGAACCGCCACCTCGTCGCAGGCCGATACTGACACTGGGGAACTTGGCGACGGCGAACCTAACGCTGGGCAGGACGGCGACGAGCAGGAAGCAGCGTGACGGGCGTTAGGTTCTGGGGTTAGTTCAGAACAGGCGGGGGTGGGTTTCCTCTACCCCGGCGAGGACGGCGCTCATCCGGACGGGATCCCATCCGTGTTCTAAGACGACGGCGCGAAGCGCTCGGGATCGGGCTCCGCGTTCTCTGCCTCCGAGGCCTCGGAACCGCCACGATGACCATTGGTTGGCGTGGCGGTTTCTCTGGGTCCGGTCGAGCATGTTGTCACGGGCGGTTCCCTCGCGAAGGTGTGACACGAGCGGGTCGACGTCGGCGTGCACGCAGGTCGGGACGTCGCAGGAGTGCAGGAGGAGCACCTGGGAGGGGGGCTGCGTTCCGGTGATGAGTTGGTAGGCGTAACGCTGCGGACGGACTGCCTTCTGGCGGGTGCCGTCGTGGGTCCAGAAGCGGCCGTAGCCGTCGTCGGAGATGGCTCCTGTCCAAAGCCAACAGTCGTCGGGTAGGGGTCCTTTGACGACGTAGGACCAGAATCGTTCGGTCTCGGTGAGCCGCATCTAGGGTCTCCTGGGGCCGCTGGCTGGCGTCGTGTGCGTCGTGTTCCGTCGAGGGCGGAGTAGGTGTTCTGGTGGTTAGAACGGGTGGATGCCGAGCCTTCGGGTAGTGGTGACGAAGTCGGGGTTGGACAGTTCGATCGTGTCCGTGCGCGTGACGGTGAGCCGGTCGTGGACGCGGTCAAGCCACAAGGCTCGGCACCAGGATTCGCCGTGCTTGCTTCCGAAGTGGATACCGAGGGCTTGTGTTCCGTCGTCGAGTCGAACGTCGTGGACGATGTCGGCAATGGCGGTGGTGAGGGCGCGGTCCTCGCCACGGAGGGCGGCAGTGGTGAAGCTTGGATAGCCCGAGACGACGAGGTGGGTGCGCAGGCTCGGCTCGAGGGCGCTGAGGGTGTCGGGGTGTTCGACGTCGACGAGCCAGCCGCTGTTCGGGTGCTCGATGACGAGCGCTGTGCGGTCGTCGCGCCAGGACCGGGGGAGTGTCCCGGTCTGCATGAAGGAGCGTTCTTCCCAGTCTCCGGCGATGTCGGCGAGAAACTCCTCGAGCGTGAGGCCGAGGGCGCGGGCGTCTTGCTCGAGGGCGCTTCCCGTGCCGAGAGGGACCTTGAAGGCCGCGAGTACTTCGGCGAAGGCGCCGGTGGTTAGCTGTGCTGTGTAGAGCGTCCGGGTGTCGACGGCGTCGTAGCGGCCCCAGCTGGATCGTTCCGACTGGTGAGGGCCGGCGTCCTGCCGAAGCGGCGCCGACAGTGGCGGGTAGGTGCTTTTGGCGATCCTGTGCCCGGTGTCTGCCTGGCAGGGGAGAAGACGGAGCCCGGTCGAGGTGCAGGTCCGCGGAGATCGTTCCGTCACGCGTCGACGATGTCGTCCAGGAAGGACGTCACGGCGCGGCTGATCTCTGCGGCGTCGTCGTCGCGGATCGCTGTCAAAGGGGTTCGTTCCCCGAGGAAGGGGTTGGCGCCGATGAACCAGGCGCGAGCGACGTGGGCGCCCTCGTGGGCGGCGACCGTGCTCCAGGTTCTTGACATGAGCCGAAGGCGTCGCTCGAAGTCGAAGCCGGGGCGGGGCCCGTCGTCCTTGGCCCATTTGAGGGGAAGCTTGCGGTCCTTGCTGCCGGTGGCTGCTGCGACAAGCGTGGGACCTAGGGCCGCGTTGAGCTCTCGGACGAGTTCATGGATGTCGAGGCGGGTGGCCCGACCGAACTGCGCTCCTATTGCTACCGTCATGCCCCCAGTTTTACACCAGCAACCCGCCCGCCGCCAGATCGGCAGGGGTACCCCATCGTCCCGCGAAGCCATCAGGTTAGGACGACGCGTGCTTCCCGTAGCCTCGACCGTATGTCCGACGAGGCCAGCACCTGGGTCGAGTTCGCCGACGACCCGAAGCGACAGGCGTTCCTCCGGACGATGCGGATCGCCTTACCGGTCACGGTGCTCGGCGGCACGGCCACGGTCTTCTCGTCCCGGTCCGGAGAAACGCCATTTCAGACGTGGGGGCTGATCACCGTCCCGATCTGGTTCGCCTTCTGGAGCATCGCCGCGGTGATCGTCTGGAGGGTCGTGCTCAGGTTTTCCCGACCCTTTGCCGTCGACGTCGACGGGCAGCGCCTCAGCATCCGCGGACGTGTGCTGACGTTCCAACAGGTCGACTCCGCCGAGCTCATTCCCCTGACGAACGACGACACCGCGGGGCTCCTGCTGAAGCTCGGCCGGAAGAAAGGACCCAAGGTCACGGTGCTGCTGCGCGATCGAGCGCGCCCCGTGCTGGACGACGAACGTCGAGAGCTGCTCCTGGCCGTCATCCGTGGCTCGACCATCGCCCGACCGGTCAGCCCGCACGATCCCACGGGAGCCTTCGGCCGGTACAACTTCCCCGGCACGCTCGACCGCGCCGGCGCGGAACAGGTCGTGATGCAGCCGCCCGCACCCGGAGAACACGCCCCCTGAGCCTTCTCGCCGTGGGATGAACCGACCGCACACCCCTGCTGAAGCAAGCCCCAGAAGCGCCCCAACTCCCCCGCAACATAGCGCCGATAATATCTATTATGTCAGCTTGGTAGCTCGGCAAGTGATCGTCGCGCCTGGCTGTCCGCCGCTATCTGTATGTTCAGCCCATGGACTTCGATCGAAAGATTTCCCTTATTGATGGGCAGATCGCTCAGGCAAACGACGGTTCACCTGATGATTTCGATGCCTGGCAGCATCGCACCGAAGTCGTTCTTCGATCCATCTTCCAAGTTGGCAGTCCGACTTACGAAAAGTTTCAGTCACTGCACTACAGCCCCATGATTTGGACAGAAGGCACCGACTCCCGCCCTTACCGGGTGAATGGGGTTCGGCAGGCGATGACCATTCTTGAGTCCGCAAAACTCGAACTCGAGATCGAGCGGGAAGTCCCGCCGTCCGTACCGACTAAAAGTGTGTTGCCAGAGGCCGCAAAGTCGGAGCGCGTCTTCATCGTGCATGGCCAGGACGAGGGACGAAAGTATGAGCTGGAGGCGTATCTGCAAAAGCTCCTGAGCGGCGCACCCGTGATTCTTCACCAGGAGCCAAATGCCGGGAAGGTGCTCATCGAAAAACTCGAAGCTAGCGCTTCCTCGATTGGCTACGCCGTCGTCCTGCTCACCGGCGACGATTTGGGTAGGGCCAGGCAACTCGAGAAGCAGGACGAAAAGCCTCGCGCCCGACAGAATGTCGTTTTCGAACTGGGCTTTTTTCTTGGGCTCCTAGGCCGCCAGCGTATCGCCGTCCTCTACGAACCTGGCGTCGAGTTGCCAAGTGACCTCAATGGCCTGGTTTACATACCCCTCGATCCAGCCGGTGGCTGGAAGGGCAAGCTCGCCTCTGAGATGGATCATTCGGGCCTGCCCGTGGATTGGTCGGCCATAGGCCGTTCCTAGACAACGCTTGGCTGATATCGGCCCTTATATTCGGCGCGTCAGCCCCAGAACTCTCGTGCGGCAGGACCCACTCCCCCGCGACTCGCCTCTTACCCTCGACGCTTGGGTACACGACGAACGAATGCCTCGTGCCATAGCCGGTCTGCTTCGTGATTCAGCCACTCGACGTCGAGGTGCAGTTCGGCGACTTCGTGGTCCCGGGCGGCGAAGCCGACATAGAACCCTGCTCTCCAGATGCGGTGCTCAGCTTCGGTGAGCTCCCACGTCCGAACTTCCGGCTCAGCGGCGAGGTAGTCCACCGGCGGTGCGTCGGCGTCGGTGGGCGGCGGCACCTCCTCCTCAGCCCAGCCGTCGAGGTCCACGGCTAGGCCCCGGGCGTCTCGTCGTCCACGCCACCGCCGGCGATGACCCGGGCGATGTTGTCCGGGCGAAGGCCCGACCAGTGATCGTGCTCGGACACGACGACCACGGGGGCACCGGTGTAGCCGAGATCGTCCTTGACGTAGGCGAGGGCGTCGGGGTTCTCGGTGACGTCGACGACCTCGACGGGCAGGCCGGCGGCGGTGAACTTCTCGATGGTCTTGTCGCACTGGAAGCACATCGGCTTCTTGTAGACGGTGATCGTCATATGGAACCCCCATGGCTCATTGTCCTGTAGTCACTCGCCGTCGTCGGTGCCGAACGCGTGGGTCCAGCACTCGGGGTGGATGCCGCTGCGGATCGTTTCCCGCTCGGAGCGGGTGCGCTCGGGCATGGCGTCCTGGATCGGTGCCCCGTTCCGCCAGTCGTGGTACTCGGCGCTGGTGAGCTCGAAGCGGCTCCGGGCCCCGCAAAACATGCATGCCTCGGTGGTCAGGAGCACGCTCCCGGTGATCGTCTCGTTCTTGCTCATGCGCTTCTCGCTCTCTCCCCGTTTTTTGCCGTGAAGGCGGTTTTCCGCCTTCATGGGTGGGACCCCGGAGTGCAACCCGAAGGGCGGATCGGTGAGAATTTCGGCGCGAAATAAGGGAGCGCTAGCTCCCGCGTGCCGAAAATCTCGGCGGGCCGGAGGCGCAGCCTCTTGCGGTCCGGGGGCGCGCCCGTACGAGGGAGCGCTAGCTTCCGACTGCCGAAGGCTTCACGGCACAACAACGGCCCGCCAGGGTCAGGCAGCGCCGGCGCTTGCGTCGGCTCGGCTAGGAGCGCAGCGACACAGGGGTGTCGCGAGGGGCTGGCCCCTCGCCTGGCCGTCGTGCGGGCAGCCGGAACCACCGGGCCTGCGGCCGTGCCTGGTGGCTGCACGGTCGCGGACCTGGACGGCACTAGTCGTCGGTCCAGGCAAGGCCGACCGTCCCGGGTGGGCCGTAGCCGCCGACGTCGAACGCGGCCCGGTGCTCGTCCTGGCCGGGGTGCTCGGGGCGGGTGCACGTCCAGTCGGCGGCGTGGTCGTCCGTGGTGGTCGCGGCGCACGTGTCGGCGGTGCGTGCGAGGTCGGCGGACGGGGCGGCTGGGTCAATCTGGTCCAGGCCAAGGCCCCGGGGCCGGGCATAGGTGGTGTGCATCGGTGGTCCTAGTTCAGTCGGTGTGCCAAGGTGAGGGATACGCGCGTGCGCGTTGGGGGGAACTGCGGAGCCGGGGGGCTTCGCGCGGAGGTGCGGGCCGCGGCAGCTTGGCTGCCGCGGCCCAAACTCCTGTCAGTCCTCGGGGTCGTCGTCCTCTGCGGGGTCGAGGATCTCGGCGACCTGGTGCGCTGCTCGGAGCACCCGAGAGGCGGTGCCCTTGATGAGCTCGACGTCAGCCCCGGACCATCCGGCGATGTAGCCGACCGAGTAGGCCGCCGTGTCGAAGCCGACAAGCCCGGCGACGACGTACGCGACGCTCTCGGCCTCGGTCTCCATGAGTCCGCGGTGCTCGACGTACTCGGCGTAATCGTCGGTGTGGCCGAGGATCACGTGCGCCGCTTCGTGGATGAACGTTTTGGCGGCCTGCTCTGGGGTAAGGGAGTCGCAGACCACCACGGCGCGCGCCTGGGGCTCGGTGTAACCCTTCTTCTGGCCGCCGAGGTTCCGGCGCGTAACGCTCCATCCCTCGCCCTCGAGGTAGCCGGTGAGCGCGGCGACGACGCCGTGGTCGTCGGTGCCCGTGAGGTCGTGCGCGAGGCGGCCGGGGTCGCCCTGCTCGGGGTCGATCAGGTCGGTCTGCGAGACGTCGAACACGGACAGGATCGGGAACCGCTTAAGGCGCTTCTCAACCTCGTCGCCGTTTTCGTCCTCCTCGGTGATCTTCTTGGTGCTGTACCCGAAAATACGGATCGCCTTTTCTCCCTTCCGCACCTGGCGGTTGAGGCCCTGCCACTTGCGGAACCCGGCGACGTGCGACGCGTCGGGGCACTGGGTGAGGATCAACAGCAGGTTGTTGAAGCTGTACGCGTGGAACGCCTGCGCGAAGTCCAGGAACCGGGTCCAGGCGTCCGAGTCGCGCAAGCGCTCGACCTGGGTCGCGATCGACTCGTGGAGCGCGGCGGCCTGGGCTTTTTTCTCCTCGATGCTGGCAGCGGGGCGGCGGGCGGCCGACTTGGTGGCGCGTGTGGTGGTCATGGGGTCTTGTCTCCTGTTGGTGGTGTCTGCTTTGCTGGGTGGAGCGGGACGGACCCATTTCGGTTGGGTCCGTCCCGCTTCGCTGTGCCCGCTACTGACTGCGGGTGAGGGTGTCGACGAACGTTGCGAAGTCGGTCCCGGTGATCGCGTGCGTGTGGGTCAGGGCCCACCCGTTCCGCGCCAGTTCGGACAGGTCCCCGTCACGCTCGGCGAGCTTGCGGAGTTGCCGCTGTAACCCCTCGTCGGTGACCGTGGGAACGACGGTGGCGAGTGTCGTGATCTGCTGCGTCATGTCCTTCTCTTCCTCTCGTTTTTTTGCCGTGAAGGCGGTTTTCCGCCTTAGCGACCGGAGGACGGCCTGCAACCCGGAGGGCGGGGAGGAGAGAAGTTCGGCGCGAAATAAGGGAGCCCCGCGACCGCGTGCCGAAGTTCTCGGGGGAACCGGCCGCGTAGCGGCTTGCTGGGCGGCAGCCGGTTGCTACGAGGGAGCGCAGCGACCGAGCCGCCGAAGGCTTCACGGCAAATAAACGGGTCCCGCAGGGGCCCAGACAGGGCCGCGCAGCGGCTCCACGGGGAGCGCAGCGACTTACCTCTGCTTTGCTGGTCTTGTGCCCCCGACCAAGCCGTCCAATGAATCCGCCAAGCAGCTCGTGGGCTTGTTCGTCCTAGGGCTTGCTGGGATCTCCGTCGGAGTCGTGACCTCGATCGTTCAGCCGGATCTCACGCAGCAGACGTCGCGGGGCGGCCCTCTCTGGTTCGGCGTGCTCTGTGCCTCAGGCGCAGGAATCTTCCTTGTCGCCGTCGGTATTCGGCGGCTGCTGCAGCAGCGCCGGTAGTTGTGCTGCGAGCTCCGTCGAGCTGCACCGGGGAGAGATGAGGGGGCGGAGCCCCTTCGTGTCACGCCGGAGGTGGGACGCCGGCGCCGGCGTCCCGAGGTTGTCCGCCGGAGCGGGGAGGAGCCTCTTTCGGTGAGGCCCCTCCCCTCTCCTAGTGTCTAGCCCTCGAAAGCCTCGGACTCGTCGTAGTCGTCGCCGTCGGCGTCGAACGGGTCGAAGTCGCCTCCGCTGCGGGTGTCGTCCGCGGCGGTCGCCTTATTGCTCGCCGCCTGTGCTGCGTACCGGGCGGCGTGCGCCTGGCCGCCGTCGACGACGATCTGCTCGACCTCCGAGAGGCCGTAGCCCCATGCGGCCAACTGCTCGAAGTAGAGCCCGTCCAGGCGGCTCGGGCTCCGCCAGGTGCCCTTGCTGGTGCACGCCTCGATGCCTCCCAGAGTCACCGCGACGGCGACGTGCAGCGCCTTCGCGGGGTGCGCCGCGGCGTACTCCTCGATCGCGGTGGGCTTCCAGTAGGAGGCCGTGGCCTCTACCCCGAGGAGCGTCGCGGCCAGGGCGTTGCCGTCGCCCAGTTCCCGGCCGATGGTGCTGCGGTGCCGGGTGAGCGCCACGGCGACCCACTGCTGGGCGTCCTTGGGCAGGGCCTTGCGGGACAGGAACTCCCCCAGCCACTCGCGGCGGACGACCTCAGCGGAGGCCCACGCCTTGTTGCCCTCGATCAGCGTCCGGCGCTCGGCCTTCTGCTCGTCCGTCATCGGGCCCGCGGCGGCCTGGCCGCTGCTGCCGTCGCGCCACCCCTGGGCCTTCATCTCGGCCCGGGTAACGTAGAACTCCGCCGACGCGTCGGTGGAGCCGTACGAGGACCCGACGAACGCCGCGCGCCCCTCCACGGCCGCGAGTGCGTCCTGGGTGATCTTCTCTCCGTCCTTGGTGGTGAGGTAGGCCAGGCGCACGTGCTCGGATTCGTAGTAGCCGGGGCTGCGGTCAAGGATCGGCCACCCCTGCCCGGACAGTTCTTCCGTGAGGGCCGCGAGGGAGGCCGCGCGGGCGCGGTCGTCGCGGGCGCGCTGTACCGCGTGGTCGAACTGCGCGGGCCGCTCGCGGGCCTCCATCGACAGGGTCGCCAGGGTCTCTTCGTCGTCCTCGAACTCGATCAGCGCCGCGGCCTGGTCGAGGGTCAGGTCGTAGAGGTCGGCGCTCTCGGTGACGGCGGCGCTGTCCGCGACGGCGAGGCCCTTCTTCACTTCGGCGGACTTGGTGCCGGTGCGGCGGGCGATCACGGCGGCACTCATGCCCTCGAACGCCAACTGCTTGAACGCTGCGACCCGCTCGGACTGCTTGACCCCTGAGCGCTGGTCGTTCTCGACCAACTGCTCGATGATTCGCGTTGCGGTGTCGTCGTCCCCGGTGACGATGTACGCCGGGATCGTCGTAACTCCTGCCTCGCGGGCGGCGAGCGTGCGGCGCTGACCGGCGCGCACGTGCACGCGCCCGGTGTCGTCCCGGCGCGCCAGGATCGGGACCAGGACCCCGTTCGCCTTGATCGACGCGATGAACTCCTTGTCGATCTTCACGTCCAGGCGCACGTTCTCCTCCACCTCGATAACGGTCGGGTCGACGTGCTCGATGGTGCCTTGGGTAGTGGTTGTCATGTCCTTCTCTTCCTCTCATTTTTTTGCCGTGAAGGCGGTTTCATCGCCTTAGCGACCGGAGGGGGCAGTGCAACCCGAAGGGCGGCAGGGGAGAGAAGTTCGGGGCGAAATAAGGGAGCGCAGCGACCGCGTCCCGCACTTGTCGGAGGAGCCGGTGGCAACGCCACTTGAACGGAGCCCGGAGGCGGCTACGAGGGAGCGTGAGCGACCGAGCCGCCGAAGGCTTCACGGCAAATAAACGGGTCCCGCAGGGGCCCACAGAGTGCCGGCGGAGCCGGCTCAGTCAGCGACCGGAGGGCGCCCGGGGTGCTCGAGGGGCGTGCCCCTCGTTGCCCGCGACGGGCGAGGGGTACGGGTCGTCGTCCCCACTGGGTGCGGGCCAGCCGCGGAGCAGGGAGCTGGGCCGTGCCCACTGGGGGCGCACGAGCGATCAGCCGGCGCCGGTGCGCGGTGGTCGGGTGCGGGCAGCCGTCCACGGCCACCAGCGCCGGCCGGGGTGAGCTGAGCCACCTCGAGTGGTGCGAGCTCTAGGCTCCGCTCATGACCTTCGCGACGAAGCTGGTGGCGTTCGTCCGTGCCCCGCGAGTTCGGATTCCCTGCGACGCGATCTTGCTGGTCGGGTTCCTTGGTTCTGCCCTCGCGGGTAACGCGGCCAGTTACTTAGTCGCGGTCCTCGCGCTGATCTGGCTCTGCGCCGACATCTACAAGCTGCGGCGTCGCCGCCGGCAAGAGGGCGCCCGGGACGAGTGAGGCCCCCGGCTCATGGGGGAACGAGACGAGGGCCTGGGCCAGGCCGGTGAGGCCTGACGGGTCAGATTGGGGGGAACCTGACCTGATCCACGCTACGGACGTCCAGCAGGGCCCGCCATGCCGCATTTACTGGATCGGCAACCCAATGAAAAGGTTTGCCCTCCCCCGCGGCCCGTCCACTCCTCCACAGACCCGCCCGCCGGCCTTCCCTCTACAGTGGCGGCGCCAAAGCCCGCGCCGCTGGCCCTGCTCGAGGCAGGGTCGGCGGATGATCAGCGCCACTGAGCTCCGTGACCGGTTCGAGTTCTTCGTCCTCCGCCGCGAGTGCGACCCCCTGACAGAAGCCGAGGAGCTGGCGGCCTACTGGTGCGCCCTCGACGCCCTCGACCAGCTGCTCGCTGGCCGACTGTGACGCCGGCCGATCAGGCCGGCCACTCCTCGAGTTCGGGTGAGCTCGAAGCGATGGCCATCGCACGCCGCTGACGTCATCCTCCCGCGTCACGGTGCCGGCGCGCGGAGCTCCTCGACGAGAGGTGCGAGGAAGTCGCGCGAGAGGTCGGTCAGTGCCGGGCCGGCCTTCTCGGGCACGCCCGTGTCGAAGGGGGGCTCGGGTGCGTACTCGGCTCCCAGCACGGCGAAGCGTGCCATCTCGTCCCCGCACAGGTACGAGACCAGCTTGATGGCGAGGTCCATGCCAGCAGTGACTCCTGCGGCTGTCAGCCGGTTGCGGTCTTCCACCACGCGCTCATTCACCTCGACGGCGCCGTAACCCTCGAGGAGGTGCCGGACGGACCAGTGCGACGTTGCACGGTGCCCCTCGAGGAGGCCTGCGGCGGCGAGAGCGATCGATCCGGAGCAGACGCTGGTGACGTAGGTCGCCTGGTCGCCGAGGCGTCGCAGGTCGGCCATGGCACGGGAGTCACGGAGGAGCATGCCCGTGTCCCCGCCGGGGACGAGGATGACTTCCGGTGCGTCGGAGACCTCCTCCAGCGTCCTGGCCGGCATGAGGGTCACACCGCTGGCGCTCAGCACTGGCTCGACCGCGTCGCCGGTGGTGACGAACTGGACGGTTGCGCCGGTCCCGGCGAGGAAGAAGAACGGACCGACGACGTCCAACAGCTCGAAGCCCGGGTGCAGGACGATCAGGATCGTCTTGTCGGTCGCGAATCTCATGCCCGGCCTTGCCGCGAGGGCGTGGTGGGCGGCGACCGAGCGGTCGATGGCGCCCTGCTTCGCAGGGTCCCCATCGATGACGTCGAAGAGGGTGCTTCCAGTCGGGTCCTTGACTGCAGTGTGCCCGGGCAGTGTCGTGGTCCCGGTGGTGTCGTGGAATTCGTCGTTCATGTTCGGTTCTCTTTCTCGTGATGGTCGTGGTGTGTCGAGGTCTGCCGTCAGCTGTCCGCGTAAACAAGCTGGAGACGGCCAGTGAGCGGGTTGACGAGCGTGTCGGCGCGGACACCGAACACGCGCTGCAGCAGCTGTGGGGTGAAGACCTCGCCCGGAAGCCCCGAGGCGACGACCCGGCCGTGCTCGAGCACGACGATCTCGTCGCAGTAGGACGCCGCGAGGTTCAGATCGTGCAGCGTGACGAGGGTCGTGACGTCGAGCGCCCGGACGAGAGCGAGCAGCTGGAGCTGGTGTTGGATGTCGAGATGGTTGGTGGGCTCATCGAGAACGAGGAGCCGCGGCTCCTGCACGAGCGCGCGGGCGAGCTGCACTCGTTGACGCTCTCCACCCGACAGGGTGCTCATGTCACGGTCGGCGAAGTGCTCGACTCCCGCCCTCTTCATGGCCAGCTCGACGACTCGCCCGTCATCGGCTCGGCCTGATCCGAACAGGCTGCCGTGCGGCAGGCGTCCAGTCGTGACGCAGTCGACGACGGTGAGTTCGAGGTCGACGGGGCTGTCCTGGACGACCGCCGCCGTGAAGCGCGCCGCCTCCTTTGCTGACATCGACCAGACGTCGCGATCGTCGGCGAGCACGGTCCCCGCGGCCGGCCGCAGCATGCGGTAGATCGTCCGCAGGAGCGTCGACTTTCCGCTCCCGTTCGGGCCCACGAGGCCGACGACATTCCCGTGGGCGCTCAAGGCCACCTCTTCGATGATCCGACGTCCGGCGAGGTCGACGCTGACGCCCTCGACGCGGAGGGCGCCGCCTGCCCTGGCGCTCATCGTCCGCTCCGTCCGGAGCGGCGCAGCAGCCAGAGGAAGAACGGTGCACCGACGACGGAGGTGAGGAGGCCGACCGGCACCTCGGTCGGCGCGAGAAGCAGCCGGGCACCGATGTCCACCAGCACCAGGAGGAGGCCTCCGGCGAGAGCGGACGCAGGCAGCACCCAGCGGTGGTCGGAGCCGATGACCATGCGCACGGCGTGCGGCACGACGAGGCCGACAAACCCGATGGAGCCGCTGACCGCGACGACGACGCCGACGAGCAACGAGGTGATGACGAACAACCCCAGTCGCACCCGGCCGACGTCGACGCCGAGGCTCGCGGCCGTCTCGTCACCGGTGAGGAACGCGTTGAGGACGGGGGCGAGAAGCACCAGCACGGCCGTCGATGCGACCAGCACAAGGGCCGGCACACCCAGGTCGCTCCAGGTCGCCGCGGCGAGGCTGCCGGCGAGCCACGAGAGCACCGGCCCGACGCCCTGGTTCGTACCGCTCGACCGGAGGACGAGGTAGCTCGTGACGGAGCTGAGCAGGTACGACAACGCGACGCCCGCGAGCAGCAGCCTGTTCGGGGTGACGCGCCCTCCCTGCTGGGCGAGCACGAAGACGAGGAGAGTCGTGACGAGAGCTCCGACGAAAGCGGCGACCGGTGTGGACACGGAGGCGAAGGCACCGCTCGTGAGGGTGAGCGCAGCCACCGCGGCGACGGAGGCGCCTGACGATACGCCGAACACGAACGGATCTGCCAGGGGGTTCCGCACGACGGCCTGGAGGACCGCACCCGCGACCGCGAGGGCCCCTCCGACGACGAGGCCGAGCAGGGCGCGAGGAAGACGGAACTCCCACACGATCTGGTCGTCGAGCCCGGCGACGCGATCGAGGGCCCACGGCGCCAGGCGCCCGCCGACAACCTCAAGGACCCGACTCGGCGCGATGCCGACGCTGCCGACAGCCACGGAGGAGACGACGGCGACGAGGCAGGCCGCCACGAGCGCGCCGACCATCAGCTTCGGGCGACGCGGAGCCGGTCGCCGAGTCACAGCGGCCCCTCCGCTCATGACGAGGGAACCGGGAGCTTCAGGTCGGGGTGGATCGCGTTGGCGATCTTCGTCAGCCCGACCATGACCGAGATTGAGGAGTCAGTCTCCTGCGTGGGCACCTCGGTGATCTTGCCGGCCTGCACGGCGGGCAAGTCGGGGAAGTTCTCCTCGAGGAACGCCTTCTGGGACGCGAAGTCCTGTCCGGGGAAGGTCCCCACCAGGACGACGTCCGCGTCGGAGGCGGCGAACTCCTCCTTGCTGACGTAGACGGAGTCCGACGAGAAGACGTTCTCACCTCCCGCGGTGGTGATCAGGTCGTCGTAGATGCCACCCGCGAGGACGATCACCGGGCCGGTCCCGCCGTTGAAGTAGGCCGTCCTGATGATCGGCTCGTCCTCGACGGCCGAGACGACGGCCGACCTGTCAGCCTCGAGCTCCGCGACGACCTCGTCGGCCCTGCCGGCGACGTCGAAGATCGTCCCGTAGTCGCGGAGCGTCTTCTCGACGGACTCGATGTTCCAGGTCTCGGTGCTCTGCGAGTCGGTCGAGCCGCAGAGGTTGGCGCCGTAGACGGCCGCCCCGGTCTGTTCGAGCTGCTCGACGGACGCGTAGCCCTGCGAGGCGTCGAACGCGAAGCCGTCGAGGACCTGACCGGTCACGAAGTCGGGCTTCTCACTGAGGAGGACCTCTTTCGAGGGAAAGCCCATCTGGCTGCCGACGTCCTTGAGCCCTGTCGCCTGCGATGCGACCGACTCGGGATACGGCGCGTAGTTCTCCTGGACTGCGACGATCCGATCGCCCAGGCCCAGGGCGAGGAGCGCCTCCGTGTTCGACTGCCACAGGCTCACCACACGCTCCGGCGGGGCATCGATCGTGATCTGTCGACCGCAGTTCTCAAGGGTCACCGGATATGTGGTCGACGTCGCCTCGGTCGACGCCGCAACGGAAGGCGAACTCGCGGGCGTTGCTCCGCCGCCCGCGGCGGTGCACGCGGTGGTCAGGAGCAGGAACGTGGCCGCCGCCCCGGTACCGGAGAGGGCGCGTCGGACGGTGGGTCGCATGAGACTCCTTCAGATGGTGATGACACTCATTCTACGTCTCGTAGAAGGCACTCGAGCAACACGTCTTGATCACGAACTACATTTTGTAGAACAGCGTCAGCACGACACCGACTAACGACTCGAGGGAGCATGGATGACCACAGCCGACAAGGTCGACCACCTCCCGTGGCTCGACACCGCGATGAGCCTCACACAGGCGGTCGCCATCGCCGTCTTGATCGTGTTGGTGCTCGCTCGACCCACGCCAGACGACGACGACCCGCGGGCCGTGACCCTCGGCGACGACGTCGCCTCCGTGAGGCACCTCGCCGACCGGCTCGCCTCCCGATTCGCTCAAACGCTTCGAGCGCCGAGAGACCCGTCGTGACCCCGCCGCTGTTCCGGGGCCTGCGCGCCCGCCGAACGCCCAGATCCTCGACTCGGGGAACGACCCGGCATGGAAGGCAGGCCGTGCGGGTGCACGACATCTCCCGCGCGGCCCGCGACGCGCTCCTCGTCGAGCTACGGCCCGTCGAGCCAGACCAGGAGCTCGAGGCCTTCGAAGCCGGGGCGCATATCGACCTCCACCTCGACGAGCGTCTCGTGCGCCAGTACTCGCTCGTCAGCCACGGCGAGGACACGGCGAGGTACCTCGTCTGCGTGCGGCACGACCCGAACGGTCGCGGCGGTTCGGCGGCGGTGCACGAGCGCCTCACCGTGGGCGACGTGGTCGACGTGTCGCCACCCCGCAACACGTTCCCCCTCGGCGGGTCGGACTCGTCGGCAGTCCTCCTGGCAGGGGGCGTGGGCATCACGCCGTTCGTGTCGATGGCCGAGCAGCTGCACCGGCGGGGCACGCCCTTCGAGCTCCACGCCTGGTCGCGCGACGCCGATGCCCTCCCCCTCCTCGCCGTCCTCACCGCCAGCCCGTGGCGTGATCGCGTCACCCTGCACCACAGCGACGAAGGCGATTCCTTCCGGACGAGCTGGCCGCGGTCGCTCGAGACGGTCGACGAAGGAGGTGCGGTGTACGCCTGCGGGCCCGAGGGCTTCGTCAGCGTGGCCCGGGACCGCGCCCTGGCGGCGGGCTGGCGGGCGGACCAGGTGCGATCCGAGAGCTTCGACCCACCCGCCGAGACCCCGCGAGACGGCGACCAGAGCTTCACCGTCGTGGCCCGCTCGACGGGCGAGAGGATCGAGGTCGGAGCAGACGAGTCCCTTGCGGAGGCCCTGGAGCGGCGAGGCTATGAGACCTACCGCTCCTGCGGTCAGGGTCATTGCGGGTCGTGCCTGACGGCCGTGCTCGCCGGCGTCCCCGATCATCGGGACGACTTCCAGACGGAGGCGGACCACGCTGCAGGGACCGACATCAACACCTGCTGCTCGCGGTCGCTCTCTTCCGTCCTCGAACTAGACGTGTGAGCCGTAGGCGGGCCCGTGGGCCTGGGCCTTCGTCGGCGGGAGGTGGGCCCTATACGTTCATCAGGACGAGCATCCACGCCATGCCCGCGGCCATCACGACGTGGCAGAGCAGGTGGACGCGGTGCCCTCGGCTTACGAACATCTGCACGAGCCACCAGAGGGCCGCGGCCGCTGAGACGACGACGAAGAGGACGTTGACGACGTCGGCCCAGATCGGGGTCGCCATCAGCATGTCGGCACCGGCGTCCCCTCCGGCGTGCTCCGCGTGGATCGACACTCCGCCGGCACTCATCGCACCGGCCATCAGCAACGGCATGGCGGCGAGCATCCAGATCATGGCCGCGTCCAGCGCGATGTGGCCCGTGAGGTCGGTGCGCCCACGCCGGGACGACGCACGCAGGAGGGGCGGCACCAGCGAGAGGCCGAGGATCACGAACAGGAGGACCTGCGCCCAGGTCACGACGTCCATCGCGAAGAACCAGGTCATGGCGATCATGGCGATGCTCATGACGCCGTGGTTGACGTCGACGAGCTCGCCGTCCGTGATGGCTGCTCGCCGATCCGCGGCACGGAGCCTTCCCACGAGGGCGTCCCCCATGCAGATCACGAAGGTGAACGCGAAGGCGATGGTCAGGACGATGTTCCAGGGGTAGTCGATCACGTCGCCAGGCTATTTCTACATCTTGTAGAGTGCCAACTCGATGACCGGACGACCCCGGTCACGACCGAGAGGCTGGCATGACCGCGACCGAGATGGACCGCCGCACCGGAGCCGACGTCCCGGAGAGGCCGACAGGCCGAGCGAGCCGTCCTGGCACGCGTCCGACGAACTGGTTCGCCGCTTTCTGGCGGTGGCACTTCTACGGTTCCATCATCGTCATCCCGGTCCTGTTCATCCTCTCGATCTCGGGCCTGACCTACATGTTCCGAGCCGAGGCTGACTCGTTCACCCATCCCGGCGTCCTCACCGTCACCGCCCCCGAGGGCGCAGAGCGCGCCTCCCTGTCGAGCCAGGAGGCCGCTGTCCGGGAGGCCTTCCCGGACAGGGAGATTCTCTCCGTCGTGGACGCGACCGGCGACCGTTCGACCGTCTTCGTCACGGAAAGCGCCGACGGTGTCGGGAGCAACGTCTACGTCGACCCGTACTCGACCACCGTGACGGGGGACCTGACCGAGAACGAGCTCGTGTCGAACTGGGCTGAGCGCATCCACGGCGACCTGCTGCTGGGCGACGAGCAGATCGGCGACCGGATCGTCGAGCTCGGGGCCAGCTGGGCGATCGTCCTGACCATCACGGGGTTCATCATCTTCTTCCTGGGTCGCCGCCCCCGAGGCGCCGCTCGGGCGAAGAAGGTGCCGGGCTCCAGGCTGCGCGGAATGCACGCGATCGCCGGCCTGCCGGTCGGGCTGGGCATCCTGATGTTAGTCGTCTCTGGCCTACCGTGGACGGGCGTCTGGGGTTCCCTTGCCGAGCAGGTCGCGGCGGGCGACGGAGAATCCCTGTGGGGCGCAGACCCCGGCGCCGAGTCGACCCTCGGCGACCTGATCGAGGACACCAACGGCACGACGGCGCCGGCCGGCTGGGCGATCGCAGGCGGCCCCCTGGGGACGAGCCAGGGCGCCGGCCCATGATCTCGATCGACGAAGCCGTCGCGGCCGCTCGCAACGAAGGCGCGCCCGAGCCGTACTCGATCGTCTACCCAGAGGGGGACGACGGCGTCTTCAGCGTGATGGGCAGCCAGTGGAACGACAACGGCAACCCCTCCGAGTCCGACGTGGCCCTGGAGAAGACCGTCCACGTCGACCAGTACACCGGCGACGTCGCCGGCACCTATGGTTACGACGACTTCAGCGCCACCGCCAAGACGGTGTCACAGGGCGTCGCGCTGCACGAGGGACGTCGCTTCGGCACTGTCAACACGGTCCTCACGGTGCTCTTCTGCCTCGCCGTGATGTTCCTCTGCATCTCGGGGCCACTCATGTGGTGGACCCGTCGAGGACGCGCCTCGGGACTCTCAGCCCCCCGGGCAGCGCTCCCCGTCTGGAGCAGCAGGGTCCTGCTCGTCGCGATGGTGGCCTTAGGGCTCTTCCTACCGGTCTTCGGACTCTCCCTGATCCTCGTGCTGGCACTGGACCAGCTGCTCATCCGCAGAGTCCCGCGCCTGCGCAAGTTCTTCGGCTCGGCCTGATCACACAGCCGAGTCGCGAGATGTCGGACGAGACTGCCGACGACCGCTCGGGCATCACGCCCGCGCGGCCCACGATGGAAAGGAATGCATGATGACCACTTGGACAGGGCCCGTGAACGGCCTCACCTGCAACGGCTGCGTGACGACGGTCACCGAGACTCTCACCGGCCTCGACGGCGTCGATTCGGTCGACGTCGACCTCGCCCCCGGGAAGACCTCGACGGTCACCGCGCACGGCACGCGCGAGCTGAGCGACGCCGAGGTCGGCGCCAGCCTCTCGGCGGTCGGAGCATTCTCGATCGCTCGCTGAGGAACCGGTCGACGTCGAGAGAACACGCTCCCCACCGCGTTCTACAGCACGTAGAGTAGGAGGTGCGTGAGGCGTCGACCGGGAGGCCTCCATTTGAGAGGACCCCCTGTGCAGACCACGTTCACCGTCGCCGGCATGACCTGCGAGCACTGCGAGAAGCGAGTCGCCGGGGAGGTGGGCGATGTCGTCGGTGTCGAGACAGTAACCGCCGACCACGTGACGGGCCTGCTCTCCGTGACCAGCACCTCTGCGCCCGATCCCGAGGCTGTCCGCGAGGCGGTCGAGGAGGCGGGCTACACCGTCGTCGATGGCTGAGACGGTCTTGCCGCAACCGGCAGCCGACCCCGCCCAGCGAACTCGCGATCGGCGCACGGCCCTCGGCTCCGTTTTCGTCGGTATCCCGCTGCTTGCCGTCGTCGTGACCGTCGTTGTGATGGGCCCGTCCGGGTACGAGTCCCTGCACCGACCTGTGCCCGACCTCGTCACGTCCCTGACGAGCGGCCTGCTCCGGGTCGTGGCCGAGTGCGCCAGCTCCGTGACGGTGGGCGCCTTGTTCTTCGCCGGCTTCGTCCGAGCGCGTTCGGGCGCACGCCGGCTGGTCGTCGACAACGGTCGTGACCTCGGCACCATCCGGTGGGCCTCGCTCCTCTGGGCCCTTAGCGCGACGAGCCTCGCGGCCGTCGACGCCGCCGACGCCAGCGGCCAATCGCTCGACCGCCTGCTGGAGCCTGGCTCGCTCGCGTACCTGATGTCCGCCTCCTACTTGCCCGGCGCGTGGGTGGTGGCAGCTGTCGTCGCGTGGACCATCTACCTGATGGCGAACTTCCTGGGCACATGGCAGCCGCTTCTCGTCATGCTCGCCCTCAGCCTCATCGCCGTCCTCGCCCCTGTCGTCGTCGGGCAGGTCCTGGTCGGACCGCAACACGACTTCGGCGGTGACGCTGCCATCATCGGCACACCCGCCATGACCGTCCTCACGGGGCTCGTGTTCCTGGTCGCCTGGGCTGCTGCGCGGGGGGATGCCCTCGGCGCCGTCGAGTCCCGCCGCCTGCGGTGGACGGCGGTCGTGACCGGCGCGATCGCCGCGGGCACCCAGGTGATCATCGCCGCGTTCATGCTGGCGGGCTCGGCTCCGTGGGAGAGCGCGACGGGGTGGCTGTTCCTGGCGCGGTTCGCCCTCCTCGGCGCCCTCGGCGTGCTCGGTTGGCGGGCGACACGACCAGATGCCGCTCCGAAGCACTCGACCTGGACGATCGCGTCACTCGCTGCCCTGCTGCTCTCTGCACACCTGGGGATCGCCAGCGCCATGACGCGCATCCCGCCTCCTCAGTACTTCGTCCCCACCTCGGTGGACCAGGTGTTCCTCGGCTATGACGTCGACAGCGAGCCGAGCCCGCTCGTGCTCCTCCTGGAGTGGCGGCCCAACATCCTCTTCGCCGTCCTGACCGCCGCCGGGATAGGCCTGTACCTCTGGGGTGTCCGACGGCTCCGACAGCGCGGCGACGCCTGGCCCGTGGGACGCACGGTCGCCTGGGTGCTCGGCTGGGCCACGGTGTTCCTCACGACGTCATCCGGCCTCGGCAAGTACTCCAGCGTGTCCTTCAG
>Ga0265797_10002644_pt1 | contig 29813 bp, 34 predicted proteins | sample P2T30metagenome_FD_192433 | JGI IMG/M metagenome (GOLD analysis project Ga0265797, IMG submission 192433) | Plant litter microbial communities from East Loma Ridge, Irvine, California - P2 T30 | ecosystem: Environmental > Terrestrial > Plant litter > Unclassified | place: USA: California...
CAGTGATGGTCAGAATGGACTGCGCGCTGGCGACTGCGGCGACCTCGTCCTGATGCGCGCGCAGGCCTGTCGTGACGAAAGCCGCCTTCGTGCCGGCGAGCTGGCCCAGGTTGGACACCGCCACCCGGCGCGTGCGGAGCGTGGCACGGCCCAGCGTGAAACCGCCGGTCAACATGCGCTCCATGTCGTTGGCCTCCGCTTCCGATGCCGCGTTGCCGGGCTGATAAACGATCCCGATCGGGACGAGTCCTACAGGCGTCGGTTGAACGAATGAGATGACCCGCGCGGCGACTGGTACATTCAGAACGGCTGACGGCGCGGTAGCTGCTGGCCAGAGCATGCTGATGGCGAGAACGGGGCCCGCAAGGATAGACAGGTAATTCACATGTATCCCAATCATTTAGGCCGGTTGATAGCCATGGGATATGTGCGAATAGTTAACGAGGGGCGCTGGATTGAGGTGTTGTTTTCTAAAGCTCTTCGCCTTGAGCACGATCCAATTTTGAGCTTCGGAAGCAGGTGCGTGTGACCTGTGATCCACATGTCACTGATGTACGAAGCGCTTGTGTTGTTACCGAAGTGATTACGTAAAGATGCGGGTCTGCCGTCCACCGCCTTCTGCCGTTTCGTATCACAAAACTAGCGACATGCGAGACGTCCAGAGGTTAGGATTATTGCGACAGAAGTATCGACGCCGGCTTAAGCGTATAATATGAAGGAGCGGTTTTGATTATTGACGAAAGATATTAGCTATTGACGCTGTGCTGTTTGCTCAATCGGCGTACAACTGACACGAGCTTGGCCATTGCTGGATCGCGGATCGGCTCGGCGACGCGGATTTCGCGGCTACGTCCATCGATCGTTAGGCCGACCGTGTAAGTGCGTGCATCCGGTCTCGCGGTGTCGTTCGCCGGCGTGCAGTCGAAAAAATCAGCTTGATCAGCGAGGCTTGTGAGTTCCTGACGCTCCGGGCTGTCAAGATCGCCAAAGGACACTGATTGCTCCTTCGCCAGCCCCGGGAAATGGGCAAGGCCGCCCTCGATCCGTACCCGGGCCTCGCCCGTTACCGTCTCGTTGCAAGCCTTGCCCATCTGCATCAGATCACTCCAACTGTGCTCCAGGCATCGGTAACCGCGGTCGCCTCAGCGCTGCCTGAGCCGTACAAACGCCCCGCGACATCAATCGTGACGCGGGCAAAGCCGGCGAAGTCCGTATTGGCCCTCGTATTGGGGTCTAGCAGCGCATTATACCAGATTTGGCCGGCGCGGTCCCATGCGTTTCCACCGATCGTGATTGCGGCAAGATGAAAGGCGCGGTTGGGAATGCCGGAGTTGATGTGAACGCCGCCATTGTCCTGGTTGGTGCGGACGAAGTCGTCCATGTGTCCCGGCTGTGGATCCTTGCCAAGCACCGGATCATCATAGGCTGTGCCTGGCACCTTCATCGAGCGGAGGGCAATGCCGTTGACCCTTGCCGTCAGGAGGCCGGCACCGATCAGCCAGTCGGCCTGGTCGGCGGTCTGTCCCAGCCGCTTCTGCTTCACAAGGCTGCCAAACACGTCGGAGACGCTTTCGTTGAGCGCGCCCGACTGATTGAAATAGGCGAGGCCTGCCTCCTTCTCGGTGACGCCGTGGGTCAACTCGTGCCCGATCACGTCGAGTGAGATCGTGAAGCGGTTGAACAGCTCGCCGTCGCCGTCACCGAACACCATCTGGGTCCCGTCCCAGAACGCATTGTCGTAATTCTGGTCGTAGTGAATCGTGGCATCAAGCGGGAGCCCTGCATCGTCGATCGAGTTACGTTGATAGGCCTCCCAAAACAGCGCGAACGTCGCCCCGAGACCGTCATAAGCCTCGTCGACAGCGATATCGCCGCTGGGGCCATCGCCTTCGCGCCGTACCACCGTCGCCCCCGGTGCCTCAGGTTCGCCGCCTGCGTCGCGGATGGTCCTGAGTGGACTCGGGGTCAGAATGTTACCCGCCGCGGCACGCCGCCGCGCGATCGCGCCGGTGACGGGGCCGGCGGTGCTGGCGCGGACGATACGGATGGTTGGATCGATCAGCAGACTGCGAACCGCCATCGCCCGCATCTCGGGCGAGCCGTTTTCAGCGATCTGCGACAGGATGTAGGGCGGCAGGATGCAGTGAAGCGAGTGACGATGGGTGGAGCTGCACATAGTCGTATCTCCTCAGGGGTTGGTTCAGCTGCGGGCGCGGCGAAGCACGAAGGGGACGAGCGCGACCCACATGATGGTGATGAAGGCGAGGAATTGGCTGGTCTGTTCAGGTCCGCCTGGGAGGTAGCCAAAGCCACCCAGCGAGGCTGTGTAGAGCTCGAACGAGATGACCGAGACGGCGATCGCCACCACATCTGCATCTCCCCCTCTCTCTTCCTGCGTCCCGAACCAGCGCAGCGCGACGATGAACAGGGTGATGATCCCGATCAGGATCAGCCGAATGACGATGTCGCCGGCAGCGATCCCGGTCGCCAGCGGGTACAGCGTCACCGCCTCGACGGGGAACAGCTTCACGAGACTGGCATAGTAAGGCTCAGGCGCCGGGTCAGGTCGCCGCCCTCCCCTGACCATGGGTGCTGAACAGCTACGCAGTCGCAGCGTGCCCCGCAAAGCGGGCCGCGCAGTTGCGTCACCCTGATCATCCATTGCCGCGATCGCGCGTTGCACGGCCCCGGCATAATGTGACACTGCGGCGTCGCCGGGGGTCAGCGCCATGCCAATGGCGGTCGCCTGTTCGCAGCGGTCCAGGACCGTCGCGAAAACCGGCAGGTCGCCTCCTTCCCCGCTGTGCAGCCCGGCGAAACCGTCGCGGGCGCTGCCGAGTGCGGTACGTAGCCCGAAGAAGGTGTCGAAGAAGCGCGGCAGATAGCGCGGGTTGGCGGTAAATTCCTGAAGCTGGTCGGTGAGAGCGTCGGCCGCATCCACGGCCTGGGTGAAGGTCGTCATCGGGTCCTCTTCAGGCAGGAGTGGCGAGCGAGGCGATCAGGCCCAGCGCTCGGGTGATACGGTCGATGTTGAGGCGAGCTGCGGCGCGGCGCTGCTGCGACGTCAGGCGACCGGCGAGTGCATCGCGCAGCCCTCCTTGAGCCTTAGCGGCAAGGTCGAGCGCGTCGGCGACCTGCGCGGCGCGTGCCGGTCCTTCCTTCGCGGCCTCGCGGGCGGCAAACACGCGGGTGGCCAACTGCTCGCGCTGATCGGCTGAGAGGCTCGCGCGGTTGCGGATGTAGGTGCGAAACAGGGCATTGCCGTAGAGGTCGTCGGCATTGCGCGCAGCCCCCCTGCCCCACGTCGTCACCTGAACCGACAGCGAGGCCAGCGCGCGATCGACGACGGCGCCGCGTTCGATGACCAGCGTTCGGACATCCTTGGTTTGCCCTGCCTCGCGGGCGAGGTCGCTGGCGAAGGCGATGAGCGCGACGAGGCTCTGGGCCTGTTCGCTGGCGACGGCCGCGTTGACGTTGGGCAGGTCGGTGCCGGCGACGAAGTTGCTGAAGCGCGCAAGCCGGTCGGCCTGGTCCGCGAAGGCCGTGATCTCGACTGAGACATCGGTTTTGGGTGCATCAAGGATAGCAGCCAGCGCATTGGCATAGTCGCTGATCGCGGCGAGGAGTGCGATGCGCGGCTCGAGTACGGCGCGCGGGCTGCTGCCAATATCGATCTCGAAGGCCGTGTAGCCAGCCGCCGGGGCTCCACCCGCAAGGCAGAGCGGTGCTGCCGGCGCGGTCGGTGCGATTGGCACCTGGATGCGCAACGGCGTCGCCGGCAAGCAGCTGGGATCGCTTGCAACGAGCGCTGCTGCTGCCTCGCGGCGACGCTGTTCGATGGCATCGAAGTAACTGGCGGTCGCCGTCACGGCTGCGCGGCTTCGAGCTTGCATTGCCCCTGCCGCCTCCAGCCGGACCACGTTCGTGGCGCAGCCGGCAAGGAACACCGGGACAGTCATCAACATTAGAAGGGCATTGGCACTGCGGCGCATGGCGGTCTCCTTCAGACGTAGGGCATCATGCCCTTAAACTGCGATCTTCCCTCCCCTTTCTTCGCCTGGAAATGCGTCGTAGCCGCAGGCGGCCCTGCGGCCGGTTGCGGGGCCGCAGGGTGGTGACGATATTGACGATACTGGTGATAAGCGCCGCGATACCTACGAGCATCGGGCCATCGATCATGTCGGTCATGTTCCGACTCCCATGTTGATCCGATAGCCCATGTTCCATATATGTTCTTTGTAGGACAGCGCTATTTTTGCACGTCAGACAAGGATGTCTTCGGGCCCGAAAATGAGCCGTCGAACCACCTCGCCAGTCGCAGCTTCTTCGTTCGAAAATCCATCAAACTGGCGCAGTTCGCCGAAATTGAGATCGGTGAGGCCTTCTATACCCGCCACGGATCGCTGGTACGTCTTGAACGCCCCGAACAGCAACGATTGCTCGGTCAGGTCGACGTCATGGTCGATGAGGTAAGCAGAAGCGGAAGGTCGGCCGTCATCATGAACGAAGGCGACCACTTTCCAATAGGCGAGCGGGATCGCGACGCCGCGATAGACCGGGTCGTTCTGCCGGAAGACGGGGCCGGTGAACACGGTTGCTCGCTCACCGACGCGGCGCGTGTTGCTGAGGATATAGTCCTCGAGGCTGAGCCAGGTACGTTGGTTGAACGCGGAAAGCTGCGGCGCGCAATTGGTGAAGTGGAAGGTGTCGCGGTTGGCGACGCCAGCGGTTGGACCCCAGTTCGGATCCTCCCGGCGGACGAGGTGGCCACGGTCGAAGTCATTGTTAGCGTAGAGTTCGTCACCGGCCTGGGCCGTCTCCGGGATGCGGCCGTCGAACGCCCACGGATCACCGCCACGGGAGACCGAGACGCTCGCACTGCCATCGATGTTGACGCCGGTGAACAGCGCCAGGCGACGGCTCTTCGACATGACGATCGAAAAATGCTCGTAGTTGAGCCGTGCGTCGCTGTTACCCGGAACGGGTAGGACATCGGCTGCAATCGCAGAGGTGTCGGGCAACGGCACGACAAACGCGCCAAGGTGTTCGGCTCGGTATCCCTGCCGTCCTGCGAACGACGATGCTGGGGAGGTCCGGACTGCTGTCGCGTCAGGCGCAAGCAAGCCTTCGTTCGTCGACGTGATCGGGCGTAGATCATCGAGGCGGGGCCGATAGGACATGTCGATCATCATTGGTTCGTTCTCTCCGATGGCTTCACGTCGTGTCCGTTCGAGGCGTAGTTGTTCGACCGCGAGCGCGTGCTGATGTGTCTGGGTCAGTTTCATAGCAGCGGAAAACGGCAGGCGTATTTCATCTCCAATTTGCGGCGGTACGGTCAGGCTGATGGAGGTGACGGCGGTTAGCCAGCCATCCTTGATGATGGGTTGTGCCATTTTGCTGTGCTGCATAGTATCAGGGCATCATTATTGAAGGTGTGCACACGTGCAAATAATCACACTTGCAGCTCAAAAGGGTGGCGTTGGGAAAACGACGCTGGCGGTCAACCTAGCAGTCTCGGCGCAGTCAGCTGGTATCAAGACGGTACTCTTCGACCTAGATCCGCAGGAGAGCGCAACGGCTTGGAGTGAGCGGCGCGAGGCTGAGTTACCCCATGTCGAGCCGATCAGCGCACGCAGGTTAGATCAGGCAATCAGCGCGGCTGAAGCCAACGGGTTTGAACTTACCATCATCGACACTCCCCCGGCCGCAGGTACGGAAGCTGCGGCCGCTGCTCAGCGTGCCGGTATAGTGGTGATTCCGTGTCGCCCCTCATTGATCGATTTGGATGCAATCAAGCGTACTGCGCAACTTATCACCAGCACGGGACGGACTGGCGTTGTCGTCCTCAACGCAGCCCCCCCAACCGCAACAACGCTGCTTGAAGATGCCAGAACACTCGCTGAAGCGACGGGCTTGAAGGTATCGCGTGCAGTGCTGCGCGAGCGGAGCGCTTACCGCGCCGCATGGCCCTATGGTTTAGGCGTCATCGAGTATGAGCCAAAGGGAAAAGCAGCCTTAGAAATTGCAGCCTTGCAGAAACACCTTCTTGATGATTTGATGGATTGCACACCTGCAATTTTGAAGGGCTGATCATGGCAAAGCGGACCTCCCTATTAACTCCAGCAATGGCTTCTCAACCACACCGTGAGGTTGAGCCAGATAGTGGTGCAACGACGAAAGCGCCTACGCCTCCAGCAAGCGCCACGCGAGCAAGCGGCAAGCGTCCAGGCAAATATCATCTAGGTGCATATTTTGACCCCACTGATCCCACAGCAGAGGCGTTTCGTGTGTTGGCAGCAAGGACCCGGCGTAGCCATCAGGACCTTTTGGCCGAAGCAATCAGCGAACTAGTAGCCAAATATGAAGCGGATAAGCAATTTGGGCGAATGTGATAATGTGCACACATGCACATTATCACAACATCAAGGTTGAAGCCTTATGAGCAAGCGCCAAAATCCTAACTCTGAGTTCGATTTATTCATCCCGTTAATGGGCGAACTTCCCCTGAAGGATCAGCGGGAGGTGATGGAACGACCGTTCTTCTCGTTACAGAAGCGCAAGCGTGTGAAACCGATCGAGTATGAAAGCCCAGATGGTGAAACTTGGGTAAAGATAGAGGCCATCCCGGCTTATGGTATGGCGACAATTTGGGACGCGGATATTCTGATTTGGGCTGCGTCTACATTAAATAGAATGCGAGATCAGGGTATAAACGATCTTCCCCGAACTCTTCACACAACATCTTATGATTTGCTGCGCGGTATAAAAAGAGATACCAGCGGTCGTGCTTATCAGGAACTACAAGCAGCACTTCAAAGACTTCAAACAACGTCTATTTCTACGTCAATACGGGCACCGCGGCGTCGCACAAAGGCTGGCTTTAACTGGCTTGATAAGTGGACATTAGAGGTTGACCCAGAGACGGATCAACCTCGAGGTATGACAATTACATTGTCGGATTGGGTATATGAAGGCATTATAGGCGAGAGGTCTCTCCTAACTATGCATCAAGACTATTTCTTGCTGACTGGTGGATTAGAGCGGGCTTTGTATCGCATCGCGCGTAAGCATGCCGGTAATCAGAGGGGCGGATGGATCTGTCGAGTTGAGGTGCTTCGAGACAAAACCGGTAGTGATAGTAAACCTAAAGAGTTTAATCGGATGCTCCGTAAAGTAGTAGAGGCCGACCAACTCCCTGACTATGCGCTAAAATTAACAGCGACGGCGGATGGTAGCCCTGCGGTGTTGTTCCGACTTCGAGGTGAGGCTGAGGCATTAGCGCTAACCGCCAAGTTAGAAGCCGAACGAGAGAGACGAAGTCGGTTCGATGCCGATCGCCGTCGCGTTGCAGAGGTCGATGACCTCATGGACAAGCTCGCCGATGGTAGCTGACTATCGTGGTTTCACACACCGCCAGATGCGCATTGCGACTAGGTGTCGCTCTAGGCAACGCACTGCGGACAGTAAGCTAGCAACAATCAAAGATTAGAATGCAGTCGAGTATCGTGGTTTCACACACCATCAGGTCGTGGGATCACACACCGCCTTATCGTGGGATCACACACCGAATCACGTGGGATCACACACCAGCTTATGTCGAAAGCCTTTGAAAAACCTGAGATTTTGGTCTCATTTTTCGAGCTTAACCTTCTTAACGATTCATATTTAACAGAATCTTTTAACGCGAATGAGACGTGAGGAATATGGGGGTGGAAGGATCAACGGAATTGGCCTGAAGGCCAATGCGCCTTCAATCCGTGCCGGCTAACGCCGTCACAAAGGCGGCCAAAGGCCGCAGGCTTTCGTAAAAGCCGGAAAATTGGCGGTGTGTGCCTGTAGCGACATCAGCCGGTGAATCCCGAAGCGTCACAGAGCAGAATGTCGAACGGGTCGACAATCGTACCGTGCAGGTCAAGGATCAGCGTTTGCGGCTGAGCCGCTTGCTGTTGGCGGCAACCTTGCCCCGGTAGTGCTTCAGCGTCCCTTGCGTCCCCGACAGCGGCGTATGGCCGAAACCACCGGTCATCAGCCGCGTCTGAAGCTCCATGGCGGCTCGAACCTTCTCCGACACCATCAACCGGGCCTCAGCCGCTCCAGCAGGCCCTCCAGCGGCAATACGGGCCATACGCAGTGCCATCACCGCCCCGGCCTCCGCACCCAGCTGCCACATGTCTAAACCCGCGGTCAGCCACCCGCCATATGCCTTGCTGCTCATGACGTCCGCTCCTGTGCATCGCTTACGGACCTAACGCCTCGTCGGCGTGCCGTTTCCCGTGATGTCCGGTAAAGACCCGTCAGGCGAGCAAGAGGATGCCTTAATGGGTCAGCGTGTCATCCGAAATATGGATGGCTTGGACTGATACGCGCTAGAGCCCCTCATCAAATCCGTAGGCAACGACACGGCCAATCACCCGGAAAGGGGTCTGGTCGAGTTCGAGCAGCTTATGAGCCGGATTGGTCGATACCGGCTCGAACCGGGCGGGGTCGCCGAGGTAGCGCTTCACCGTGGTTTCGTGATGCTCGTTCTCGATCAGATAGACCCGGCCGGCATAAAGCGAAGTCTGATCCGGATCGACGATCGCCCAGCCACCCTCAGGCAACAGCCGGTCCATGCTGTCGCCCTTGATCTCGACCCCGAACGCACGACGACCGGCACTGCGCGATGAGATCGGACGGTCGCCCATCGGTGTCTGGATCGCCTCCTGCCACAACCCGGCCGAGGCCAGGCCGATCACCGGCACCCACTGCACCCGCGATTCCGGCCGCATCTCCAGCAGCCGCTCGATCGCGGCGCGCTCGTCGAGCCGGACCCGCCGCTTGCCGTGCAGGATGTTGGAGACGGCCGACTGCGAGGTGAAACCCGCCTCGCGCGCGATCCGGCCCTGCGACACGCCGAGGCGCTCCATCGCTTCCTTCATCGCGGCAACGAACTCGGTTTCATCCATGGCCAGGGTTTCGCATGAGCGGTGCCAAAGCCACTCCCCCAAAGTCCGGATGATTCATACTTGCCAATCCATCCGAATATCGGATAGGTGTTTGGCTTATGGAGCCAGTCGACGAGATCTTTGCCGCGTTCGGGGATAGCCCGACCACGCTCGCGCGTGAAGCCGGCGCCAAGGTGCAAACCGTCCATGCCTGGCGGGTTACGCTGCGCAACATCCCGACATGGCGGCGTGCAGCCGTACTGGCGGCGGTCGAGCGGCTCGGGCTGGTGCTCTCATCTACAGCCCTGGCATATCTCGGCGACACCGGCGCTGCCCCGGCCGAGGCGGCAGCAGCGTGAGCCTGCAGGGTCATGGCGGGGCAGGGGCATCGCATGCCGGTGTCGGTAGGCCGGTGCCGTTGCCGGCGTCACCGGGAAAGACGCACGCGTTTTCCCGGCTGGCGGGCACCGGCCCGGCCTGGACCGCGGTCGGCACGCTGGTGCGCAACCAGCTGCTGCGGCTGCGCACCGCCGAACTCATCCGCCGGGCCGGTGGCCTGGCGCTGGCCGCCAGCCGCTGCCGGGTCAGCAAGTCGACGCTGGCGCGCTACGCCTCGAACAACCCCGATGACGCCGAGTGCTTCGTGCCCATCGATGTCGTCCACGATCTCGAGCGGCACGCAGGCGCGCCGCTGGTGACCGCCGAGCTCTGCCTGCTCGCCGGAGGTGCGTTCGTGGCCCATCCCGTCATGCCGCCCTGCCGGCAGGACCTCCTCGTCCAGCTCGCAGCGCAAGCCCGCGAGCAGAGCGATCTCACCACCGCGATCTGCCTGGCGGTTGCCGACGGCGTCGTCAGCCGCGATGAGGCCGCGCTCGCCCTGCTCGAGCAGGAGGAAGTCCTGCGGCTGGGGGCAGCGATGCGCGCCCGGCTCATGCTCATCGTCGAGGAAGCCCCGTGATCCACATCGCTCCCTGCCGCACCCGGCCGCTGTTCGCGGTCGACAACCGCGCCGTCGCGGTGTTCGAGACGCTGCCGGCCGGCTGCACCGCCTTCACCGTCGCCGACAGCGACTGTGCGCCGCTGCTCCGTCCCGGCGATATCGCGGTGGTCGACCCCGGTGACCGGGCGCTGGATGACGGCGAGCTCTACCTCTACCGCTTCGGTCGCGGCACCGCGCGCGCCAGCCAGCGCATCCAGCAGATCTCGCTCGGCACGCCGCTCCGCCATGACCCCGACCGCGAGCGCTGGTTCGTCGGCCCCTATGCCCGGCCCCGCAGCCGCGACGAGGTGCTGGCGAGTGCCGCGGCCGGCAGGCTGGTGGTGTGCGATGGCCCGTTCACCGGCGCCGGTATCGATTACCTGCGGGGTGGCATCGTCGGCCGTGTCGTCGGCATCCTGGCCGGGCTGGAGGCGACGCTGCTGCCCCTACAGCCGCGGCTGGTGGCCCCGGAGGCTACCGAACCCACCAGCCAGCCAAGGATGCCGTTCGTGGTCATGCTGATGCCTGTGGCGCCATGACCGACCCGGATCCTGATCCCGGCCCGCCGGGCCGGTGCGGGCGACCGCCCTAGCCGCCGCCAGCCTCCATCCGCTCCCATTCCTGACCGGCGCGCCTGAAAGCATCCCTGCTTTCGGGGATGCCCTTTCCTGACCCCGGACCCCTGACCATGGCCACGCATCCCCCTGTCTCCCCATCCCGTGTCTACCTTGCCGACCCGGCGTGCAGCTGGGGCTGCGACCGCTGCGAGGTGATGTGCGCGACGCTCGCCGTCATTGCCGGCAACCTCGAGGCCGAGCTCGACGCGATGATGGCCAGCCTGCCGCCCACCCCCAGCGCCACCCAGCAGGCGGCACTGGCCGCCAAGGTCGAACGGCTCGGCGCCTATAGCCGCACCCTCGAGGAAACCCGCGCCACCCATGCCGACCCCGTGGTCCATGCCCGCCGCGCAGCCGAGCCGGCGCCGGGGGTGACGATCCGGGTGCCGGGGCTGGCCGGCCACACCCTGCACTGATGGCGACCGAGACCTGTGCCGGTTGCCGCTTCTTCGCGGCCGGTACCACCACCGCCTTCCCCAACGCGCATGGCATGTGCCGGCGCTACGCGCCGACCGGCCCGGTCATCGGCAGCCATGCCGATGGCTTCCAGCTCTTCCCGCCGATGATGGCCCACCAGTGGTGCGGTGACTTCCGGCCCGAGCCAGCGTCCAGCAACGCCATGCGCGCGGCCGCGTGACGCCTGCCCCGCCGGTGCCCGGGCTGGTTGCAGCCGCTCCCCGGCGGTGTGTGAAAACACGACCGGTGCGGCCGCCATGACGGGCAATCAATCCCCGACATTGCCGGCAGCGCCGGCCCCGAATGATGCGATCCACGCCAGACGGCGTCCACTCCAACCCTCGCGCGGATCGCACCCCCATCGACTGCTCCGCTCGGAGGCCGACCTGGCTATGCATACCCCCTCGATATCCGTGGCACCATCCGCCGCGGTCTGCCGCTCCGCACCTTCCTCGCAAGGTGTGGCATGACTGCCCGTTCGCTCGGCGACGTAATGAAGGGCGTCACCCCGAAAGCTACTCGCACCTTCCAGCCGGTACGGCGCAACAGCTATCACTGCGGCGAGCGCGAACAGCGGGTATGGCGACCGATCGACCGCAAGCGCATCGGTGCGACATTGCGTGCAGCCGAGAGCTTCGACCGCACCCACAAACAGGCCGGCAGGCGCAACGGGCCGCTCGGCCATATCGGCCTCGAGGTGCTGCGCCAGCTCTACCGCATCGTCGACTATCGCAGCGGTCGCTGCGAGCCCTCGATCGACACGCTGATGCGCTCGCTGCGCCGCTCCCGCGACGCGGTGGTCAGGGCGCTCGCCCGGCTGCGCCAGCACGGCTTCCTCAACTGGATCCGCCGCACCGAGCCGACCGGGATCGAGGACGGCTCCGGCCCCCGCGTCAAACAGATCCCCAACGCCTACTGGTTCAGCCTGCCGCGCGCCGCGGCCGCGATGGTCGAGCGCCTGCTCGGGCCCCCTCCGCTGCCTGCCGATGCCGCCTGTCATGCCGAGGCCACCGCGGCCGAACTCAAGGCGATGCTCGCCAGCCTGCCGCTCGAGGAACTGCCCGGCGTGATCGTCAGCGATCCCGGGCTCGCTGCGGTGCTCGCCCGGCTTGGCGCCGGCGTCGCCGCGCGTGACCTGAGCGCGAGTCTGCCATGCGGTCACAATCCAGCAGAAGAGGTTTAGAATGAGGAGGAACGCCTGCGGCGTGCGCTGTCCGATGCTGGCATGAACCGGCACCGCGGCGATGATCATCACCGGCACCGTCCCGGGCGGCGGTGGACGCTGCGGCTGGCGCCGCAGCGATGCTCTCCGATGAGAGCAGGGGGCGGGGGCTGTCTGCTATCGACAGGGCCTGCCTGGGGCGGCCGTACGGCGTCGTTCCGCCATCGCTGTCGGTACCCGTCACTGAACCGCAAATTCCGCCTCACGGCGGGCTGCTGCCCTGCGGAAACCAGGATGAAATCCCACGCGCCGGGCAAACCGGCAATGACCAGCCAGTGCCGGTGGAACAGGAAGATCAGGAAGCACACATCACGCTGTGTTCAGCAGGGGCAAGCGATTGAATCGTAACGAATATGATGCCGTCATACGGCGGTAAGCTCATCCGGTGTGACGTCATACCGCGTATGACGCTGGTACGTCGTGGAAAGGCACCTGTGCTTACCCTGGCCGCCAGGGTCGCGCAGGCAGCGCGTGGGGTGGCCGTCAGGGCCTCAACCGGGGTGGCAGCGACCCCGAGCCCCCGGCCGGCCCGGGCAGAGTTGCGACCCCGAATTACACGCATTTCCCCCCGCCTCGCCCGCGTACTTTTTATGTCCCGCACGGTGCACTCACCAACCGCCGGAAAACCGGCCCGGCTCCTGGGCCGGGCCGCCAAAAAAAGCGGTGCCCGGCCGGTGCGATCTGGTGCACTTTCGGCACCCGCCGGTGCACGCTCTGGTAGCAGAGTAACCGGCCGCCAGATCGAGGCCAGCCGGCCGCGATCGCGCCTGACCAGCTACACGGGTTCGGGCGCTGTTCCCGAACGGGAACAAGGGATATCGATGTGACGACGCACAGCCAGGATGGCCAGGCAGGTCCGTTCAAACCCCATGACGCCGCACAGCTGCTCAGCAAACTCGCACCGATCAGGCGCGACGTCGCGACCGGCATGTCGAGCATGGCGATCCGGCATCGCCTCACCGTGCAGAGCTTGCAGCTCCGCACCTTCGTCGACCAGCTCGGCGCGGCCGAGCGGCTGGGCGAAACCGCGCAGGCGATCCACGCGGCGATCGGCGCCCGCGACATGGCCGCAGGCATTGCCGCCTGCACCGAGTTCGAGCGGATCGTCGCCGGTGTACCGCTGCCCGAACCGATCGCGGTTGCGTCAGTGCCGGAGCCAGCGCCCGCCCCGATCGAGCCACCGGCCGTGCCGGTCGCGCCCGCCAACGACAATGATCATGATCCCGTTCGCGCGCATCCTGATCCCGTACCGGCGCAGGATGCACCCGTACGGGATCAGCCGAATGAGCCGACCTGTTCCCGAAAAGAGGAACAGCCGATGGCGTCCGGCCTGCCGGCCAGTTCCTTCGCCAACTGCGAACCGATGCCGGCGGGGCACGGCCCACTCGGCAGTGTTGAAGAGCTGGGCGAGACGCTGCGGGCGGCGCGGATCCGCAAGGGCTTGAGCCAGCAAGAGGTGGCGCTGGCGGCCGGGGTCGGCCGGCGGTTCGTCAGCGAGCTCGAGGGCGGCAAGGCGACTGCGGAGATCGGCCGCGTGTTCGCCGTCTGCCGGGTGGTGGGACTGGCGATCGTCGCCGTCCCGACCTGACCGGATTTACCCAGGCGACGGGGGCCGATCCAGCGTTTCACCACCCCCGTCGCAAACACGCTTCTAGCTGCACCGAAACGCACCCGTGACCGCTGGCTTTTCCCTGCCCTTGGCGGGCGGTGTTCCCCTCGGGGCCAAGGCGCCGCACTACTGCACCGAAAGCGACCAAAGAAGCTCGCGGGCGAGGCGGGGGGATAAGCGCGTAATTCGGGGTCGCAACGCGGTGGGGGGCTTGCTTGGACGGGGGCAGTGCCAGACCGAGCGCAACGGCTCTGTCTACACCCGGTGATCCCTGCAATGGCGATTATCACGCCACCGGTGGGGGCGGGTGGCGATTAGCCGTATCGAATGTAGCGCTTGGCCGCGTTATCAGCATGGACGCCATGCTTGCCGTCGGATTAGGTATTGTATTCAACGGAATGCAGGGAAGATCCATGGGAATAACGATCTTCACCGCTGCCCCGTATCCCCATGATGAAGCCCGGCGCAGTGATGCCGCCAAGGCATCTCGACTCCTGGATCGAGTAGGCGATCCCCAGTTGAACCAGATCGCAACCGAGGCGCGCGAGGCACTGAATGCGCGCTGGTCGGGAATATGTGTGGTGATCGGCGATATCCAGCACGTCGTGGCATCATCGGGCGGCATGCTGGGCATGTACCGGCGATCAACCGCACTGAGCGGATACGTGGTCAGCGAACCGAGCGGTTTCTTCGACGTCCTTGACGCCGCGGCTGACGAGCGGTTTGCCGGCAACCCATTCATCGCTGACGGCCTGATTGGTTTCTATGCCGGTGCTGCGATCATGGATGAGCAGGGCTATGCCCTTGGTGCTTTATGTATCACCGATCGCCATGCCCGACAGTCGTTCAGCGATGAGGAGAAATCCAGGCTTGTTGCACTGTCTGCGAGGATCTCGGCACAGGTGGGGTGATGCCGAAGATCCCTGGCGTCCGCAAACGGAAGCGCCAGGGCAGCTGCCAAGCAATGTCATTGATCGCGTTGGCGTTCGATGCGAGCGCCGCGTTGGCTCATCAAACGACCAGCGCAGTCGGCCACCAATCCAACAATCGTGATCATTGATCCGGGGGTGGCGCAGCCACCCCCGGATGCATCTCACTCGGCGGTGCCGAGTGTTTCCTTGGCGGCATCGAGGGCGGCCTTGCCGCCACGCTTTGCCTTGGGTGCAGACTTCTCCGCGCCTTCTACCTTCTGGCCGGGCTTGCGACCCAGGCCGATCGTTTTGGCCATCGCGCGACGTGCCTCGCTGTAGGTCTCGGCGACCATCGGATAGTCCGCCTTCAGGTTGTAGCGGGCGCGGTATTCCTCCGACGTCAGGCCGTTGCTGGTCAGATGGCGGCGCAGCGTCCGGTAGGGCTTGCCATCGATCATGCTGATGATGTGATCCTTGCTCGCCAGCGACTTCCGCACGCTCACCGCTGGGGTGTATTCTACCGCTGCGTCTTCGGTCGGCGTCTCGACCGTCGTGCCGCCCAGCTTCTCGACCGCAGCGTACATCGACTGCAGGAACGCCGGTACATCGTCTGCGGAGGTGCGGGTGTTGGGATTGCCCAGCCATGCGATGGTGAGTTCGGTGGCAAGCTCGACGGTGTTGGTTTCGGTGGTCATGATGATCCTGAACTGATGCGGCAGGTTTGATGTATCCGACAAAGGCCGGATAGCTCATTGGCATCTATGCAGGTCATGATTCATGTCAACCGCTGACGCCGTTGATCAATACAATTTATCTTCCGGTTATTAGGTGATGGCTGTAAAAATATTGGACCGTAAATTATCCGGTTGAGATTGACGGTTGTCTTACGGTGACGGCATAGCGGTTAACGCATGAAACCGCGCCTCACTACTGAATCGGTTAGCCAGCATAAGGGGACAGCTGGTCGGGATGCGTTGGTCTGGAGGCCGGCACCGCTGACGCTCTGGTTCCTCGTGATCGTCATATTCGATGCCGTGATGTTGATATTGGCCACTGGCGTCGTCAGCACCGGCAACGACGCTGCGGGCAATGGCATGGTCGATGGTTTCCGGCAGGGTTTTGCCGAACTCACCGCTTGTGCCTTGGCCCTGCTGACGTTTCTGTTTCTCGCTATCCGGCACCGGGGCCTGCGCATTGTCCTGATAGCGTTGCTCGTACCCCTGACGCTGTTTTCCCTGCTACTGACGCAGTGAGGTCCAGCTGGGCCGGCAAGACACCGGGTGGGGCGATGATATGGGCAAGGCAGTGATCATGGGTCTGGCTGCGATGGCAGCCTCCGGGCTCACGGCATGTGCTGCGATCGGCGACCCCCAGGACGGTCAGCCTGTGGCGCTTGAGAGCGAGACGATCCGCTATGAGACCACCCCGTGCTTTGGTACCTGCCCGGTCTACGCCGTCACGATCGCGCCTGACGGCAAGGGCACGTTCGAGGGCAAGCGCTTTACGGCGGTCACCGGCATCAGGACGTTCCAGGCCACGCCTGCGGCGTATCGGGCGTTCGCCGCCAGGCTGGCGCCCTATCGCCCGGCCGGGAGCGAGATGCTGTACCAGCCCGGTACCCCGAACTGCGATAACGCACCGACGGATGCGCCAAGCATCGATGTCGTGTGGTCCGAGCTGAGTGGAGGCCGTCAGCACCTCAATTTCTATTACGGTTGCGGCTCGCAGGCGATGCGCGATGCCTTGCGTGCCGCTCCCGCTCTCCTGCCGATCGGACCGCTGATTGGCGAGAAGCAAGGATAAGCTGACCCTTTAGCCAGCACGTCTGCATCCTTGGTCCTGACGCGGCAGGCAGAGGGGGAAAGGCCGCCCTTTTTCCTTACCAGGGCGATACTGCGTCACCCGTCGTTACCCGGATGAGGGTGTCAGAGCTCTTCCGTCAGCACTGATCGTGCCCGGCTGGTCAACACGACATCGGTAGGCAGCAGCGCCAGTGTTCGTGCCGCCAGTATGGTGCTGCCGACATTCGCATCGAAGGTGATGGGACTGCCCCGGAACCCGAAGCCTATGTTCACCGTCGCGCCCAGCGTGCGGACATCGACCTGTGCGATATCGGCCCAGCGACAGGCTCGTAGGTCCAGGACCCGGTAGGAGATGCCATCTGGCGTGATGACCAGGCGGGGGTTGAGGTTGTTGCTGGCCAACCCGATCCACGGCAGACCGCGCAAGCCGCTGAAGGAGGCAAGTAGCGGAATGACCTTCCCGCCGGCACCATCATCGAGGATCGGTTGCGGGGTCGTCGATGGCTTACCGGACCGCAGCCGGCGCAACACCAGCCAGGGCAAACCCACCGTGACAAGCAAGCCGGCGAGAAACAGCAGCGTCTCGACCACGAACTTCTGGATCGGCCCGCTCATTGGGTAACCATTCAGACCTCAACGCTTCGGGCAATCCGGTAGCCCCAGAAGAAGGGCTGCCCTCGCACGGCGTCAGAACCCCTCAGTTTTTGACCCTGCATCGCCCTCATTGTTGGTAAATAGCTGCTTGTCCCCTATCGGGTTTGCAGAGGGGCCCTAGCATCATGGCTGAAGCCAAGTGAAAGCGTCGAACTCGCGCTTGAAGTAGACGCGGGCCGCCCGTTCGTAGACCCGCTGGCCGCCTGCCCCGTTCGTCAGCACGACCAGACCGTCACCCGTGTTCAGATCGAGCATAAAGAGATTGGCGACGCCATCGTTGGCGCCCCAGTGCCATGCGAACCGGCCAGTCCCGGCCATCTCCAATCCCCAGCCGAGCCCCCATTTGAGGTTGCCCTCCACCGCGATCGTCGGGGTGTTCATGGCGGGGTAGCGCCGGGCAAAACGGAGGAACCGCGCATAATCTTCCGCCGTCGTCCACAGCCCGGCTGCCATGTTGGGCATCATAAAGATCGGCAGCGCGGGTTTGCCCAATCGCTTCGCCATGGCGATGCGATCGTCCTGGGTCCAGGCTTCGACGGGACCCGCCGGTCCGGCCTGCTGCGCCTGTCGAAACGCCTCTGGCCCCCTGTCTGGCATCACATCGCCGCCAGCGTCGTGAGGCCAGGCTACGGCAGGATCATCCATCGCTCGCCAGCCATACGTACTGCTGGTCATGCCTGCCGGGGCCAGCACGCGTGATCGCACAGTCTCGGCCGCCGTGCGCCCCGTAACGGCCTCTGCAAGGCGTCCCAGCAGAACGAACCCCTCGCCGGAATAACGGAAGGCCGCACCAGGTTTGAACCGGCTGACGAGGGCGCTGCCCGCGTCGGTCCGCCAGTTGGGCAGCCCGCTGGAGTGAGAAAGCAGATGGCGTGGCGTCACCGTTCGGGTGGCCGGGTCGCTGGTGAAGTCGACATGACGGGCGATCGGCTCGTCGAGATCGATCAGCCGCTCGCGAGCCAGATCGTGGATCGCCGCCGCCAGCACTGGCTTGGAAAGCGAGGCGGCTTCGAACAAGGTGTCCGTCGTCGCCCGCGTCTCACCGGCCTTTGCGTATCCGGTCACCCCCGTGGTCAGCCCGGCGCGGCCAAGCATCGCCCAACTTGCACCGGGAACGGATGCCAACGCCATCCACGTGTCAATCGGGAAAGAGGAGGGGACCGATGCCCGCGCACCAGCCGTCGCGGCAAAAGCCCAGGCGCCGCCGATCGCTCCCTGAAGCATCGTCCTGCGGGAAGGTGTCATGGGGAATATCCTCGATGCGTCAGGACAGGCGATGCCGATGTTGATGTGCAGGCTACCGACCGGTGGCGATCATGAGCGGCATCACCGAGTATCGTCAAAATTGCGCGATCCACCGTTCGAGTGCTGCGGTATCGCGCATGTCACCGGTGTATAGCAGAACAGGCCTGGCCGGGACGTTCGAGCCGCGATGGCGGCCACGATAGACCTTCATCGGCACGACCGCGCGGGCGAAACCGCTGGGCAGCGCGACCTGACGCACGTCCATGTAGAGCGAGTCCGCGCTCGTTTCCTGACCGACATGTACTCCGCCCAGGCTCGTCCAGAGATCAACGGCGTCGAGACAGGCGGACCCGCAACCCCAGTCCGTCAGCACATAGACCCTGCCTTTCAGCTTCGGGGCCGGTTCCCCCGCCGCCACGGATGCGTCGTCCGTATCAGCTTCGCGCCACAGGGCATCCCCACGGGATTGAGCCGCGGTCATGCCCGCCGCCACCCGGTCGGCCCAGCGCTTCGATTCCTGTGACACGTCGGGTGCATCGCGCCATGCGGTGCGATAGCCCTCCAGCGTCGCAATGTTGCCGGACGATGCCCGCCAGTCGACGCCCTGCGAGTTGGACGGCAGGGCGTCGATCGCGGCGCGGCCCCATAGGATCGCGGCGACCTGCTGCGACCAGTCGGACGAACCCCCGCCGTTGCCGCGTAGGTCGAGGACGATGCGCGGTGCGGCTGCGATGGCTCCGATGTCCCTGCGCATCGCGGCAATGATCGGCGGCAGTGCTTTGGCATCGGTGCTGCCCGGATCGCCGTTGAAGCCGGGCATCGCATACCAGCGGGTGCCGTCGGCCAGTATCCGGGCGCCGAAATCAGGGTGCGCGCGCGGTGCCGTGGCCGCGAAACGCGCATCGAAATCGGCATCGGGCAGGTCGCGCCATGCCAGTTGCACATCGCGCCGCTTGCCATCGACGACGAAGCGACAGCGCACAGGCCGGGCGATGTACGGATTGCCCGCGTCCAGGAACAACCGGCCACCGTTGGTCGCCCGCTGGCTGACCAATTCCCATCGCCCCCGGAATGCGCCGACATTGCGCGCCGCCAGCGGTGCGGCCGCTATGCCGTCGCAACTGTTCAGCCGGGCGCCGAGTGGTAGCGGCGCGTCGTCGGCTCGTGTCATCACGACCTGCCGGCCTGCGCCGTCGAAGCCGGTCAGGAACCCTGGCCAGCGGATCGGCAATGCGACCGGCTGTGTCACGTCGAGCGCGACATGCCCGTCGTTGAAACTCGCCACATAGCCGCGCATCGCCCAGAGATAACCGGGATAGCCCCGCGTCGAGGAGGCGCGTCGCAGCGCCAGCGCCAGTCCGGCATCGTTGCGTGCGGCGAACCCTGGATCGAGCCGATTGACGGGCCCCGGATGATTGGCGGCGATCTGATCGTGATACGCCTGCGCATCGGCCCGTAGCGTCGCCGCCCAATCACGTGGCACGTCCGTGGCCCCGATCAGCAGGACGGCGGCACCCGTCAAGGCCATCATGTATCGGCGCATTGTTCCATTCTCCGTCCGGGAAACTCATAAGGCGAATGTCGCCGGCCGCTATCCACGCAACCGGGCCGGCAGGCGGATCAGCATCCGGTCGGACGCGAATCCAGCATCGCTGGCACCGATACGATCGTGATATCGGTCATCATGCGCAGATACGCTTCGATAAACGCCTTGTGCGCGGCGCCGACGATCAGCAGCGCCTTGCCACTAGGTATCGGGGCCGTGACCTCGCGCACCACTGTCGCCATGCGCAGGTTCTGCGCTTCCCAGGCCGCCACGCGCTGCCGACCCAGGGCGCCCAATTTTGGGCTTTGCTGAAGTGATAGCCACTGCGCCTGTGCATCCGCCTTGCCGAATGCCGGCGAGTTGAGCGTACGGAATACCGGCATGACACGGTCGGGTGCGGCGAGGGCCAGCGCCTTGCTGCCGAAAGGCAGCAGGGAAGGTGTCGCCTTGTCGAGCTGCGCGATGATCTCGGGGGATGCTCTGACCGCTGCGCCGAACGCCGCGTTGTCCGGCAGCACCACATCGCTGAGGTGATCGCCGGCGCCGTACACGCGTGGGAGTCCCAGCCGCACCGCAAGGGCGACGGCCATCGAGACGATCTCGCCGCGTCCGATGCCGAACCGTTCGACCTTGGTCTTCATCGTCTCGGTGATGCCATCACGGGCGAGCCGTTCGGCGGGATCGAGTTGCAGCCATTGCGTCGCGGCCGAGAACGGTTCGCCCGCCGCCAGAAACAACGCGGCGAGGCGACGGCGATCCGCGGCGGTCGGAGTCGATCCCGTCATCAGTGCGTTCGCCTGTGCCATCGCATCTGGACCGGTGATCCCCAACGCCGCCTGCGCGTCCCCGGCGATCGCCAGCGTCGGCCCCGCCCATTTGCCGGCATCGCCGCGCACCGTCTTGTAGGCATCGATCCCCGCGAGTTGCTCGCCCGACATCGCTTCGGTCAGGATGACGTCGGGGGCATAGGCGCGCAGGCGACACATCACCGGCTCCAGCCATGCCGGATCGAACGCCTTGGGCGCATTGTCGAGGTGGGAAACGCCAAACACCATGACCTGCGTCGTCGGAGCGATCAGTCTCGTCCTGCCCCGCGCTGGATCGAAGGCCTGCCGGGCCGATATGGGCTGGGCGAGTGTCATGACGGCTGCGGCGCATGCGACGATCGATCGGATACGACGGGTCATGCCGGTTTGCCCTGTCGTACGCTATGCTGCGTCAACTGTGCCACAGCGGCGGCAAGGATGTCGGCGCCGCCTTCGACCGGAACGTCGGGCTCCAGCAACCAGCGTGGCCGGTCCTGCACGTCGTACACCGGCTCGGCGGAATATTGCAGCGTCAGGCCGGTGCGATCGAGCCGCAGCGGGAACACTGCAGCGCCGACCCGCATCATCGGCGTGCCAACGATTACCGCCCGCCCGATCCCCCGCATGCCCATCGGAAAGCCCTCCGCCATGCTCGCGCTCCAGCGGGTGGTCAGTACGACGACCGGCTGGCCATAGGTAAAGGGGCCGCGTGGTTCGACCATTTCGGTCCACGGCGCGCTGAACCCGACACCATCGCGTCGGCGCATGCGTGCATATGGTTTGGGCTCGGTGATGAAGCGTCCCATGATCGGCCGCGCAACCGCCGTATCACCGCCCCCGTTTTCGCGGACGTCGATGACGAGCCCCGTCGTATCCTTGAATCCAAGCAGCGCGGCATCGACGGTGGCAACGACCGCGTCGTCGGCGAAGCTGCGGATGACGATCAACCCGATGTTGCCGGCAAGTAGGCGGCTTTCGACGTTTGGCACCTCTGTCGGCTTCTTCACGGGGATGAGCAGTTGACGATCACGCCCGTCACGCGACCGCAATGTCAGGGTACGCGGCTGACCCCGTTGGCCGGAGGTCGCGATGTTATAGGCGTAGGAAGTAGCGGCAGGATCGGGACGGGACAGGCAACGCGGCGCGACACCGGCTGCGATCGTCCTGATCGGACGCGTATCGACCGCCAGCACCGCATCACCAACCCGGACACCAACATCGGCTGCCGCCGAACTTTCGCGCACGCTGGTGACGACCGCCGAACCATCGCGGTCAGGCTCCACCCACAGGTCGAAATAAGGACCGCGCAGAGCGTTGGCGGGCGGGTCGCTCATATGAGTATGAGCGTCGTACAGTTCGCCCAGCACATCGCTGACGATCGAGGCGAACGCATCGCGGGAGTCCGCGGCAAGGGCGCGTGGGCGATACCATCGGTGTACCGCGTTCCAGTCGGTCGTCTTCTCGGCGAAGAAGCAATAACGCTCCCCCAAGGTCCGCCAGAGTTCGTCGAAATCCTCGGCGAGGGTGACGTCGTGTGGCGGCTCCTGCGCCCAAACCGATGCACACGGTATTCCGGCAACGCCGAGCATGCCGACACCGGTTGCCATCAGCGATCGTCGGGTCAGAGGGGGCTGCATATGGTTATACTTCCATCGGGCATGAGGCGGAGCAGTCTGTTGGCGGCAGGACGGTGGTGGCCGATAGGGATGTCGGTCAGTTGGCCATGCCCGCGCCGAGCAGCTTGAGGTGGGCTTTCGCATGATCGTTGCTTTCGTCCAGATGCAGCGACCGACGATAGGCGGCGATCGCCTCGGCAGGCTCGTGGCGTGCCTCATGTGCTTCAGCCAGGCTGTCCCATGTGTTTGCGCCGTCGGGATGAAGGCAGGTATTGAGCAGGAATATCCGTAGCGCGTCGTCCTGCATCCCTGCACTGAGTAGGCGACCGCCCCAGTCGTTCAGTTCGTCTTCGCTCACGACAAAGCCGGCATCTGCGCGTTGAAGCCCGGCATATGTCGCCTCAGGCGCCACGGCTGGCGCTGCCGCCAGTGCTACGCGGAGCTTGTTGGCGGCGGGAGACAGACCGCCACCGTTCACCAGGCGAAGCTCTGGATAGAAGCTGCCCGCTATTTCCGCGATGAATTCCTCGGGATTGGCACCGGCGAGGTTGGTCAGGACGACGATCGCCAGATCGTCTTTGGGATAGACGAAAAAGGCTGAGCGACGCCCACCGATACCTGTGGCAACCGGATGCCGCGTATCGGGGCGCAGCGGCCAGCCCATACCCCACTGGGTGGGCTTGCCATCGGCATAGCGGCCGGGCGTCCACATCGTCGCGAGCGAGGCGCGGTCCAGCAAAGTACCGTTCTGCAATCCGATCAGCCACCAGGCGACGTCGGTGGCCGAACCGTTCAGGCCGCCGGCTGTGCGCATGAAGGGGGCGAACTCGTCAAAGGCATGTTCAAGCGCAGCACCCCTCGTCGAGCCGTCGATCGCGCCATTGGCGTAGCGGTAGATCCTGGCCCGTCCGGAGATGACGTCGCGAGTGTCGCCAAAGGCGAAATGCGATGCGCCGACCGGATCAAATTCATGCGTCTTCATGTAGCGCGTGAAAGGTGTGCCGGAGAGCTTGTCGATGATCTTGCCCAGCAGCACGTAATTGGTCTGATTGTACCGGAAGCGGGTACCCGGAGCGGCCTCCACCGGGCGTGCCTTGACGGTCATCCATGCAGAAGTCTCGTCACCGTCACCGATCAGGCTACCGGTGCCCTGGCCTTTCGGCTGCTCGAGAACGTCCGGCAGCCCGGATAGATGGGTGAGCAACTGTCGGATGGATACCGTCCCCCATTGCGCAGGCCAGTCGTCGATATAGGTCGACGCCGGGGCGTCCAGCGACAGCTTGCCGGCCTGCACCAGTTGCATGATCGCGACGCCGGTGAAGGACTTGGTTGACGAATTCAGGGTGAAGAGGCTGTTCCGAGTCACCGGGATGCCGGTCTCCGCATCCGCCGTGCCATAGGCGCCATCGAAAACGATATGGCCGTGCCGGACGATCGCGATTTGCAGGCCCGGGATGCGTCGGCGTTTCATCTCGTCGCGAACGATCGCTTCGACAGCTGTCCTCTGCGCGATGGGCAATGCGGTATTAACTGACGATGATAGGCTATCGGCGGTAACGCTTGCGGACGGAGCGGGGTGTGCCGGGGCCACCATGGCAATGCCGGTGCAGGCAAGGACCACCCCCCAGCATGCGTTAAATCGAGCAGCCACGATCGTTACCCCAATCACCGATAGCCTATCGACCACATCTGTAGTCGTATCGTCAAGGATGCATTGGCGCAGCCGGTTCCCGGTAATCCGGGGCAGTAAAATCGTGGGATGCGCCTCTGCGTCGAAACCGCGGGTTTGACACTGTTCCCGTAGCTTACAGGGCAGCCTGCAGAGCCAGCATTCGAACTGTGCCCATAGGCAGGAACAGCCGCAAGCCGTTGGATGCCAGCGGCGCAAAGCCATAGCTGGTGTAGAGGGCGAGGCGCTTGGCAACCTTATCGGGATCACCGCAGTCGAGCACGTCGAGCATGACTACAGCGATGCCCAGTACGTCGGCTGCGCCAGCTAGACGCGTCAGGCAATCGACCAGCAGATCGCCACCATAGCCACGTCCCTGGAACCGGCTGTCGACACCAATCATCGAAATATAGGCTGCTGGGATGGTGTCATGAGCCGGGCGGTTACGAGCGAACCGTTCGGGCAGTTCGTTATAATCGATGGCATGCGCGTTGACGGCGTAAAAGCCGATCAGTTCACCCTCGGGGTCAGCCATCACGAAGGTGCGGATGTTGTCAGCCCTGGCAAGCTTGTTCGCTGTTCGGCGGAAGAAATTGTCTACCTGCGTGATGCCACACGAAAAGGCCGCTCGATCATGCTTGGCAGGATCGAGCGGCTCTACAACGGCAAGTTTGGAAGCCTCGGGTGTGGTCACCGGCTGATGATCGTCTCACGATGGCGGGCAAAGGCTGCCTGAAGTCTGTCGGTAGGTGGTGCTGGCGCATCGAGCGCGGCGAAGAAGGCCTGATGGTCGACCGGCTGCAACCCGGTGCGCTCATGCGCCGCGATCGTCTCCATCGCCGATCGATAGGCTGCGTTCATCGTGAAGACGGAATCATCCACGCCCGACAGGGCGGCGGCCTGCTGGATGGCTCGCTTGATGCGGGGTTTGGTACGGAAATTCATCCGTTCGCTGCTGCGCTCCTCAATGGCGCCGACCTGATCCTCAAAGCTATGCATGGCGCACCTCGTTCGACATTCATAATGATGTACGCCGTATCGGCGTACATTTCAACAATCTCTTATGTATGATCTCTGGGTCGGGGATCGCTTGATCCATATTGGTCGGCGCCGCGTTGTGCTGCGGCACCGTGGTTCAAGGATTATCGATGGCAGATACAACAACGGCCGATCTCACCTGCGACGTGGTCGTCATCGGCGCGGGCACTGCGGGATTGGCCGCTGAACGGGTCGCCCGCTCGGAAGGTGCCCGTACGCTGCTCATCGATGATCGGTTTGCTGGCACCACCTGCGCAACCGTCGGCTGTATGCCGTCCAAACTGCTCATTACCGCTGGCATGGCCGCCCAATCGATCCGGCGGGCAGAGGTCTTCGGGATCGACGCCACCCCCCGCATCGATGGTAAGCGGGTCATGCAGCGGGTCCGCTGTGAACGGGATCGGTTCGTTGCCGCCACCAGGCAGGGATTCGACGATTTGCCTGAAGGTGTGGCGATCAAGGCGTGCGCCCGCTTCACGGGACCGAGCACACTTGTGCTGGATGACGGTAGAATAGTGTCTGCCCGCACCGTGGTGATCGCCACGGGCTCGAAGCCGATCATCCCGGAACCCTTCCGCAAACTTGGCGATGTCATCGACACAAACGACACCATCTTCGAACTGGACGAGCTACCACGTTCGCTCGCCGTCATTGGCGCTGGGGCGCTCGGGCTCGAGCTGGCACAGGCTTTCGCCAGTCTCGGGGTCGAGGTCGTTGTGTTCGAACATGGCGACCATGTCGGCGGTGTTCACGATCCCGTGGTGGAAGCGGAGCTGAAGCGCATCCTGCGCCGCTGCATGACCCTTCATCTCGGTGTCGACGCTTCCCCTTCAGCCGAAGATGGCGGGGTCGTCATCAACTGGGATGGCGGAAGCCAGCGCTTCGACCGGGTGTTGGTATCAACAGGGCGCGAACCCAAGCTCGATGGCCTTGGTCTTGATCAAACCGGCCTCGCGTTGAACGATCGCGGCGTACCGATCTACGACAAGTCCACGATGCAATGCGGCGATGCGCCGATCTTCATAGCGGGCGACGCGGATGCGGACCGATCCGTCCTGCACGAGGCGGCCAACGAAGGAGCGATCGCCGGTCGCAATGCCGCCTGTTTCCCGAATGTCGAGGCAGTGGAGCGCGATCTACCCTTCACCATCACCTTCACCGATCCGCCGGTCGCCATCTTAGGCGAACCCGCCGGCGAGGACAGCGTGATCGGCTGTGCGCCCTACGACGATCAGGGACGTGCTAAGGTGATGGCGCAGGCCGAGGGCATGGTGCGGATATACGCCAGCAGGCCCGATGGGCGGCTGACAGGTGCAGCGATGATCGGTCCCGGTATGGATCACATCGCCCACCTGCTCGCGCTGGCAATCATGCGGGGCGAAACCGCGACCGGGCTGTTGGCGTTGCCCTTCTACCACCCCACGCTTGAAGAAGGGCTGAAGCCCGGTCTCCGTGAGATTTGTCACGAGGTACACGCGCCACTGTCCCAGCGCGACCAAGGCATACCGCCCGGTGCGTGATCTACACTTCGACCCACTTGGAACCTTGCCCATGCTGACCCTTCATCACCTTGCCTTCTCCCGCTCGCAGCGCGTGCTGTGGCTGATCGAGGAGCTCGATCTGCCGGTCGAACTCGTCCGCTATGATCGTACGCCCGAATTCCGGGCGCCGCCCGAACTCAAGGCAGTCCATCCTCTCGGCAAATCGCCGGCGCTTCAGGATGGCGACCTGACGTTGGCAGAGTCCGCGACGATCCTGCGCTATCTGGACGAACGCTATGGCCAGAACCGTTTCTCGCCCGCGTCCGGCACCGCCGAGCATGTCGTGCATGAGGAGTGGCTCGATTTCGTCGAGAGCACCGCGGCGGGGCCGGTGCTGACGGTGCTGCTATCAGAGCGCGCCGGCGAAGAGGCGGCCGCCGATCGCGCCCGACCCATGGTCGACAATGTGCTCGGCTATATCGCGGACGGGCTGGACGAAAAGCCCTTCCTGATGGGTGATCGGCCGATGCTTGCCGATATCCAGATGACCTATTTTCTTGCCATGGTGCGCATGGCTAAGGCGTTGGACAATTACCCGACGCTTGCTGCCTATCTGGATCGACTTGAGGCTCAGCCCGGCTTTCAACGCGCACAGGATCGTGGCGGACCGATGATGCCTGACGGTGGCCTATAAGGCATGCTTGCCAGCCTCCTGCTTGTCGGTGCGCCGACAGATTCCCGCTATCGATGATCCGCATACAGCGACCGACTATCGTCGAGCATGCTGAGCGGGGTGGGGCCGATCCAGTCGGCACCACGCTCGGGGTAGGGGCCGTAGAACAGGTCGCCGAGCGCGCGGCGGTAATGCGCGTTCATCCAGCGCCGGCGCCGATGCTCGGGGCCGTCATGGATCATGTGGCAACGCTGGCAGAGCGCGGCGAGCTGGTGGAGCGCGCTGTCGCTGGGATCGTGGTTGAGGTGGGCGCAGGCCAGCACCACCGGGGTCCAGGCGCCGTCGGTCAGGATGTCGCCGGTCGGCCGCTTCACCCGCCGGCCCTGGCCGTTGCGCCAGTACAGCCGGCCCCGATCCCACCAGCGGCCATCGCCGAGGTGGAAGACGCGTTCCCCGTGCGGGCGGCTGCAATGCTCGCAGCGCCCGCCGGCGCGCACGAAGCGGACATGATGCGACAGCTGCGGCCAGTCGATCGGGTAGAGGAAGACATGCTCGGCACTGATCGGCATCAGCGGCGCGACCCCGGCATGATGCACCGCGAGCGCACGGCGGTCATGGCCTGAGCGACGCCGCGGTCAGCGCCCGGTATAGCGTGGCATGGTGGCAATCGAGCAGCTTGGCCGCCTCGCGCACTGAGGTACCCTCGCCGACCAGCCGCAGGCCCAGCGCGATCTGGTCGGGGGTGAGCTTGGGCGGCCGCCCGAACCGCACGCCCCGCGCCCTGGCCGCCACCCGGCCGCTGCTGGTGCGCTGGTGGATCAGCGCACGCTCGAACTCGGCGATGCCGGCGAACACGGTCAACACCATCCGCCCCGCCGGCGAGGTCGTGTCCGCCCATGGCTCGCCCAGCGAGCGCAGGCCGGCGCCGACGTCGTTCAGCGTCTCTGCGATGTCGAGCAGGTCCCTGGTCGAGCGCGCCAGCCGGTCGAGCCGGGTCACCACCACCACGTCGTCCGCCCGGATCTGATCGAGCAGCCGTGCAAGCTCGGGCCGGTCACGTTTGGCACCCGAGCCTTTTTCCTCAAAGATGCGACGGCAACCCGCCTCGGTCAGCAGACCGCGCTGCAGCCGCAGATCCTGGTCATCGGTTGAAACGCGCGCATAGCCGGTCAGCATGTCGCGAATATGCATCGGAACGGCAATGTTTAGCAACTGACTTATGCGACGTCAGGAGGCGCAGAAATGCGTCAGCTCGATCGCTGTCGCGAAACTTAGGATATTTGCGACGCCATTGCAGCGGCAATTTGCTTGCGTGTACCCCGCAAACAAACGGCCACCGATGTCAATCGACGTTCATGTCCTATAGTTTAGTGGTTATACCTAAGCGAAGTCGACGATCAGCGGGGATGGGAGACCCATACGCACCCTGAGCTTTAGTTAGATTTTCCCCCGCCGCATATACTGCGATGTTAGAACCGATTCTCTTGGTGATTTTACCATCGACCGTGACTGTTGCCGGCACCCGTATCATCGTCAGTTCCGTCGACGGTAGGAAGCTGCTTTGATAACTGGCGCTCGTGAGATGCGCCAAGGTAGCGGCTGACCAATTGCCGACTGTGTAATCAACGCTCAAATTAGCCCGATGCCGGGGTGTGGCCCTTTCGGGAAAGAGCGCATAAAAGGTAACGTCACGATTTGCGGGGATGTTGTCATCGATCTTGGCCAAGCTGTAGTTTAGTAGCCAATTCAAGTTTCGTGATAATTTTCCTGATGCGGCCAATTCTACGCCGTAGCTTTCAAAAGATCCGACATTGGCAAATCTCGTGACGGCAATCGGCGCTGGTGTCAGCACCACTGTGACATCGACAGAACCACCCGGCGACGCGACAAGGTTTTCTGTACGAGTATAAAAAAGGGTGGCGTCAAAGTGAATGTCTGAGCCAAAGTCATGTGAGTAACTCGTCTCTGCACTCCAGACGGTGACCGGAGCCAGGCGTGGATCCCCGGTAAGATACACCGGGATCGGAACGTCGGGAGCCGGGACCATTACGCGAACGCCAAGGCTGATCAGTGATGGCAGCTGCAATCCACGTCCGCCATTGATGCGCAGTCTGTCATTATCACTGACCTGAGCGGTTACCGCGGCATTGAAGCTGATCGGTGTGATCGAGCGCTGATAGGCGGAGACCGGATCAATCTGCGGTGCTGCCGGCGTTCCGCTTTGATCCAGCCAGAGGTGATCGAGCCGCAGGGCGCCGGTAATTGCAACGCGCTCGGTCGGATGCAGGTCGATCATACCACTGAGAGCTGCGACCTGATAACCGATGCGATCGGAAAATAGGCTGCCGGACCTCAAGTGGTTGTCGCGATACTCAGCGCCAAGCCGCAGGGTATTTGCCGCGCCAAGGCCGATAAGACCCGATCCCGACATGACGGTAATACGGTTGTTTGTGCGAAGATCGGCAACGCTGCTGTAGGGATCGGTTGCAGGCGTCGTGATGCCATAGTCCGCCTGCAGCCAGTTGGTGTAGATCCGGCCCGTCAGGCTACCCCAGTCGGTATCGC